>QWCH01000096.1_pt1 | contig 155527 bp, 134 predicted proteins | sample 1972671 | NCBI WGS metagenome assembly QWCH01 (sample SAMN09866713, study PRJNA288562) | Human gut metagenome isolate term3_stool, whole genome shotgun sequencing... | isolation source: gut | host: Homo sapiens | place: USA: California
CTTTACCAGTATACCGCAATAGGAGGTTTTACTCATGCTAAAGCTATTTTTCTTCCCCCAGTAGAACTGGGGGTTTATTTCCACGCCTTAAGGCACCAATCAAACAGGAAGCCCGCAGCAAAAGCTGCGGGCTTCCTGTTTGTCATATTGGTTCCGGAGGATCAACCGCCGATCTCGATCGCGCGGATGATGCCGTCCTTGATATAAAGGTTGATCGAACCGCCATACCTGATCGCCGCGTCCACACCGTCGGTAAACCAGCTGCCGCCGTCGCGGTTCCAAATCAAAACGTTGGAGGGTACATTGTAGGTGCGTCCGCCGTAGTTGATCGCGGTCGTGCCGACCCACGCGGAAGCGGGAACACGGTTAAACTTATCCAGCGTGACCATCTGCGTGAAGCGTCCGTCGCTTTCCTTGAAGGCTACAAAGTCGCCGACATTGATCGCATATCCGGCATTGTGTGTGACCGTAGAGGTTCCGTAGTCGATCTCAATGCTTCTGGTCTTGGACTCCTTATCCTCGATGATGTTCTTCACGCGGCCATACTTCTCCGTGCTGTTGACATCCGTGCCGCTCAGCGCGATCAGGTCGATCTGGCCGCTGCTGTTCGTGCGGGCGTAAATGATCTGGCTTTGCGGAATGATGACCTCTGTAAGCTCGGAGAGGCTCTTGAGCTCGCCGTCTACATAAATCAGCGCATTATCCGCGAGCTTTCTGCTGCCGAGCGTTCCCTCGCGGACATCCAGGTTGCCGCTCGCACCGCCGGATTTGGCCGACAGGCTGACCTGCTTATCTTTGGAAGCGGAGATACCGACAAGCTTGCCGCTGTATTCGGAATAGGTCCCGGCGATCTCGATGATGCTGCTGCCGCAGAACATTTGGAGCTTGCCGTTGGAATCCACAACTCCGACCGCATTCGCGCGGGCCGAGTTCTCACTGTCCACGGCGCCGGCCACGCTGCCGTCGCTTGTGAGCAGAAGCGTCATGGTCTTGCCGGGCTTGAATTTGCTCAGACTCTCCTGCGCCGTGGGCAGGACAGTGAACTGCGTTCCATTCAGCACCGTGATGCTGCTCGGCGCGCTGGGCGAGGGATCGCAGGCCTCATAATACACTGCCACGCGCGTATCGCAGGCATAAAGCGTGTTCGACGAGGCGTCATAGGTAACAACATCATTTCTGCGCAGGGCGGAAACGGAGCTGAGCACGCCGTTGCGGTAAACGGCGAAGTCCGTTCTGCCGCCCGTCAGGGCGCTGATGCCGACCGTTGATTTATCCGCCGAGAGAATGACCGCCGCGTTGCTTACCGCAGCGCCAGTCGTGCTGCTTACCACGGGAACAAAGGTCAGCACCTTGCCGTCCGCATCGAACAGCAGATCGCCCTTGAGTCCGTTGAGCACGGTGGCGGAGCTTGGGCGCACAAGGTCATAGCTGTTCTTCTTCCCGCCGGAGACCCGCGCGGTATTGCCGTTGAGGGCTATCAGCGTTACGCGCTCGCGCGAGACACAGTTTGCAGGGTTGTAGACCCTTGTTGTTGTGGATGTCTCACCGTCCTTTTCGGTGCTGCTCGTCGCCTTCGCGCCGAGCACATTGACGAACAGCTGCGCCGCCTGCGCGCGGGAAATAGCTGCGCCGCCTGCAAGCTCCACGCCCGCGCTCACGCCGGAGGCCTTGGCAAGGTCAATGTAGCCCTCCGGCCAAATGCCGCCCGAGGCCGCGTCCGCATCCGTGCGGAGCAGGCGCATGAGAATGGTCACAGCCTCGCCGTAGCTGATGGCGCGATCCGGCTGGAAGGTGCCGTCCGGCATACCCGACAGCAGCTTCTCGCCGCGCACGGCATAGTTGACATAGCGGGCGGCCCAGTGGCTCGCGCGCACATCGGGGAAGATCGTCACCGTTTTATAGCGCAGAACATCGCTGCTGCCCATTAGGGTGACCAGCATCTTGCAAAATTCCGCGCGGGTGAGCTGCGCATAGGGATTGAACTGCCCGATGCCGTTGCCCTCGACCACGCCGAGCAGCCGCAGCACCTCCACGTTCTGCGCCGTCTTTTTGTCCGACACATCGGAGAAGCTGCCTGCCGCCGAGGCGGGAAGCACCACCGCCGAGAGCGTCAGCACAAGAGCGAGCAGCGCGGAAAATACTCTCTTTTTCATAGTTTTTCTCCTCTCATTCCGCCCGCAGCGCTTCCACGGGCTGGAGCTTCGATGCCTTGATGGCGGGATAACTGCCGAAGAGCACGCCCAGCGCAACGCTCAGCGCGAAGGCTGCGATGGTGACCCACGGCACGGGATAGATCGTTTGCTGGTAGATGATGCGTCCGAGCACCACGCTACCGATCGTGCCGAAGATGATGCCGACGATGCCGCCCATGCCGCAGAGCATACCTGCCTCGATCAAAAATTGGGTAACAATGCTCGAGCGCTGCGCGCCGATGGCGCGGCGAATACCGATCTCGCGGGTGCGCTCGGTCACGGTGACGAGCATGATGTTCATGATGCCGATGCCGCCGACAAGCAGCGAGATCGCCGCGATGCCGCCGAGCACCATACCGATCATGTTGAACGACTCATTCTGGTACTGCTGCCAGTAGTCCGCCGCCCGCACCTCGTAATCGCCGCTGCCCTGCGGGACAAGTCCCTTGAGGAAGCCGCCGATGTAGGCGATGGCGGTGTTCGCCGATTCGCTGTCGCGCGCCTTGACAATGTATTCCGTGAAGCGCGCGCCGCCAAGCACGCGGCTCGCCGTATAAGGAAAGACGACCATGTTGTCCATCTGCTTCATACTGTTGTCGCCCTCATCGCCGCGCGCGGCGTAAACGCCGACGACGGTGAAGTTGTTGCCGTTGACCTTGAGCGTCTTGCCGACCGGATCGACCGTGCCGAAAAACTGCTTGGCCATCTCCGCGCCGATGACGCAGACCTGATTATAGTTCTGAATGTCCAGATACGCAAGGTCGCGTCCCTTGGCAACGGTCAGATTGTTGCACGCGCTGTACTGGTCGGAGCCGTAGTAGAGCGACGGCGGACCGCTGATGAGATTCCACTGCTTGTCATACTCCGTCTGCATCGTGGAAGAGTTCTTCGTGCCGTAGATCACGGTGGCGTTCGCCCCTCCGTTCGGCGTAATGCCGATGACATATTCCCTCAGTCCTTGGCAGTATTCGTAAAGGTCGGGGAAATAGTCCTTGCTGACGTCGTTGCCGTCCGCGTCGTACATCCATGAATAGATGCTCACCTGAACGCGGTTCGCGCCCATCGCGGAAAACTGCTTCATCATCTGTGCCTTCATGCCCTCCATGACCGAAACGATGGTCATGACGGCAGCAATGCCGATGAAGATGGAGAGGATCGTCAGCGCGCTGCGCCCCTTCTTGCCGATGATGGAGCGCCACGCCATTTTGAAGGCCTGTAAAATGTTCACAGCCAATCCACCTCCTGCTGCCGGTCGTCAACGATCTTGCCGTCCGCAAGGCGGACGCAGCGCCGCGCGGTGGCGGCGATGCCGTTGTCGTGCGTGATGAGAATGACGGTGCTGCCCTCCTTATTGAGCTGCTGGAGGAATTGCAGCACCTCGTGGCCCGTTTTGGAGTCCAGCGCGCCGGTCGGCTCATCCGCCATGATGATGGGCGGGTGCGTCGAGATGGCGCGGGCGATGGCGACACGCTGCTGCTGGCCGCCGGACATCTGCGTTGGCTTATTCCTGCGGCGGTCGACAAGGCCGACGCGCTCGAGCGCCTCGATGGCCAGCTCGTGCCGGTCGTCGATGCCGATGCCCTGATAGACAAGCGGCAGCTCGACGTTCTCCTGCACGGAGAGCGACTGGATGAGGTTATACTGCTGGAAAATAAAGCCGATCTCCTTGTTGCGGATGCGCGAGAGCTGCATATCGCTCAGCTCGCTCACGTCCGTTCCCTCGAGCAGATACTCGCCGTAGGTCGGCACGTCGAGGCAGCCGAGCACGTTCATCATCGTCGATTTGCCCGAGCCGGACTGTCCGACGATGGCAACGAACTCGCCCCGGTCAATGGTAAGCGAAACGCCGTCGAGCGCGCGGACCTCGCTCTCAAGGCCCTCGGAGTAGATCTTATAAACGTCTCGCAGTTCGATCAATTTCGCCATGGCGCTATCCTCAATATACCATGCCGTAATTGTCCCAGCTGGTGGCGGAGCCGGTCATATACTGCGTAAAGACCTCGTCGCCCTGCTCCACGCCGGACTTGATCTCGACATTGTTGTTGTCCTGAATGCCGATCTCGACCTGCACGGGATAGAAGCCCTCGGGGATCGTCTCGTCGGAGTACGGCAGCTCGATGGCATTGTCGGGCATGCTGTCCGCCTTGAGATAGACGACCGTAGCGCTCGTGCCGTCCTCAAGTCCCACCGTGCGCACGGCCTGAATGGGCAGAACAAGGCAGTTGTCGCTCTGGCTGGCGGTGAGGTTATAGTTGATGTTGCTGTTGATTTGCAGCGTACCGTCCGCATTATCCGCCTCAATGGTGAAGGGATAGGTCGCGACACCGTTATTCACGCTGCTCGAGAGGCTCACGGAGCTGATCGTGCCGAAGCTCGGATTGCCCCATTGATTCAGATCGACGCCCATGCCGACCTTGAGGTAGCTGACGTTGCGCTCGTCCACCGTCGCGCTGATGGTGACGGTGTTCGTATCGGAGATGGTCAGCGCGGTCGCGCTGGCGGTGATCTCCTGCCCGGGTGTGATGCTCAAGCCGATGACCATGCCGTCAATGGGCGCAACGGCGTTTGCGTAGGCGGCATTTTTTTCCGCCTCCTCCAGCTCCTTCTGTGCCTTTTGCAGGCTCTGCTCCAGATCAAAGATGGTGTTCTCGGTGTTCTCGCCGTTGACCTGCACCAGCGGCTCGCCGGCAGAGACCGAGAGATAATCGATCAGATTCGTCGCAACGACCGTGCCGGCGGGAATGCTCAGCTCGCTCGTGCGGTAATAGTCCAGCTTACCCGCCTCGTAGGGATAAACGGTCTCACCGTTCACCACCACTGTCGCGGAGGCCGCCATATCCTTGGCGAGCACGCCTGCGTTCGGGACCACGATCTCCACGCTGAACAGCTCCGAGCCCTCGCTCGTCACACGCTTGACCATATGTACCTTCTCCACCCTGCCGTCGATCGAGGACATCAGCGCGGGGACGGAGACCTGCACGGTCTGGCCGGCGTAAAGCTTGCTCTGATAGGCGTAGCTGTAATACTGCGTGAGGCGCATCTGCGTGTCGTCCACGAGCGTGGCGACCTTCTGCGCGCCGACCTCGTCGCCGACCGTGAGCTTCACGGTCTCGAGGAGCTTGCCGGCGTAGGGCGCGGTCAGATTGAGCTTGGCAATGTCTTTATAAGCCGCGTTGAGCTGCTTCTGGTAGCCCTCGATGTTCGTCTTTGCCTCGCGCACCTTTTTCTCCGCATCGGGAGAATCATAGGTGAAGAGCGGGTCGCCCGCGGCGACCTTCTGCCCCTCGGTCACGAAGACGTCGCCCACGGTGCCCGCGGTCGCAAGCGTGATGCTCTCGCTCTTCTTCGCCTTGACCATACCGCTGCCTGAGACCATTGAGGTGATGGAGCCGTAGTCCACAATGGCAGTGCCGATCTCCGCCTCACCCTCCTTCTTTCCGAATTTCTTAAAGAGGGTGAAGCCGACCGCAAGCACCAGTACGGCGGCAATGATGCGCCGCACGGTCTTTTTGCGTTTTTTCCTGTTTTTCGGCGGCGTAGAGCCGTTCGCTGCACCGACAGGTGCCCCCGGCGTCTGAGCGGCAGTCTCCGCTGGCGTCGTCTGCGCGACGGGTTCCATTGTCTGTTCCATGTTGCTGTTCTTCCTTTCCCGGATTTGCTGTGTGTAATACACTTCATACAGTATAACACAGATTTCTTAAGAAGTCTTTGCGAAATGGTTACAATTTGGATACAAATTGTAACCATTTCTCTGTGCTGTTTTTAAGACGAAATTTCTTCCTCTTTTGTTCCTGAATTTTCAAAAAATTTATATTCTTTTTTCCGCGTCTGCGCGGCATGGACGAGCAGGCAGACGATGAACACGCTGCTGCAGTAGCCGAAGACCGGATAGACGACGCTGATGAGGTCGCCGAAGCCGACGCTGCTCGCGGCGTAGCCCAGCGCTCCCAGCGCGAGAATGAACCATCCGCGCCCCTTCTCCACGCGCTCCGACCTCGCCGCGGCGTAGGTCGTGATGGCGACGGTCATGGACAGCGCCGAGCCGTACATACACAGCAGGAGCAGGATGCCGTAGACATAGCCCAGCGGGCGGCTGAGGCCGTAGGCGAGCGCCAGCATCGGCAGCTCCGCGTCCGCGGTCTCCGGCACGGCCATCACCGCAAGCAGCACACTGTAAGCGATGAGCAGAAGCAGCGCCGTGCCGAGGAGCACGCCGCGGCGCGCCGCCCTTTTGGAGGACGCCGCCTCGCCGAGCGGCGCTAAAATGCCGACCGAGCCGAAGAAATTATAGAAGGCGAAGGTCACCGCGCCGAAGGCCGCGCTGCGCATGAGCGGATTGCTCCCCTCCGCTGCGCCGAAGGCCGGAAGGCTCACGCCGTACCGCGCGAGCGCCATGCCGCCGAAGAGCAGCGTGAGCGCGACGATCACCGGCACGATGAGCGAAAAGGCTCCCACCGCGCCGCGCAGGCCCCGCAGCGCCACAAGCGTCACGAGCACAGCCATCAGCGTCCGGCCGAGCCACGTCGGCAGCGAGAAAAGCTGCTCGAGCAACGCGCCGCCGCCGGCGTACATGATCGCTATGACGCCGAAGAGCAAGATCAGCTGCAGCGCAGACGACAGCTTCCGCAGCCACGCCAGCCGCTCCCACGGCACGAGCACCGCGTCCATCTCCGCGATGCCGGTGCGGGAAATGATGTACATCAGCGCCAGCCCAAACACCGCCAGCAGCGCCATCGCCGCAAGCACACCGAGCAGTCCCCCGCCGCCGAACGAGCCGAAAAACTGCCACAGCTCCTGCCCCGACACATAGCCCGCGCCGAGAAAGGAGCCTGCAAAGGTCAGGCCGATGCTGCCCGCATTCCACTTCTTCTCTTCCAAATCCGATCTCCTCCGCTGTTTCTTCTGTAGACTCCGCTTATGATACCGTTTTTCGCCCGCAGCGTCAAGGGATTTTGGAGCAAAGAAACTTTACGCTTTCTACACATTTTCTTCTTGATTTTTTTGTGTAACTTGCTATAATCAAATTTGTGTTTTTTATCCATATCAAACATACAAACATTTTGAAGGAGTGAACCGGCAATGAGCAAGACCTACATTCCCGCCCACTATCACACGCCGCTGAACGTTTACGAGATGCAGCGCGCCATCGAATTCATCAAGAGTAATTTTCAGGTCAACCTGAGCAACGCGCTCAATCTGCGCCGCGTTTCCGCTCCCCTCTTCGTGGAAGAAAATTCCGGTCTGAACGATAACCTCAACGGCGTGGAGCGCCCCGTCAGCTTCGATATCCCCGACGTCGGCCACAACGCGCAGGTCGTGCAGAGCCTCGCCAAGTGGAAGCGTCTGGCGCTCAAGCGCTACGAGTTCAATGTCGGCAAGGGCCTGTTCACCGATATGAACGCCATCCGCCGCGACGAAGAGGTGGACAACCTCCACTCCATCTACGTTGACCAGTGGGACTGGGAAAAGGTCATCGACGCCGGCGACCGCAACGTCTCCTACCTCAAGCGCACGGTGCGTGACATTGTCGGCGCCATCGTCGAGACGAACGACGCGCTCGGCATCGCCTTCCCGAGCCTGCACACCAAGCTCTCCCGCGACGTGTTCTTCATCACCACGCAGGAGCTGGAGGACAAGTACCCCGACCTCACCCCCAAGCAGCGCGAGGATGCCATCTGCCGTGAGCACGGCACCGTCTTCCTGATGCAGATCGGTCTTACCCTGCACTCTGGCATCAAGCACGACGGCCGCGCGCCCGACTACGACGACTGGACGCTCAACGGCGATCTGCTGTTCTGGAACGACGTCCTGGGCCGCGCGTTTGAGATCTCCTCCATGGGCATCCGCGTCAGCCCCGAGTCCCTCGACCACCAGCTCACCGTCTCCGGCTGCGACGACCGTCGGGAGCTTCCCTTCCACAAGATGCTGCTCGCCGGCGAGCTGCCCCTCACCATGGGCGGCGGTATCGGTCAGAGCCGTCTTTGTATGCTGATGATCGGCACCGCCCACATCGGCGAGGTGCAGGTCAGCCTTTGGGACGACGACACCCTCAAGACCTGCGCGGACGCCGGCATTCTGCTGCTGTAAGCGCACATCGGAATCGAACAAAGGAAGCCGCGGCATTGCCGCGGCTTCCTCTTTCTCTTGTTCAGTCCTTTTCCTGGAAGGCTCGGATGTAGCGGATCAGCATTTCCGCCGTACCCTCCATGCCAAGCACATCGCTTTTGACCGTGAGATCATAGGCGCGGGCGTCGCCCCACTTCATCTCGCAGTAGTAGTTGTGGTAAGCCTTGCGCTGGTGGTCGACCGTGCGGATCTCCTCGATGGCCTCCTCTGCGGAGAGCCCCTTTTTCTCCATCACGCGGCAGAGCTTGGCGTGCGGATCGCCGCCGATGAAAAGACTGACGCGGTGCGGATCGTCCTTGAGCACCTGTTCGCCGCAGCGGCCGATGAGCAGGAAGGATTCCCCGCTCGCCGCCTTGGCGCGGATCATATCAAAGGTCTTTTCCGCCACGTTGACCTCGAGCGAATTGGAAAATCGCCCGATGCGGCGGGAGGCAAAGAAGTTGACCGGCTTCTCGTCCATCCGGCGGATCAACTCCTCGCTGTAGCCCTCGGAGACGATCTCCGACTCGATGGAGTCCTTATCGTAGAGCTTGATGCCGAGTTCACGGGCGATCATGTCGGCTATGTAGTGGCCGCCGCTGCCGTGCTCACGGCCCATGGTAATGATGATCTGGTCTTTCATCGTGGTATACTCCTTTCTTCTCTCAGAGGTAGCGCAGGAACAGACACACCGTGGACACCGCCATCACGAGGATCGTGGCGGGCACGCAGTATTTGCAGTAGCGCCCCCAGCCGATGGGATAGCCGCCCTTGGCGGATACCGAGGTGCCGACCACGTTCGCGCTCGCACCGATGGGTGTCGCGTTGCCGCCGAGGTCCGTGCCGAGGGACAGCGCCCAGGCCAGCACGCCCACGTCCATGCCCTCGACCGCGGCGATGGAGCGGATGACCGGGATCATCGTGGCGGCAAAGGGAATATTGTCCACAAAGGCGCTGGTGACGGCGGAGAGCCAGAGAATGATGACGACGATCGTCGCCACATGGCCGCCGCTGATGTTGGTGATAAAGCGCGCGATGATATCCAGCACGCCCGTCTTTTCCAGCCCGCAGACCGAGACAAACAGGCCGATGAAGAAGAGCAGCGTTTTGTAGTCCACGCCGCGGATGACTTCGAGCACCGTCGCCCTTCCGTGCGACAGCGCCATCACAAGCAGCGTCAGCGCCGCGACGATCACGCCGATGCAGGCGACCGTCAGGCCCGTCTGCGCGTGCGTCACGAGCAGCACGACCGCCAGCAGGAATACGGCAGCGCTCGCGCCGAAGGCTCTGCGGTCCGTGATGGCGCTGGACGGCTCCGGGCAGACGACCGGCCCGCCGTTCGCGCGCTCCTCACGCAGCAGCTCCTTGCGGAAGCACAGCCAAAAATAGACAGCGACAGCCGCGAAGCAGACTGCGACGATCGCGCCGGTATTTTCGATGAAGTCAAAGAACGTATAGCCAAGCGAGGTGCCGATGATGATGTTCGGCGGGTCGCCGCACATGGTCGCCGCGCCGCCGAGGTTCGCGCAGAAGATCTCCGAGAGGATCATCGGCACGGGGTCGAACTTCATCGTCTGCGCCAGTTCGAGCGTGACGGTGGCGAGAAAGAGCACGACCGTGATGCTGTCGATGAACATCGAAAGCACCGCCGAAAGGCACATGAAGCAGATGAGCAGCGGCACCACATGGTAGTGAACGAGCTTTGCGAGCGACAGGCACAGCCAGCGGAAGAAGCCCGCCTTGCCAAGCCCCTCGACCATGATCATCATGCCCGCGATGAAGAGAATGGTGGACCAGTTGATGCCCGCCGTGCTCTCCTCACCGGCTCCGTACCAGAAGCCCGCCGTGAAGAACGAGCGGAGATTGAGCGCCTCCCAGATCGCCGCGGGCGAGTGCATACAAACGCCGAAGACGAGAATAAGTACCAGCGCTCCGCTGACGAGCGTAATGACATGGCGCTCGAACTGATCGAGGATGATCAGAAGGAACATCCCGAGAAAAATACAGATCGCAATGACCTGCGCAAGCATAGCAGTGACCCCCATTTCAAAAAGCAAGTGAGGGTATTATACGTCTGCCGCGCAGGTCCCGCAATCGAAAAAGCACAAGATTTTGCGTCAGAAAATTAAGAAAGCCGCTATATTTGCTAATTTTTCGTTAAGAGCCCTGCCACCCGGAGGTGCCGCCCGTCCGACACGCGGGCGCCGGTCTTCCGTCTGCGGCGCTCGAAAAAGAACAGCAAGCGCCTGTCCTCTCGCGGCTCTTTCCTCATCTCGGGTAGCGCTGCGGGATCAGTCCCGCGCGCATGAGATAGTAAACGATGCTCGGCACGACGGCGAGCTGGAGCACGATGCCCGGCAGCGCCGTCACGAAGCTCGCGGCGATCCATGCCTGCATGGTATACTGTCCCGCCATGAAAAAGAGAGCCTTTGTCACACCGGAAACAAGGCGGCCGACCAGCATTGCGGCGACGAGCGAAAGGTAGAGGTCGGCATAGGTCTTCCCCGTGCGTACAAGGCGCAGCATCAGGCCGGTCGTCAAGCCGTAGGCCGCGCACTCGACCATCATGGCAGGCATCAGGGCCGCTGTCGGCATTCCGGTGAGAACGCTTGAAAGCATGGGGCCAAGCAGGCCGCAGACCGCGCCGTAGGGAGCGCCGCAGACCATGCCGCACAGCAGCACGGGAATGTGCATCGGCAGCATGATCTTGCCGCCGTTCGGGATGGAATGGAATGCCATTGGCAGGACAAGGCACAGTGCGATGTTCACGGCGGTGAGGACAAGTCGTTTGGTAGCGGTCATTTGCGTTGCTTTTTGCATGGATCGGATTCCCCTTATCTTTGGTATGCTTTTAGTTTACAACAGAAAATCTCTCCCTGCAAGCCCCACGGGGATAAAATTTGAAGGCGGCGGCACAGGGCTGTGCCGCCGCTTCCCCTTTTCCCCGTTATTCCGCGAGCCTTGCATCAAAGGTCAGCGTGACCGTGATGGGCTGACCGTCCTGCGTGGAGAGGAAGAAGCCCTCGCTGTAATAATACTCCCCCTCGATCCGCGCGTCGTAGCGCATATCGACATTCTTCCACGCGGCGGAATAGTCGGCATCGCCCGCCCAGCTGTTCGAGCCGATCTGCTTTACCACGCTGCGGATGTTGAAAAGGCTCGTGCCCTTTTGCGCCGCAGCGAGCGCGAGGTACGCCATGCGGGCATTCTCATCGCCCGTGCCGTAGATCGTTTCCGCCGTCTCGGTATATGCCCAATGCACGGCGCGGAGCGTTCCCTCCTCCACCGTGTAGGTGAACGGCGCGGGACCGTCGCCCCCGCCGAAGTAGACCACGTTCTCATATTGGTTCTCCGCCCACTCGCCGTTTTCGTCGAGCGACCAGCGCTCACCATAGTCGAAAAAGTCGCGGTAGAAATTGACATTCTCCGCAAATTCCGCCACCGTCAGCTCGCCGCGGTTCGGCGGCAGCGCGGCGCTCAAGCCCATAGCAAGGGTCAGGGCAAGGCTCAGCGCGGTAATCGCCGCGTAGAGCAGCACCATCCTCCCTGTGCCGCGCTCGTCGAAGCGCTCGATGCTGCCGCTCTCCCAAGCCAGCTCCTCGCCGTTCATATAGCGGCGGTAGCTGCGGTAGTTGCACACAAGCTCCACGATGGAAATGCCGAGGCCCGCGCCGTAAAGCCAGACGGCGGCGGTGCGCTCAAGCGCCTCGCCGTAGCTGAGCCTCTCGCCGTCCGGCCGCGTGACGGTGATGCCCATGCACCATTTGCCCGCGGTCGCAGCAAAGCGTGAGAGCAGCAGCGGCTCGATGAGAACGAGCAGTCCCCATCCTGCCAGACCGCAAAGGAATATTTCTGCTTTGGAAATGTTCACAAGGTTATGGTGCAGCAGCATGAACTGCACAAACGAGACCAATATTCCCGTGAGCGTGAGGTCGATGGCACGGGCAAGGTAACGCCGCAACGGGTGCGGCTCGGCAACGTCCCGCTGCTTCGCCGCTGCGTCCGGCTCAAAGCCGTTGAGGTAGTCCTCCGGTCGTAAGGCGGAATAGCTTGTCACCTCGCGGGAGATGGCGTCGCACACGTTCCGCGCCGCCAGCAGGCGCTGACCCTCGCTCTCCAGCGCCGCGCTGCGCTCTCGCATGGCGGCGGCAAGCTCCAGCTCGCCGGATTGCAGCCGCCTGATCTCGTCGAGCGAGAAGCCGAGATTCCGCAGCAGCGCGACGCGCAGCAGCGTCTCCAGATCCTCCTCGCTGTAGTCGCGGTATTTGTTCTCCCGCCGCGCGGGAGCGAGCAGCCCCTCCTGCTCGTAGTAGCGGATGTTCGCGCGCGTCAGGCCGCTGCGCTCTTCGATCTCTTTGATGTTCATAGGCTCTCCTTCTGCGCTCTGCGCCGACCCTTCCCAATGTTATGATACCGCATTGTAAGGCATAAAGCAACTTGACAGTCAAGCCCTTTTTCCAAATTTTTCGGTCATATTCGAGCCTGTCTCCCGCTATGGATAGAGATAGACACAAAAATCTGGGAGATCGGAGGGCTTTTTATGACCCATTCCTTCTATCGGAGCTACGGCTTCCTTGCCGCGATGCTCGCCTGCATCGTGCTCGGCTGCGCCGTCGGCGCGGCCTGGCCCGGGGCTGTCTGCCTTGAGCCGCTCGGCACCGTGTTCATCAACATGATGTTCTGCCTCGTCGTGCCGCTGGTGTTCTGCTCGCTCGCGGGCAGCATCGCCAATACGCGCTCGCGGCGCAGGGCGGGGCGCATCCTCGGCGCGACGCTCGGCGTCTTCGTTGTCACCGGGCTGCTCGCGGCCTTTATCATGCTGGTCATCGTGCGTGTCTTTCCCCCGGTGCTGACGCCGTGGACCGATGCCGCGGCGGGCACGGTGGACGATCCCGCGCCGCTTGCGACGCTGCTCGTCAACTTTTTCACCGTCAACGATTTCTCTGCGCTGCTCTCGCGGCGGGCGATGCTGCCGCTGATCGTCTTTTCCCTGCTCTTCGGCTTCTCGGTCTCCACCTGCGGCGGGCCGGATACCGTAACGGCGCGGGTGCTGGACGACGCGACGAAGTGCCTTTTGAAGATGGTCTCGCTCGTGAGCTGCTACGCCCCCATCGCCTTCTTCGGTTTCTTCGCCGCGATGGTCGCAAGCTACGGCGCGCAGATCACAGCGTCCTACGCCCGCGCGATGCTGGCCTACTACCCGCTCTGCTTCGTCTACGCGCTGCTTGCCTTCCCGCTTCTGGCGTATCTTGGCGGCGGGCGCAAGGGGGTGCGGCGGCTGCGGCGGCACATCCTGCGCCCCGCGGTGACCGCGCTCGGCACCTGCTCGTCCGTCGCCACCATTCCGGTGAATATGGAGGCCGCGGAGGACAGCGGCATCCCGCACGAGGTCGCGGATCTTGTGCTGCCGCTGGGCGCGACGATGCACATGGACGGCTCGTGCTTCAGCTGCGTGCTCAAGGTCGCGTTCCTCTTCGGCGTGTTCGGCCTGCCGTTTGAGGGCGTGGGACTGTTTGCCGAGGTGCTGGCCGTGGCGGTCTTTTCCTCCGTCGCCATGAGCGGCATCCCGGGCGGCGGCTACATCGCCGAGTTCATCCTCTGCTCGCTCTTCTTCCCCGACCGGATGGCGGTTGCCTACCCCATCGCCGTCACCATCGGGAATCTGGTCGACCCGCCTGCCACGATGGTCAACGCTGCGGGCGACTACGCCGCTTCCTTTCTCGTCGCCCGCATCACCGAAGGCGGCGGCTGGCTGGAGCGCACGGACGGCGAGTACCCCGCATAGCAGAAAAGCATCTGCCGCAAGGCAGATGCTTTCGTTTATTCGCTCGCGCCTCCCTCTTTGAGGTAGGGCGAATACATCATGATGGCGTCGTTGCGCACGACGGGCTTCTCGTCGAGCAGCACACCGTCCGCATCGAAGCGCTGCTGCCAGAGCACGTTGTGGCGCGTGTAGCCGCCCCAATACTCCGCGCGCATCTCATGATCGCGCTCGACGATCTCATAGCGGCACTCCGGCGCGGCGGAGCAGCGCCACTCACCGATGAGGTCGTGCTCGCCGACGGCGACGAGGAGCTGATAATCGTCTGCCGTGTCGTTGCGGATCATCAGGTCGCCGTAGGGATAAAAGCAGGTCGCGCCGCTGCCGAAGGGCTGCGTGCGGTCCGAATCGGGAAAGACATCGTAGCCGTGGCGGTGGCGCTCGGTGACGGTCAGCGGCGTGTGGAGCGTCATCCAGAAAATGAGGTTCGAAAGCTGGCACAGTCCCCCGCCGACGCCCGCAACGGCCCTGCCGTTGCGCAGCAGCATACCGGGCAGATAGCCCTTCCTCGCCGTCGGGCGGCCGATGAGATACCAGTAGCTGAAGGTCTGCCCCGGGCGGAGCACAATGCCGTTCACCCGCGCGGAGGCAAGGCGGAGATTTGTCACCTTGTTCTCCTGCATCCACATATCCACGTCCCGCAGCCTGCGCATCAGGGGCGTTTTGTGGCTTGCCGCGCTGTAAGGCAGGATCGCCTCACAGCGCTCGCGTGTGAAGGAGCTTCGCTCCTTGATCCACAGGAGCTTGCGCAGGGTCCCATAGTAGGCCCCGCCGAGAGCGAGGCGCAGGTCGGAGCGGGCAACGGGTTCCTTCATTGGTCATTCCTCCTTGCTTTTTCTCGTTTCTATTCGCGCGGGCCCGGCAGGAAGCGCTCTCCCCCGCGCCGCGCGGTCATGGTGCCGGCGGACAGCTCGGTGAGCGCGGCGTCAAAGCCCGCCGCATTCTCCTGCGGCAGCAGGATGCGGACGCTCACCGCCGCGCCGAAGTCGGTGCCCTCCACCGTGCCGCCGTGGGCGGCGGCGAGGAGCTTCAAGCGCTCGAGCAGCGGATAGGGGCAGTCCACCGTCACGGCAGACCACAGGCGCATCCTCGCCTTGCCCGCCGCGTCAAGCGCGTCCTTCGCGGACTTTGCGTAGGCGCGCGTCAGTCCGCCCGCGCCGAGCAGCACGCCGCCGAAATAGCGCGTCACGACGCAGACGATGTTCTCCACGCCCTCGCGCTGAAAGACGTTCAGCATCGGCTGACCGGCGGTGCCCTGCGGCTCGCCGTCGTCGCCGTAGCGCACGACGCCGCCCTCGTGCAGGACGTAGCACCAGCAGTTGTGGCGCGCGTCGTAGTAATTTTTCCGCATTTCGTCGAGAAAGGCGCGGGCCTCGGCCTCGGTCTCCACGCGGCGGACGTGGCCGAGAAAGCGCGAGCGCTTTTCGGTGAACTCCGTTTCCCCCGCGTCCACGGGAACATAGTAGCTCTGCGGTGCGCTCACTCCCAGTCCTCCTTCGGCTCGGTGTAGCCCTCGACGTAGTCCTTGACCCGGCCGAGCACGCGCGGCGTACAGACCGCCACAATGTCGATGGTCTCGCCGTACTCCACGCTCTCGACCTTGGCCTCGCGGTAGAGGCTGTCGAGCCAGCCGCCCTTGTCGTAGGGCAAATGGATGGTCACGCGGCGCGTGCCCTTGTCAAGCTCGGCGTCGATGGCGCGCAGCAGCTCGTCAAGCCCCTCGCCGGTCCTGGCGCTGAGGTTCACCGTGCGCTCGCCGTGCGGGCGGATGTCGCCGTAGAACAGGTCGGACTTGTTGTACACGCGGATGCAGGGGATGCCCTCCGCGCCGAGGTCGTGGATGAGCTGATCGACCACCTCCGCCTGCGCGATCCACTCAGGGTTGGAAATGTCGATGACGTGCAGCAGAAGGTCGGCATACTCCAGCTCCTCAAGCGTCGCCTTGAAGGCGTCGATGAGCTGATGCGGCAGCTTGCGGATGAAGCCGACCGTGTCGGAGATGACGACGTCGAGCGTGTCGGAGACGGTCAGCAGCCGGGTGGTGGTGTCGAGCGTATCGAACAGGCGGTTATTCGCCGGAATATCCGCGCCGGTGAGGGCGTTGAGCAGCGTCGATTTGCCCGCGTTCGTATAGCCGACGATGGCAACGACCGGGATCTCATTCTTCATCCGACGCTCGCGCTGCGTGCCGCGCACGCGGCGCACCTCGTCCAGATCCTCCTTGAGCTTGTCGATCTTGCGGTGGATGTGGCGGCGGTCGGTCTCGAGCTGCGTTTCGCCGGGGCCCTTGGAGCCGATGGGCCCCTTGCCGCTCGTGCCCGCCTGACGCTCCAGGTGCGTCCACATACCGATCAGGCGCGGCAGCAGATATTGGTACTGCGCCAGCTCGACCTGCAAGCGGCCCTCCTTTGTTTTGGCACGCTGGGCAAAAATATCAAGGATCAGCCCGCTGCGGTCGAGCACCTGCACGCCCAGATCCTCCGTCAGCACACGCATCTGCGAGGGCGACAGGTCGTTGTCGAAGATCGCCATCGTCGCCTCGGTCGAGCCGATAAGCTCCTTGATCTCCGCCACCTTGCCCTCGCCGATGAAGCTGCGCGGATTCGGGGACGGAAGGTTTTGCAGCACGGTCGCAACGCTCACCGCGCCGGCGGTCTCGACGAGCGCGGCAAGCTCGTCCATGCTCTCCTCGTCTGCGCTGTCCGCCTTGAGCACCGGCGAGGAAAGGCCGACAAGCACCACGCGGTCGCGCGGCTGCTCCACAGTTTTGAGTTTGTTTTCTTCCATAGGAATCACCTTTTCTGCGTTTCTTTCCTTCAGTATACGCAAGGGAACGAAAAATGTAAAGAAAAAGAGGTCTGCTTCCGCAGACCTCTTTCGCAGTTCTTACTTGTCCAGACCGAACTTCTTGTTGAACTTGGCAACGCGGCCGCCGGTATCGACCAGCTTCTGCTTGCCCGTGAAGTAGGGGTGACACTTTGAGCACACTTCCACCTTGATGTTCGCCTTGGTGGAACCTGTCTCAATCACATTACCGCAGGCGCAAGTAATAGTAGTCTGCTGATAATTGGGATGGATTCCTTCCTTCATTGCTCGTGTTCACCTTACAATTTTCAGCGAAAAACGTTCCCCTCTGTATCGTAAATTTCCGTGCGGCGCACGCGGACGAAGTCCGGCTTGAGCGACGGAAGCTCGCGCTCGATCGCCTGTGCGAGATAGGCGGGGTTCAGCCCCGGGTTCTGCGCGGCGACCACGGCGTCGGCAAGGATGCTGCCGTCCTGCTCGGTGAGGGTCATTTCGCGGATCAGCGGCGCAATGTCGATCTGCGCGAGCTCTTTGTGCTTGGTGCGCTTTTCGATCATCAGCGTTTCGCGCGCGAACAGCGCGCGCAGCGCGTCCGCCGTGCCGGCGGGCACGCCGTTATCATAGAGCAGCTCCAGCCGTGCGCGCAGGAACGTGAACTCGCGCACGGGGCGCGTGACCGGATAGCACTCCCGCACGCGCAAGCCCGCGGGCAGACCCGTGTTGAGCTTTTCGGCGATGCCCGCGCCGTCGGTCTCCTCCACCGTTTCAAAGTCGAGCAGCTCGCAGTCGCTCGACTGCCCCACCGGCAGCGGCAGGACGATGGAGATGATGGGGTGCGGGTGAAAGCCGTTGGAGTGCTTGAGGTGCAGCTCCGCACGGGGAAACACACGTTGGAAGGTTCGCATCGTGTCGAGGTGCGAGATGTAGGAGGCCTGCGCCTCCTTGGTGAAAAGAAGTCTCAGCTTAGCCATCGCATGGCCTCCCCAATAAGAGATTCGCGCCGCAGCCGTTGCAGTGTGTGCGGCAGTCCGGCGTGGTGACGGACTGGTAACACCGCTCATGCTCGCGCCAGAGGTACTGCTCCGTCACGCCGCTCGAGATCATCGCCCAGGGCATCAGCTCGTCCTTTTCGCGCTTGCGGTTGGCGTAAAAGTGCGGGTCAAGACCGCACTCCTCGAAAGCCTCGAGCCAGCGATCGAGGGAGAAATACTCCTCCCACGCGGAGAGGTGCTCGCCCTTGCGCCACGCCGTTTCGATCACCCTGCAAAGGCGCCGGTCGCCGCGGGAAATGACGGCCTCCATATAGCTCGTGTCGGAATCGTGCCAGTTGTAGGTAACGGATTTCGTCAGCATATTCTCGCGCAGCAGCTTCACGCGGCGCTCGTATTCCTCCTTGGGGATCTGCGGCTCCCACTGAAACGCCGTGTGCGCCTTGGGCACGAACCACGAGGTCGAGACCGTGATGCGCACGCCGCGGTTCTTGTTGCTCGCGCTCTCGCGCCAGGCGTGCATGACGTGGGACGCGACCTCGGCAATGCCGAGCACGTCCTCGTCCGTCTCGGTCGGAAGTCCCAGCATGAAGTAGAGCTTGACCGCGCTATAGCCGCCGGCAAAGGCGCGGCGGCAGGAGGCCAGCAGGTCCTCCTCGGTGAGATTCTTGTTGATGGCGTCGCGCAGGCGCTGCGTGCCGGCCTCGGGCGCAAAGGTCAGGCCGGTCTTTCTTCCCTTTTGCAGCCGCTCCATGAGCGCCATGGAGAAGTTGTCGGCGCGCAGGCTCGGGAGCGAAAGATTCACATGACGCTGCGCGCAGAACTCCTCCAGATCGTCGCAGAGCTCAACGAGCGGGCGGAAATCCGAGGTCGAGAGCGAGGAGAGCGTCATCTCCTCGTAGCCGGAATCCTCGATGGCCTCCTTGGCGTATTCGACCAGCAGCTTTTCCGAGCGGTTGCGCACGGGGCGGTAGACATAGCCCGCCTGGCAGAAGCGGCAGCCGCGGATGCAGCCGCGGAAAAGCTCGAGTGTGGTGCGGTCCTGCACGATCTCGGTGGAGGGCACGATGGTCTTGGCGGGATACCATGCCTTGTCCATGTCGCGCATGATGCGCTTGGTGACGACCTTCGGCGCGCCGTCCTTCGGCGTGATCGACTTCACCGTGCCGTCAGCGTTGTAGTCCACCTCGTAGAGACCGGGAACATAAATGCCGTCCAGCTGCGCGGCGGCACGGAGAAACTGCTGCTTCGTCCAGCCCTCGCGCCGCGCCCTGCGGTGCAGCTCGATCAGCTCGGCGTTCATCTCCTCGCCCTCGCCGATCTCGGCAATATCAATAAAATCCGCGATCGGCTCGCAGTTGAACATCGCCGTGCCGCCCGCGATGACGAGCGGGGTCAGCTCCGTGCGCTCGCTCGCGTGGAGCGGCACGCCCGCCAGATCGAGCATATTCAGCATGGCGGGAAACGCCATCTCGTAGCCGACGGAAAAGGCGATGATGTCGAAATCGCGGATGGGATCACCGGACTCGAGCGCATAGAGCGGCAGGCCGGCACGGCGCATCTCCTCCTCCATGTCGCCCCAGGGGGCGAAAACGCGCTCGCACCAGACGCCGTCCATGTTGTTCATAATGCCGTAGAGGATCCGCATACCGAGGTTCGACATACCGATCTCATAGGTGTCCGGGAAGCAGAAGGCCACGCGGGTATCGACCTGCGAGAGGTCCTTCATCACCGCGTTGTACTCGCCGCCCACATAGCGCGCGGGCTTTTGCACGCGGGGCAGGATGCGTTCCAATCGTTTGTCCACAGTCAAGCTCCTTTTGTATCAAGAGACATTGACTGTATTTTACACGCTTTTCCCGCCGCGCGCAAGCCCCAGTTGGCGCAGCGTTCCCCAAAGCAATCCAAACGAGGCGAAGGCAAAGAGCCATCCGCTGTGCAGCTCCAGCGAGAGCTTGAGCCCCAGCGCGCACAGCGCGAGCGAGCAGGCAAGGCTGACCGCCGCGGTGATATGCTCCCCCGTGGCCGGCCCGAGAAAGAAGGACAGGGCAAGGCAGAGCGCCCGCGCGCCGTCGAGCGGAACGACCGGCAGGAGATTGAAGGCCGCGAGCACAAGGTGCGCTCCGGCAAAGACAAAGCACCACTCCCGCCACGTCCGCAGGCCGAGGAGCGCGAGGAGAATGGCGCAGAAAAGGTTGACTGTCACCCCCGCGAGCGTGATGATCAGCTCGCGCCCATAGGAGAGCCGCGCGAGGGCGGGAGCGTCCAGCTCCGCGCCGAGCGCTGTAAGGCGGAAGCGCTTGACGGATACGCCGTAGTAGCGCATGGCAGCGAGGTGGCCCAGCTCGTGCAGCGCCGCGGCGGTCAGGATCGCCGCAACGACCGTGAGCGGAGAAACGATGGCGGCGAGCAGCACGAGCAGCCAGAAGCTCGCGTTCACGCGCACAGCGGCGCTAAACGGTCTTTGCGGCATAGGCAATGGGATCGAGGTATTTTGAGCCGCTGAGCAGCTCGAAGTGCAGGTGCGCACCCGTGGCGTTGCCGGTCGCGCCGACCGCACCGAGCGTATCGCCGCGCAGAACGCTCTGCCCGGAGGAGACCGTTATTTTGCTGCAATGGGCGTAAAGCGTCTCATAGCCGTCCGCGTGTCGGACGGTCAGATATTTGCCGAGCACGGTGCTCTCCCCCACCACGCCGACCGTACCGTCGGCAAAGCAGGCAAAGGGCGTACCCTCATCGGCGGCAAGGTCGAGGCCGGTATGAAAGGCCTCCTCACCTGTGTTCGGGTCCTCGCGCCAGCCGAAGCCCGAGGTCAGCGCGCCGTCGAGCGGTGACACATAGGAAAAGGGCAGTGTCGGCTGCGCGTCGAGCACATAATCCGGCATGGGCTTGGCCGCGGCGTCCTCCGCGTTTGCTCCATCCGGATGCGCGATCTCCGCCCCGCCGCCGACCTCCGCGGCGTCCTGCATACCGCTGCCGCCAAACACGGCGACGTAGGCATTGCCGAGGGACTCCGCAAAGCGTTCGGGCGCGGCGACCGCGTGGCCGATGGCGGAAAATGCCTCGGTAAAGTCCGCGTCGCGCACGAGCCATTGGGCAAGCGTACCGCGGAAGGCCGAAAGATTCCCCGGCAGCACGAGCTTGAGCAGCACGAGCGAGACAAACAGCGCACCGCAGACGGTCAGACGCAGAAGGTGAAGCTGCGACGCGCCGGAGGTCTGCTCTTCCCTGCGGCGGCTTCCTGCGGCGGTGCTTCGCTTTGTCCGCGCGGCGGCGCGGCGTTTTCCCTGCGCGCGCGCCCAGCGGCGCAGACGCATTCTTACGGTCATAGGCTCTTCCTCCCTTGGCTTTCGTTTTGGGACAGTCTATGCCGCGGCATCGCCGCTTATGCCCGCACGCAGAAAAAGAGCCGCCCGCGGCGGCTCTTGCAGTCATTTGACATAGTGGGCAAAGAAGTTTTCCAAAATGCGCTGTCCGTCTCGGTGCGCGTCATTCTGCAGCTCCGGGTGGAACTGCGTGCCGAAGATGGGGCGCGACTCGTGCGCAAGCATCTGCACACGGCAATTTTCCCGGGAAGCGAGCAGGCGAAAGCCCTCCGGCACCGTGCTGAGCTGGCCGCGATGATGCTCAAAACAATGGAGCGTACCGCCCAGGCCGGCAGTCAGCGGATGCTGCGCGAGGGCGGTCTGCGGCAGAAAGCCGAACTCCTCGTATCCCTCGCCCGGATAGACGAGCGGCGCACCGAAGGCGATGCCGATGAGCTGTAGGCCCGCGCAGATGCCGAAGAGCGGGGCCATTGTTTCACGAATGAGCGCAAGCTCGTCGGCAAAGGTCTCGCGCAGACGCTCGCGATCCCAGTCGGTGAAGCAGCCGGAGAGAAAGATGGCATCCGGCGCAGAGTCGAGCGTCCTGAGCTGTGTATAGTGCCGCACGGTGACCGTTCCGAACGCAGAGAGCTTCGCGGAGAGCGTGTCGATGTTATAAAGCGGGTCGGTAAGACCGAACTCTCCCGCGCGAATGATCCGGCCGCGGTCTTCGGGCGTCGGCTCGTTGTTGATGAGCAGCAGCTCTCTCATGTCAGTCCTCCAGAAGCGCACCGGACAGGTGCAGGATCGCCTCGAGCACGCCGCCGCCGACGGCGGTCGCCTTGTCCGAGACCGTATAGCAATTTTCCACATTGCCGCGCGGGTCCACGTCGCCGGACTTCATGCCCTTGCGGACGGGGATGCCGTCGGCGATCAGGCCGCGGAGCACGCCGTCGATGGTGCAGACCATCGGCTCGCCGGACACATAGCCCGCGACGTCGCCGGCCTTCACAAGGTCGCCGATCCTGTGCACGGAGCGAAACGCGCCGTCCGCAGGCGCACGGAGCACACGCTCGCCGGCAAAGCCGCCGATAAGCCCGGGGACGTTTGTGTTCGGAATGGCGCTGCCGGAGTATATGACGCGGCCGAGCGTGTGGCCGCGCATGGTCTCGATGACCGCGTGGCAGTCCTCCCCCGCCGTGAAGCCAGGGCCGACGCCGACGACGACCGGCGCGTCGGTGATCCTTGTGCCAAGGTTGCGCTTGGCAAGGATAGCGTCCACCAGCGCGTCCGGCGCGAGCGCTTCACGGCAGGCGCAGCCGGGGTCGGCAAGCACGGGAACGATGCCCTGCGCGAGCAGGGCGCGCGCCTCGTCCGCGTTTGCAGCCAGACGGGCGGTCACATCCTCGACCGTCGTTTCGCCGTGGACGATGGCTTCGGAGAAGGCGACCGTGCGGCGGATGGCCGTCGGGCGCTCCAAATCGGTCAGCACGACTCGAATGCCGCTGCGCCAAAGGCGCAGCGCGATGCCGGTGGCGAGATCGCCCGCCCCGCGGATCAGCGCAAGCATAGATATACCCCCATGTGCAGGCTCCCCGCCGTGACCGGACAGGTAAGCCGGTTCGCGAGCGCGGCGGCGCGGTCGTAGTCCTCCGCCGTCTCGACCTTATTGATGTAAACGCGGTCGCCGAGACCCTCGGCGAGAATGAGCGCTGCTTCCAGCTCCGGCGTGACGTCCGTCTCCTCTGAGGCGCCGCAGCGCGCGGCGTATAATTCCGAGCGGTGGCAGACATCGCGGATGGGCTTGCCGAAGCCGTCTGCGCCGACGACCAGCACGACGCGCTGGGCATTTGCCGGAATGACCGGCTCATGCGGCGCGTGCGCCTTGAGCGGCAGACGCCTGGAGCCGTCAGCCTCAACGAGCACATAGTCGGCGAGCTGCGCGAGCGCGTCAAAGGAGAGCGACGGCGGGCCGAGCTTTCCCTCGGCGGACGGCTCCCCGACGCAGACCGCGCCGTGCGCGCTGAGCGCGGCAGAGACCTCCGCTTCGCCCGCCCGCTCCAGCACCTCGTACTGCGTCGGGCGCATGATGCGGGTCGAGGTGCAGAGAAGGACCGTGCCCTTTTTCCGCAGCTCCTCCGTGAGCGTATAGAGCAGCGTCGTTTTTCCGCCGCCGCCGATGAGCGCGGTGACGCCGCGGCCGATATTCAGCAATGGCACGATCTGCATAGCAATACTCCTTTACAGATGCTCCGCGCGGTGGCGGATCATCTCGGCCGCGACGCTGATGGCGATCTCCTCCGGCGTTTCAGCCAGGATCGGCAGACCGATGGGCGCGTGAACGCGGTCGATGTCCTGCTGCGAGAAGCCCGCCGCGGCGAGCCTTTCACGCGTGAGCGCGACCTTCTTCCGGCTGCCGATGCAGCCGATGTAGGTCGCCGGCGTGCGAAGCACCTGCTCTAAGATCTCGTAGTCCGCCTGATGGCCCGGCGTCATGACCACGGCGTAGTCGTCGGCGGTCAGCGAAACCTTGTCAAAAATACGGCGGAAATCGCCGACGACGATCTCATGCGCCGTAGGAAAATGCTCCGCATTTGCCAGCTCCGCGCGGTTATCGTACACCGTGACCTCAAAGCCGATATAGTGCAGCACCGGGGCGAGGGCGCGGCCGACATGGCCCGCACCGAAAAGGTAGACGCGCCCCGCGCGGACGATGGGCTCGACAAAGGTGCTGCCGTCCCAGTAGGGTCGGGAGGTAAAGAAGCCCTCCGTGCCGTGGCGCAGTTCGTCCGCCGTAAGGAGGCGAAATTTGCGCAGCGTCTCGCCGTCGAGCACGAGGCAGAGCCAGACGTTTCTGCCGCTGCCGAGCGCGTCGCGCCAGGCGCGCAGCACTCCGATCTGCGCGGCGTTCTCAGGCGGAATATACTGGAACCAAACCGTCACGTCGCCGCCGCAGACCATGCCCGTGCTGTTCGCCGCCTCAGGGTGGAGCGCGAAGTCCCGCAGGGCGTTCCGCTTCTTTTCCAGCAGCTCGCGCGCGAAAAGAATAGACTGCCGCTCCACCGCGCCGCCGCCGACCGTGCCGAGCGCTGTGCCGTCGGAAAAGACCGCCATATGTGCACCCGCGCCGCGCGGGGAGGAGCCGTCGGCCTTCAGGATGCTGCAGAGCATCACGCCCTCGCCGCGCGTCAAAGCGGAAAGCATTGTGTTTAAAATCTCTTTCATTGCGTTATCCTTTATAAAGAATGGTTTTTGGGTATTATAGCAACGATTCCCCGTCAATGCAAGCGTCTGCGTGCGGCGGTTTTGACAAAAGCAAAAATTTCCTGTAAAATATGGGAACCTTTTCGGTTTTTCTGCGTCTATATGTCTCGGCGTCACTTCTGTGACCGGCAAAATACATTTTCCAAGGAGAATCAACACGATGAAAAGAACACTTTCCCTCATGCTCGCGCTTGTCATGGCCGTTTCGCTGATGGCCTGCGGCAAAAAGGACGACGGCAAGAACAACGCCGACGCTCCCGCCGACTCCCTTGCCCTGCTCACCAAGGTTTGGGACAGCTACACCGACGACGAGAAGTTCCCCGCTGCCGGCGGCGACTATGAAACCAGCGTTGACGATGCCCCCGGCGCGTTCGACCCCTCCAACGCGGACAACCTTAACTTCCTGCTCACCGTGCCGACTGAGGACGCTTCTCTCATCGACGACGCCGCCTCCCTCATGCACATGATGAACGCCAACACCTTCACCTGCGGCGCGCTGCGCGTGAAGAACGGCGACGACGCGGCGAAGCTCGCCGAGGACCTGCGCGACGCCATCCAGAACAAGCAGTGGATGTGCGGCTTCCCCGACAAGCTGGTCATCGCCACGCTGGGCAATTATGTCGTCTCCGTCTACGGTGACGAGGAGCTGGTGAACACCTTCCGCGATAAGCTTCAGGCGGCGTATTCCGACGCTGCCATCGCCTATGACGAGATGATCGGCGAAGGTGAGTTCTCCGACGGCGAAGACACCGCCCTTGAAGCGCCTGTCGCCTAAGCGCGCAATAATACAGCAGCGCCCGAACCGCTTTGGTGCGGGCGCTGTCCATTTCAAATGAGGAGCCAACCGTATGCTGTTTTCCAGTATTCCCTTCCTTTTCTATTTCCTGCCCTGCGTGTTCGTGCTCTATTTCCTTGTACCGATGCGTTGGAAAAATACCGTGCTGCTGCTCGCAAGCCTGTTCTTCTACGCCTGGGGCGAGCCGAAATTTGTTGTTTTCATGCTCGCGTCCATCGTGCAGGGCTATGTGCTTGCCCGTCTGGTGGAGAAATACCAGGCAGACCGCGGGCACGCGAAGCTCTTTCTGACGCTCTCGCTCGTGTTCAGTCTGGGACTTCTGGGCTACTGCAAGTACGCGGACTTCTTCCTCTCCGGCTTTAACGCGCTCACGGGGCTGCATATTCCGCTGCTCCGCGTGGCGCTGCCCATCGGCATCAGCTTTTATACGTTTCAGATCCTCAGCTATGTGGCGGACGTCTACCGCGGCGACGTGAAGGCGCAGCGCAATTTTATCGACCTTGCCGCCTACGTCGCCATGTTCCCGCAGCTCATCGCCGGCCCCATCGTGCGCTACTCGGACATTGCCTCTCAGCTGGAGCATCGCACCCATTCTCTCGCGGACGTTGCCGCCGGCGCGCGGCGCTTCGTGCTGGGGCTGGGCAAAAAGGTGCTGCTGGCGAACGTTTTTTACGAGCTTATCACGACGTTCAAGGCGAGCGACGACCGCTCCGTACTCTTTTACTGGCTCTACGCCGCCGCCTGCGTGCTGAACATCTATTTCGATTTCTCCGGCTACAGCGACATGGCCATCGGCCTTGGGCGCATCTTCGGCTTCCGCTATCTTGAGAACTTCGACTATCCCTACATCTCAGCGAGCATCACGGAGTTTTGGCGGCGCTGGCACATGAGCCTTGGCTCATGGTTCCGCGACTATGTGTATATCCCGCTCGGCGGCAACCGCGTGAGCAAAACAAAGTGGCTGCGCAATATTCTGGTCGTCTGGCTGCTGACCGGTCTCTGGCACGGCGCGGCGTGGAACTTTGTGCTGTGGGGGCTATTCTTCGCCGTGTTCCTGACGGCGGAAAAGCTCTGGTACGGCAGGGCGCTTGCGAAAACGCGCGTTTTCAAGCACATCTACGTTCTGCTGCTCGTGGTCGTGAGCTTCGTGCTCTTCGACGCGAACAGCGTCAGCGAGGCTGCCGCGGCCATCGGCGGACTGTTCGGCGCGACGGGCGTGAGCGCGGTCAACCCGATCAGCCGGTACTACCTCCGGAGCTTTGCCGTGGTGTTTCTCATCGGCATCGTCGGCGCGACGCCGCTGCCGAAGCGGGCCGTGGAGCAGCTTGGCTCGACCAGAGCCGGAGCAATGGTCGTCGATGTGCTCGAGCCGCTCGTGCTCGTCTCTGTGCTCGCGGTCTCGACCGGCTATCTTGTAGACGGCTCATTCAATCCGTTCCTGTATTTCCGCTTCTAAGGGGGTGCGAGGATGAACAAACGCATCAAAAATATCGTGACCGTCGTGCTCCTTGCCGCGTTTCTTTTCGGCTTCGGGGCGTGGGCGGCACTCAAGCCCGCCGACAGTCTCTCGCTCAGCGAGCGGCGCAGGCTCAAGCAGCTTCCCGCCGTCCGCATGGACGCCGTGCTCAGCGGCAGATTCATGTCCGACTTTGAGGGCTATGCGCTCGACCAGTTCCCTCTGCGCGACGAGTGGCGCACGCTCAAGGCGCTCAACCGGCTCTACGTCTACCGGCAGAAGGACAACAACGGCGTTTATATCAAGGACGGCTATGCCGCAAAGCTCGAATATCCGATGAACGAAAGCTCCATCGACCACGCCGCCGAGCGCTTCCGCTACCTCTACGAGAATTTCATGGCGGACGTTGGCGCAAGGGTCTATCTCTCCGTCATCCCCGACAAGAACTACTTCCTCGCGGAGACGAACGGCTATCCCGCCATTGACTACGAAGCCTTCGTCGAGGCCCTGCGGAAGCAGACGGACTTCGCGCAGTATATCGACCTCTTCGGTCAGCTGACGCTGGACGATTACTACCGCACGGACTCCCACTGGCGGCAGGAAAGACTGCCCGCCGTGGCAGCGTACCTCGCGCGTGAGATGGGCGTGACGCTCACGGACGAGTACACGGAGCAGGTGCTCGACCGCCCCTACTACGGCGTGTACTACGGCTACGCGGCGCTGCCCATGCAGCCCGACGAGCTGCGTTATCTCACGAGTAAAACGCTGGAGGACTGCACGGTCTACAACTACGAGACCGGCAAGCCCGGCGCGGTGTACGACATGGAAAAGGGCGCGGGGAACGATCCCTATGAGCTGTTCCTCTCCGGCTCGATCTCTCTCCTGTCGATCGAAAATCCGAACGCCGAAACCGACCGCGAGCTGATCGTCTTCCGCGACTCCTTCGGCAGCTCCCTTGCTCCCCTGCTCGCCGAGGGCTACGCAAAGATCACGCTGGCGGATATCCGCTATCTTCCCTCCTCCCAGATGGGCAGGCTGCTGGACTTCACCGGCGCGGACGTGCTGTTCCTCTACAGCGTGCCGGTGCTCAACAACAGCGATACGCTGAAATAAGGACGCAAAAAAGCGCCGCAGCCGCGGCGCTTTTTTCTCTGTCTTTTTTTGCTCAGTCGTTGATGGCGCTGAGCATTCCGAAGTATTTTTCGTGCTTTTCCTGATACTCGCGGTTGAACACCGGGTCGTTGCCCTGGTGCAGGCGGTGGATATACTCGTGGTGGCTGTTCATGACCGATGGATCGAACTGCGAGATGGTGTAGACGCCGAGGTTGGAGCACTGGTCGGCGATACGCTCGGCGTTGATAAGGATATCGAGGAACACCAGCCCCGCGTAGACCGTGCACTGCCCGTCGCGCAGGCGGCGGATGTGGTTGGTGCGGAGCGTTGCCACCATGTCGTCCACGACCTCCTCCACCGGCTCGATGCGGCGGGCGGTCTGCGCGTCCACGGCGGTGAAGCTGCGGTAGGCATAGTCCATGATCTCGCGCAGAGCCTCGCCGAGCACCTGCAGCTCCTGCTGCGCGGTCTCGGAAAATTCAATGCCCTTGCCGCGCAGCTCCTCGGCATTCTCCGTGAGATTCACGGCATAGTCGCCGATGCGCTCAAACTCGGAAAAGCACTGGATGTAGTAGTTCAGCAGGTCATTGCCGTGCCCCGGCGGGACGTGGCTGGAGAGCTTGATGAGATAATTGTCCACGCTGTCGGCCAATGCGTCGATGTGGTCCTCGTTGCGGTCGATCACGTCGATGGTATGCCGGTCGAAATGATGCAGAACGTCCAGCGCGCTCATCACGCCTGTGCGCGCAAGGCGCGCCATGGCGCTGATGGCGTCCGACGCGGCGGAGAGCGCCAGCGCGGGAGAGGCAAAGAATTTTTCATCGAGCTGGGATAGCTCGTGGTCGACGTTCTCGCCGATCTGCTGATCGTCCTTGACGAGGACACGGGAGAGCTTTTCAAACTGCCCGCACACCGGCAGGAGCAGGATTGCGGTGGAAAGGCGGAAGATCGTGTGGACGTTCGCGATGGCGCCGGAGGTCATCGTCTGCCCCCACAGGCCGTCGAGCGCGCCCGCATGATGCAGGACGGTCAGCACCGTGATGATGATGACGGAGGCGCAGAGGTTGAAGATGATGTGGACGACGCCCGTGCGCTTGGCGTCCGCCTTCGAGCCGATGGAGCAGACGATGGCGGTGGTCACGCAGTCGCCGATGTTCACGCCGATGATGATGGCGTAGACCGAGCCGAAGGTCAGCGCGCCCGTCATGGAAAGCGCCTGCAGGATGCCGATGGTCGCCGACGAGCTTTGAATGAGGAAGGCTACGCCCGTACCAGCGAGGAAGCCGAGCACCGGCGCGTCGGCAAGGCCGGAGAACATCTGCGCAAACGCGGGCGACTCACCCAGCGGGCTGACAGCAGCGGTCATGTTCAGAAGGCCGGTAAAGAGGATGCCGAAGCCCATCGTGATGCTGCCGATGGTGTCGCTGTGCGGCGTCTTGATGGCCATGATGAAGAGGATACCCGCGATGGCCGCAAGGGGCGCGAGCGTGGAGGGCTTGAACAGATTGAGCCACGCGCCGCCGTCGGCGTTGAGGTCGAGCAGACGGATGATCTGACCCGTGATGGTCGTGCCGACGTTCGCGCCGAGGATGATGCCGATGGACTGGTGCAGCGTCAGCACACCCGCGCCGACAAGGCCCGAGGTGAGCACGATAGTCGCCGTTGAGCTCTGAATGACCGCCGTGACCGCAAGGCCGAGCAGGAAGCCGACGAGCGGATTGTTCGTCACCTTCTCCATCGCCGCCTTGAGCGCGCCGGACGAGCCCTTCTTCAGGCCGTCGCCCATGAGCTGCATACCGTAGAGAAACAGTGCCAGCCCGCCGAAGAGCGAAATAAAGTTAAAAATCGTCATACCGTCACCAATCTTCTGTGTGTTTCCGATCCGTATTTTACAGTTCCCGCGGCAGAGACGGCATACTGCGCCAAACTCCACCAAATATTATGGTAGCAGAAATTTACAGAATTGCAAGGATTTTCGCAGAAAAGTCCCATATAATTTCCGTCCATATCTTCCTGCTTGCAATTTGTCTTTCCTATGGTACAATAACGGAAGAAAATGCCACTGCATTTTGAGGAGGTTTTACCATGCTCAACAAGTCCAATCCCATCGGCGTGATGGACAGCGGCATCGGCGGACTGACCGTCGTGCGCGAGCTGCAGCGCATCCTGCCCGGTGAGGACATCATCTACTTCGGCGACAGCGCCAACTGCCCCTACGGCAACAAGACCGCAGATCAGATCTTTGAGCTGAGCTGCCATATGCTCCAGTTCCTCGGCTCCAACGGTGTGAAGTGCACCGCCGTGGCGTGCAACACCATCTCCACGATGGCCGAGCGCCTTCGTCCCTGCTTCGACTTCCGCATCATCAGCATCGTGGAGGAGGCCGCCAAGTACGTCATCCGCGAGAAGCTCTCCAGCGTCGGCCTGATCGGCACGGAATTCACCGTCGCCTCCGGCAAGTACGCCGAACTCATCCATCAGGGCAACCCCGACTGCCATGTGGTCGGCAAGGGCTCTCCCCTGCTCGCTGCGCTCGTGGACCGCGGCGACTTCAACCAGCACGACATCAATCTTGAGATCACCACGCAGGTCGACAACATTCTCTCCCGCGAGAAGGTCAGCGACCTGATTCTCGGCTGCACACACTACCCCATCGTGGAGGAAAACTTCCACGAGTGCTATCCGCAGCTGCACCTCATCAACCCCGCGCTCGAGCAGGCGAATGCCGTCAAGGCGTACCTCGCCGAGCAGAATGCCCTGAACCCGCAGAAGAAGGGCACCTTCACCATCTGTACCAGCGGCGACCCGCAGGTGTACGTCAACGTCGGCAAGCGTCTCGGTCTCTTTGAGGCGAGCGAGCTGAAGGTCGTTCACATCTGAAAACAGCAAAAGGAAAGCGCAGCCGTTTGGCTGCGCTTTCTCTTTGCTTTTTACTTTTCGCGCTTGCGGAGATAGTATGCCGCCGCGGCGACGACCTCAACAGCATAGACGCCATAGAACACCATGTTGATGTGCTTTGCCTTCTGCTGTGCCAGCGACATCGCCTCCTGCGTGTAGACGGTGACGGGCAGATAGCCGTCTGCCTTTGGCCCTGTCCGCCAGAAAACGACCGAGCGGTTGCGCCAGATGAAGCAGCAGAGCACATTCCCGTTGTCGTCCTCAATGGTCGCGCCCTCGGTCTGCGAGCGATAGATCGGCGTGTCATTCTCGTAGTAGAGCGGGCTTTCGGCAACGGCGGTATCCGGCGCAGGCGCGGCGTCGCCATAATAGGTTGGCTCCACTGGCTTTCGCATATAACGCACGAACGAGTCAAAGTCCGTGAACTCCACGCCCTCGGCAAGCAGCCTTGTGTCGCCGAAGCCGACAAGCGCACGGTTGATAAAGGCGCTCAGCGCCAGCGCCGCGCAGAGCGTGAGCGCCGTAGTACGCAGGAGTCTGTTGTTTTTACGCTGCGCCTCCGTTTTCTCCTCCGGCGGGAGGAATCTCTTTTTCACCAGCCGCCGCTCGACGAGCCGCACAGCAAGTACGCCTGTGACAAGAGCGGTAAGCAGAACCAGCGCTGCCTGCCAAAAATCAAGTGAGATCCCGACGCCCGTGCGGCTGAGGGTAAAGCCGTTCACCGTGACCGGATGGAACGCCAGCAGCAGCGGCAGCGTGCAGGCAAAGAGCACCCATGCGGCCCCGTAGGTCCGCTCCGCGCCGCGGACGACCGCGCGGCGGAAGGCGTCCACATCCTCCCCCTCCTCGTCGTGTATGGCAAGGAGCGCGGCATTGAGCTGCACGGTCTCAACGGCGGCCGCCGCGACAAAGAACACCGCGCCGAGGAAGAAGCCGAGCAGCGCGCGGTCAAGGGCGCTGTTGAAGGCCATCGCGGCCAGAAAGCCCCCGAAGGAGCAGGCCAGCGCGATGCAGCAGCGCGAGCGAAAGCGCGAAAGGCTCGCCGCGAGCAGGTGCTTTTTCTGCTGCTCGCCCTTTGGCGTGGACTGCGCGCCCTGCTCCTCCCCCGCCGCGGCACGTTCGCCGCGCAGCAGCTCGTCGCAGGTCACGCCGAATACCTCCGCAATGACCGGAATAAGCGCAAGATCCGGCGCACCGTCGTCGCGTTCCCAGCGCGAAACGGATTTGTCCGACACGTTCAACCGTTCCGCCAGCTCCTTCTGCGTCATGCCGTTCGCGCGGCGCAGGGCCGCGAGGAAGCTGCCCATTGTTTTCTTTTCCATAAAAGCGACCTCCTTTTGGTCTTTGGATGGCTCGATTCTACCGCCGCGTCAGAGAGAATGCCACCCAACGGAGCGGGACTGTCTCTCGCCGTGCGAGAATTTTACTCCTCCCCGGCCAATTTCGGCAGTTCCCAGCCGACGAGCAGCGGTCCGCGCCCCACGGTGATGCGCGCCGTCGGCGCGACGATGTGATTGCTCACACCGAGTGGGAAGCCGCAGTCGATCGTCCCGTCCGTGAGCGGATATTGCAGCCCCTCGAGCGTGATGTGCTCGGCGCGGTCGCCCATACTGAAGAGCGAGACAATGCCCCAGTCCACCTCGCGCGCGAGCGTGAGCGTCTCATTTTCGATGGCGGTGTAGACGAAATTTTGGTCGTAGAGATAACCCCGCGCCCGGTGGCGCAGGAGAAAGGCGAGCGACTGGAGGTTGGCGAGCGTGTGGTCAAGCCGCGCGCCGCCCGTCGCGCCGTAGAGATAGAAGGTGTCGCAGCCGCGCCGGAGACCCTCGCGCAGCGCGAGCATGGTGTCGGTGTCGTCCTTCTCGACCGGCACGCGGATACAGTCGGGCGGCGCCTCGGAGGCGTCCATCGAGTCGAAATCGCCGAGCACAACGTCCGGTCGGACGCCAAGACGCTCGCACAGATGCAGCCCCGCGTCCGCGGCGATCTGAAGATCGCCCTCGCGCGGCGGCTCCCGCAGGCCGTAGAAGGTGCCCGCGGCGTAGATAAAGCAGCGTTTCATGGTTTTCCCTCCCCGGGATGGTTTATGGTCCTTATTGTAACGTAAGCCGCGCGCGATGGCAAGACGTAAAAATTGTGCAGATCGCCACTTGACAAACCCGTTCAAAAACCTATAATAAGACTCGACAATTCCAAGGGGCGCTGGCGCAAGCCGGCTGAGATCGGGGCGTAACGCCGTCCCAGTCCCTCGAACCTGATCCGGGTAATGCCGGCGTAGGAATGCGAAGGATATTGATGAGGTATGCCGCATTGCGATCGCCGCAATGCGGCATTTTTTTCATCGGACCATTGGGGTTGATCTTTTCAGAAAGCAGGAGAAAAACCATGACCCAAACCAAGACCCGCGCCCTCACCGAGGGCGCACTGATGGTAGCCGCCGCCACCGCGCTGAGCTATGTCAAGCTCCTCGAGCTGCCGCAGGGTGGCAGCGTGTGCATCGGTATGCTGCCGATCTTCCTCTATTGCGCCCGCTGGGGCTGCAAGGAGAGCTTTCTCGCCTCCTTCGCTTACGGCCTTCTGCAGCTCATTTTCGACGGCGCTTACGCATGGGGCCCGACCTCGATGCTGCTCGACTATGTGCTCGCCTACGGCGTGCTGGGCGTGGCCTGCCTGTTCCGCAAGCAGAAGGGCGGCGTGTACATCGGCACGGTCGTCGGCTGCCTGTGCCGTTTCCTCGTCCACTTCATCAGCGGCATCACGATCTACCGCATCTATGAGCCGACGGAGCTGTTCAACACGACCTTTGCCAACCCCTATATCTACTCCGCCGCCTACAACGGCAGCTACATGGTGATCGACTTGGTGCTCTGCCTCGTCATCACCGCGCTGCTCTACCGCCCGTTATCCCGCTATTTTGCGCCGCAGGAAGCGGCCGCCGCGGCAAAGAAGAATCAGGGCCCTGAGCTCTAAGGCAGCACCGCGCAGCTGCGTCTGCGCAGCGCTACCCCAAAAAAGCAAAAGGGCGGGATCCCTCTCCCCGCCGACAGACTGTCAGGAGAGCCGTTCCAAACGGAACGGCTCTCCTGCTTTTTATAGACTTTTCAGCTCCACCGGTGTGCCGACGGAGCGGGCGATGGTGTAGATCTTCGCCACATCCTCGATATACTCGGCGTTGAGATACGCCTGCGCGAGGTCGCCGCCCACGGCGAGCACGCCGTGGTTTGCGAGCGTGCAGCCCCTGCGTCCCTCAAGCGCCGGGACCGCGTTCAGCCCGACCTCCTTTGTGCCGGGCGTCGCGTAGTCCGCGCAGCGGATGTCGCCGCCGAGGAACACCAGCGCCTCGATCAGCACGGCTGAGATGGTCTGGTGGTTCACGGCAAAGGCCGTGGCATAGGGCGAATGGGTATGAAACACGGCGTTCACATCGGGACAGCCCTCATACACCGCCGCGTGCATCCGCCACTCGCTCGAGGGCTTCAAATGTCCCTCGACCACCGTGCCGTCGAGCCGCAGGGCCACAATATCCTCCGCGCGCATCACGTCGTAGCGCACCGAGGTCGGCGTGATGAGCATGAGGTCTTCCTCGCGCAGATAGCAGCTCATATTCCCGCTCGTGCCGGAAAACAGTCCCTCATGAAAAGCCTGCAGGGAACGGTCCACGATCTCCTGCCGCAGCTCTGTGATCGTTTTCATCGTCTTCCCCTCCTCACACAACAAGGTTGTGCTCGTCGATGTGCCCGTCGGTGAAATAGCGGTGCAGATCGTAGGGCGAATAGATGCCGAGGTCGGTCACCACGCCGGAGACCAGATGCGGCGGCGTGATATCGAAGGCGGGATAGTAGCCCTTCACGCCCTCCGCTGCCGTGCGCACGCCCATTGCCTGCAGGGTGAAGTTCGGGTCGCGCATCTCGATGTGCACCGTGTCCACGGTCGGATGCCCCTGGTCGGGCGCGCCGGTGACAAAGTACGGGATGCCCATGTACTTGGCGACGATGGCATTCTGGAACGTACCGACCTTGTTGACCACATGGCCGTCGCAGCAGATGGCGTCGGCGGCGGTGGTGAACACGTCCACGCCCTCGCGCTGCATGACGAAGGCCGGCATATTGTCGGAGATGACCGTTACATCAAAGCCCATGTCGCGGCAGACCGTCGCGGTCAGGCGTGCACCCTGAAAATAGGGGCGCGTCTCGGGGCAGAAGAGGCGGATATGCTTCCCTCTCTCGCTGCATTCGCGCAGCATCATGCCGACGATGGTCTCGGCAAAGCAATGCGTCATCACCGTGCCGTTCTCGGGGAACAGATCGACAAGGTACTTACCGATCTTCGCCACACGCTCGTAGCGGGTGTTGTTCAGCTCGACCGTTTTGTTCACGATGGCCTGCGCCGTGTCCTCGCCCGCGGCGAGGGCGCGCTCTGCCTCGGCAAGGCACAGGTCGCACAAAAGCGCCATGCGCTTGACCGTCGTGGGCCGCGCATGGGAAATGGTGTGCGCCGCCTTTCGCAGATATTCCATCTGCTCCGCGGCGGTCTTATCGCGGCACTCGTGCGCCGCGAGCGCCATGCCCATCGGCACGGCGGTGTACGGTCCCGCGCTCTGCGTCACCATGTCGGTGATGGCCTGCGCGACCTCCTGATGGGTATGGCAGATGACAAATTCGACCCTCGCGGGATAGATACGTCGGTCAAGTATTCTTACTTTACCGTCCTCGTACCATGCGATGTTTTCATATTGCAGCATAAAGGCTAAATCATGATCCGCTCTCTGCATCGTTCTCCTCCTTACGCATAAAGCCGCTTGACCGCCGCGCGGGCCTCGTAAAATACCTTCTCGCGGTCGAGCGTCTTGTATTCGCCATTTTCGTACAGAATTTTTCCATCCACCATCGTCAGCACCACGTCGGATGAGTGGGCCGCGCAGGTCAGCAGCGCGGGGGTGTCGAAGTTCGGATAGAGGTGGGGCTTGTCCAGATCGAGCGCAATAATATCCGCCTTCTTCCCCACCGCCAACACGCCGGTATCGCTGCGCCCCTGTAGTCTTGCACCGTTGACCGTTGCCATGTCCAGCACCTCGGCGGAGCTGACCTCCGTCGGGTCGTGGCGGTAGCCGCAGGGCATGATATCGGCCAGGTGCATTTCCTCAAACATGTCCAGGTTGTTGTTGCTCGCCGCGCCGTCCGTGCCGAGGGCGAGGTTGATGCCCGCATCCATCAGCTTCCGCACCGGCGCAAAGCCGCTGCCGAGTTTGAGATTGCTTGTAGGATTATGGATAACATTCACGCCGTGGCGCTTCAGAATGGCAATATCCTCGTCGCTCACGGCGACGCAATGCGCCGCGGCGGTGGGACTGTCCAGCGTCCCCAGCTCCTCGAACCACGCGACAGGGGACTTGCCATAGCGCGCGATGCACTCATCCACCTCACGCTGCGTTTCGGAAAGATGAATGTGCATCCGCCCACCATGTGCTTTACAGAGCTCGCTGTAGGCGCGGACGATGTGCGGCTTGCAGGTATACTCCGCATGAATGGAAAAGTCGATGCGGATGCGCCCGTTTTCGGCGTTGTGGTACTTCTCAAACAGCTCCACCGACTGTGGGATCTGCGTGTTCTGCTCCACGGTCTGGTTTTCATCAAAGCACTGCACGCAGCGGCTGATGTTTGCCTTCATGCCCGCTTCCGCGACGGCGGCGACCGTCTCGGCGGGGAAAAAGTACATATCGGAAAAGCTCGTCGTGCCGCTCGCCAGCATCTCGAGGATGGCAAGGCGGCTGCCCGCCGCGATGTCCTCGGGCACCAACCGGTCCTCGATGGGAAAGACCTTGTCGAACAGCCACTCACGCAAAGGCAGGCCGCTGCCTACGCCGCGCAGCAGCACCATGGGCGAGTGATTGTGGCAGTTAATGAGGCCGGGCATGAGCAGCTTATGCTCCATGCTTTTGTGCTCCTCATACTCCCCCGTCGGTTTTTCCGTGCCGATGTAGTCGATGGTATCGCCGCGCACGCCGAGGAAGCCGTGCAGCGTCGAGTACCCGCCGTCCTCCCCGCGCAGCAGAAGATCGCAGTTTTCAAAAAGAATGCTCATAATAGTCTCCGTTTCGATTAGTGCATTGATTCTACCACGCATACACGGGAATTGCAAGGAATACGGCACGCACTTCACGCACCGCGCAAAAAATGACCGTTCTCCCGTCGGAGAGCGGTCATTTTTTCTGCTGCATCCGGTGCTCAGCGGGCTATCGGCAGCGCTTCCGCGTCCTGCGCCGCACCGCTGTGCATCGCGCGGCGCGCAGAGGAAAGCATCAGCTTGATGCGGTTGAGCTGATTGACCTCGCTCGCGCCGGGGTCGTAGTCCACGGCGACGATGTTCGCCCACGGGTACGACTTGCGCAGCGCCTTGATGACGCCCTTGCCGACCACATGGTTCGGCAGGCACGCGAACGGCTGGATGCAGACGATGTTCGGTGTGCCGGAGGTGAGCAGCTCCGCCATTTCGCCGGTGAGGAACCAGCCCTCGCCGTACTGGTTGCCGATGGCGAGGAACGGCTCGGCGAGCTTGGCAACATCCTCAATGGGCATGGGGGCCTCAAAGCGGCGGCTTTTCTCCAGCGCCTCGAGCGCGGGCGCACGGAGACGGCGGAGCATCTCCACGCCGGCCTTGGCGACCACGGAATCCTTCCACGAGGTGCCGAGGTTCTTATGGCGGAAGTCGCGCCCGTAGATGCTGTAGTTGAAGAAGTCCAGCAGGTCAGGCACGACGGCCTCGGCCCCCTCGGCCTCCAGCAGCTCGACCAAATGGTTGTTCGCGAGCGGCATATACTTCACCAGAATTTCGCCCACAATGCCGACACGCGGCTTGCGCAGCGTCTCGTCGATGGGCAGCGCGTCAAAGTCCGCCACGATGCCGCGGCAGACATCGGCATAGCGCCACTTCGTTTTGGGGTTCACGAGCGAATCGACGCAGATCTCCTTCCACTTCTGATGGATCGCCTCGGCGCTGCCCTTTTCCAGCTCATAGGGGCGCACATGATAGAGGCAGCGCATGAAGAGGTCGCCGTAGACCAGCGCGTGGACCGCATCCATAATGAGGCCCCTGGAGAGCGTGAAGCCCTCGTTCCTCTCCATGCCGTTGAGGTTGACGGAGACGACCGGAATGTGACCATAGCCCGCCTTTTCCAGCGCGCGACGAATGAAGCCGACGTAGTTGCTCGCGCGGCAGCAGCCGCCCGTCTGCGTCATCATGAGGGCAAGGTGATCGGTGTCGTAGCGGCCCGAGGTCACCGCCTCCATGAGCTGGCCGACCACCGTGATGGACGGGAAGCAGGCGTCGTTGTTGACGTACTTGAGCCCCATATCGATGGCCTTTCGGTCGTCGTTCTTGAGCAGTACCACGTTGTAGCCGTGCTTGGCGAACACCGGCTCAAGAACATCAAAGTGAATGGGGCTCATCTGGGGCGCGAGCAGCGTCCACTTCTCGTCGCGCATTTTTTTCGTGAAGGCCGCGCGGTGATAGGCCGCGCTCTGCGGGTGCGCGTAGATGCCCTTCTCGCGCCGGATCCTCATGGCGGCGAGCAGGCTGCGGATGCGGATACGCACCGCGCCGAGGTTGTTGACCTCGTCGATCTTGAGAACGGTGTAGAGCTTGTTGCTGCCCTCGAGAATTTCGGAGACCTGGTCGGTGGTCACCGCGTCAAGGCCGCAGCCGAACGAGTTGAGCTGAATCAGCTCGAGACCGTCGCACCGGCGCACGAATTCCGCCGCTGTGTAGAGGCGGGAGTGGTATACCCACTGGTCGTTCGCGCGCAGCGGGCGCTCGGGGGTGAAGTCGATGGGCAGGCTGTCCTCGGTCAGCACGTCAAGGCCGTAGGAGGCGATCAGCTCGGGGATGCCGTGGTTGATCTCAGGATCAAGATGGTAGGGCCGCCCCGCGAGAACGACGCCGCAGCGTCCCTCCTGCCGCATTTTTTTGAGCACCCGCGCGCCCTCGGCGCGAATATCCTCCTTGGCCCTTTGCTGCTCGGCCCAGGCAAGGGAAACCGCCTGCCGCGTTTCCTTCTCCGGTATTCCCCACTGCTCGCGGCAGAAGCGCGCCATGCGGTCGGCGACCGTCTTCTCGCTCGTGAAGGCAAGGAAGGGCTTGAGATACTCCACCTCGCCGTCGGCGGCCGCCTCCACGTTGTTCTTCAGATTCTCGGGGTAGGACACCACGATGGGGCAGTTGAAATGATTCTGCGCGTCCGGCGTTTCCTGATGCTCGAAGAACACGCAGGGATGGAAGATGGTATGCACGCCCTCGTCGATGAGCCATTGCACATGGCCGTGGGCGAGCTTCGCGGGATAGCACTCGGACTCGGACGGAATGGACTCCATGCCGCGCTCGTAGAGCCTGCGGTCGGAGAGCGGCGAGAGGATCACGCGGAAGCCGAGGGCCTTGAAAAATGTCGCCCAGAAGGGGTAGTTCTCGTACATATTCAGCACACGCGGGATGCCGAGCTCACCGCGCGGCGCAGCCTCGGCCGCAAGCGGCGGATAGCGGAACAGCCGCTCGCGCTTGTAGGCGAAAAGGTCTGCTCCCTTTTCGTGCGCGTCCGTATTCCCCGCGCCCTTCTCGCAGCGGTTGCCGGTGGTGTAGCGCCGCCCGCCGGGGAAGCGCGTGACCGTCAGCATACAGCGGTTGGAGCAGCCACCGCAGTGCAACGTCTGCGTCTTGTACTCCAGCGTTTCGATCTCCGTGAGCGGGAGCATCGCGGTCTCCTGCCCATGGTAGTGGCTGCGGGCGATCAGCGCCGCGCCGAACGCCCCCATGAGTCCCGAAATGTCGGGACAGACTGCCTCCGCGCCGGAGATCCTCTCAAACGCGCGCAGCACAGCCTTGTTGTAAAAGGTGCCGCCCTGCACGACAACGTGCGCGCCAAGCTCGCTCGGGTCGGCGAGCTTGATGACCTTATAGAGCGCGTTTTTGATGACGGAATAGGCAAGCCCCGCCGAAATATCCGGCACACCCGCGCCCTCCTTCTGCGCCTGCTTGACGTTGGAGTTCATGAACACCGTGCAGCGCGTGCCGAGATCGACCGGGTGCGGCGCGAACAGCGCTTCCTTGGCAAAGCCCTCGGCGCTGTAGCCGAGCGAGGCTGCAAAGTTCTCGATGAACGAGCCGCAGCCGGACGAGCACGCCTCGTTGAGCAGCACATTGTCCACGCTGCCGTTGTGCAGCTTGATGCATTTCATGTCCTGCCCGCCAATGTCCAGCACACAGTCCACCTGCGGATCGAAGAAGGCGGCGGCGGTGCAGTGAGCGATGGTCTCGACCTCGCCCTCGTCGAGCGAGAAGGCTGCCTTCAGCAGCGCCTCGCCGTAGCCGGTCGAGCACTCGCGCAGGATGTGTGCGCCCTCCGGCAGCTCACGCGCGAGCGCGGAGACGGCGCGCTTCGCCGTCTCAATGGGACTGCCCTGATTGTTCGCGTAGTACGACCACAGCAGCTCGCCGCGTTCGCCGATGAGCGCAAGCTTTGTCGTGGTCGAGCCGGCGTCCACACCGAGGAAGCAGCCGCCCGTATAGCTTGCCAGGTCTCCCTTCTCCACCACCGCCCGCGCGTGGCGCGCGCAGAAAGCGTCGTAGTCCCCCTGCGAGGCAAACAGCGCCGGCAGGCGGTGGAGCTCGAAGGCCATCTCCACGCCGCTCGTGAGCCGGTCAATGAGTGAGACGATGGGCAGCGCCTCACACGCCGTTTCGTCGAGCGCCGCACCCATCGCAGCGAAAAGGTGCGAGTTCGGCGGGTCGATGGCGGTCTCGTCCGTGAGCTTCAGCGTGCGAATGAACGCCGCCTTGAGCTGCGGCAGAAAGTGCAGCGGTCCGCCGAGGAACGCGACGTGGCCGCGAATCGGCTTGCCGCAGGCAAGGCCCGAGATGGTCTGGTTGACGACTGCCTGAAAGATGGAGGCGGCAAGGTCCGCCTTGGTCGCCCCCTCGTTGATGAGGGGCTGGATATCCGTCTTGGCAAACACGCCGCAGCGCGCGGCGATGGGATAGATCTGCTGATACTTCTCCGCCTCGCGGTCAAGGCCCGCGGCGTCGGTCTGCAAAAGCGCCGCCATCTGGTCAATGAACGAGCCGGTGCCGCCGGCGCAGACGCCGTTCATGCGCTCCTCAAGCGTCGTACCGAAGTAGATGATCTTCGCGTCCTCGCCGCCAAGCTCGATGGCCACATCGGTCTGCGGAGCCTCGCGCCGCAGCGCGTCCGCGACAGCCACGACCTCCTGCACGAATGGGATGCCGAGCGCCTTGGCGAGATTGATGGCGCCCGAGCCGGTGATCTTTGCCCGCAAGGCACAGTCCCCCACCCGCTCGCGCGATTCGCGCAGAAGCGCCGAAAGCGCCTCCTGCGTGTGCGCGCAATGCCGCCGGTACTCGCCGAAGAGCAGCTTTCCCTCCTCGTCCAGAAGGACGAGCTTCACGGTGGTGGAGCCAATGTCGATGCCTGCGCGATATGTATTCATGAAAGAACCTCTTTCTGCCGGAAAATTGTCTGTGCGAATGCAACGTATGGATCGGTAATTTCAGTATAGTTTTCCCAAAAGCAAAGTGAAAGTTAAGAAATAAGAAGAGGAAGTTAAGAAACTGTAAAAAATGGCATTGCACGCCGCTCCCGCGGAATGCAATGCCGTTCTCTTTTTTTCTTCTTGCGCGCCTGCGTTAAAGCTCCAAAATGCGGCGGATCGCCTCGCCCACGCCGTTGTGGTCGTTGTCCTCTGTGATCAGATCGCACTGCGCTTTGATATCCGCCTGTGCGTTGCCCATCGCAACGGACAGGCCGGCGTCGTGCAGCATCGCGCGGTCGTTATCGGAGTCTCCGATGCCGACGGTCTGCTCCATCGGGATATGCAGATAGTCCGCAAGTGCCTTCAGACCGCTGCCCTTCGTGACGCCCTGCGCCGTCATCTCCAATGTAGTCTCCTCCGGCATTGCAAAGGACAAGGGAAGTGTCCTGAGCTCCTCATAACACGCATGGCAATCCTCCGATGAGCGGAAGTAAATGTTCACCTTGCCGATGGATGTAAGATGCCGTGCCTCCTCAGCCATATCAGCGACCTTGCGCGTGATCCTCTCAAACATAGGCTGATAGATCCCCGCGTGAAAGTCCTTCATATGCGTTACATCGTCTGCGGCAACAATGGTCTCGTCGTCCGTGAGGATATGCGGCATCGCGCGATACCGTTTTGCAGTCTCCGCCAACGCAGCAGCCAGTTCCGATTTGACCGGGCGGCGGTCAATGCAGTGCTTTTCCACGCGGTCATAGACAAGCGCGCCCGTGCTGCACACAGCGTAGCGCATCATCGGCACCATATCAAAATACAGCTTCAGCTCCGGCACGGCGCGGCCCGTGCAGTACACTACATGAATGCCGCGCTCGCTTGCCGCGCGGATATCGCGCACAGTGTCCGGGGCAATGGTCTTGTCCGATGTCAGGAGCGTTCCGTCCATATCCAACGCAATGATGCGGTAATTCTTTCTCTCCATGCATGACCCTTTCTTCAAATTCAGAAGGTCTCCCCTGCGCCTCCGCGGGAAGACCTTCCTTTTATCGTTTGAGATGCCCGGCAAGGGCGGTGATAAGCGCGTCCTTGCCCTCGCCCTTCTCGGCGGAAAACGGCACGAGCACATCGTCCGGTCCGAGGTCAAGCGTCTCGCGGATGAGCGCGAGGTTCGGCTCGATCTCGCTCCTTTTGAGCTTGTCGAGCTTGTTCGCCACGACCACCATCGGGCAGCCGCTTCCCCGGAACCACTCGCGCATCGTCACGTCGTCCGCTGTCGGCTTGTGGCGGGCATCGACGATCAGCACGCCGAGGTCAATAAGCCCCGCGCTCCGGAAGTAGTTCTCCATCAGGCGGCCCCAGCGGTCGCGCTCGGCCTTGGAGACCTTCGCGTAGCCGTAGCCGGGCAGATCGACGAGGTAGAGCCTGCCGTCGATCTTGAAGTAGTTGATCTGCGTCGTTTTGCCGGGACTCGCGCCGACGCGGGCAAAATTTTTGCGGTTCACCACGCGGTTGATGACGCTCGATTTGCCGACGTTCGAGCGTCCCGCGAACGCGACCTGCGGCAGTCCGTCATGGACGAACTGCGCGGGCACGGTCGCGCTCAGGATAAATTCCGCCTTGTTGAAGTTGATCGCCATAAGGGGTCACTCCGCTTCTGTTGATTTTCAGACCCGCAGTGCGGGCAGCTTGCCGCCCTCCACAGCCCCCGGCAGCACGGTGTCGAGCCGCGCGGCGGAAGCCGCCTCGGGATAGACCAGCGCTTCGGCGAACACGGCGTCCACCGTCTCCACTGGCACAAAGCGCAGCTTTGCGCGCACGTTCGGGTCGATCTCGTCGAGGTCCTTTTCATTCTCCTTCGGAAGGATGACGGTGCGGATGCCGGCGCGCAGCGCGCCCATGGTCTTCTCCCGCAGCCCGCCGATGGGCATGACGCGCCCGCGCAGCGTGACCTCGCCGGTCATGGCGACGTCGTGACGCACCGGGCGGTCCGTCAGCGCCGAGAGCAGTGCCGTCGTGATGGCGATGCCCGCGCTCGGCCCGTCCTTGGGGACCGCCCCCTCTGGGAAGTGGATGTGAATATCCTTCGTCTTATAGAAGTCCGTCGGAATGCCCAGCTCCGCCGCGCGCTGGCGCAGGCAGGACATAGCGGCCTTGCAGCTCTCCTGCATGACCTCGCCGAGGTTGCCGGTCAGCTCCAGCTTGCCGCTGCCGTCCATCACGCCGACCTCGACCGGCAGGATCTCGCCGCCGACCTGCGTCCACGCAAGACCGTTGACCACGCCGACCAGATCGGTCTTTGCCGCCTCGTCGCGCGTATAGCGCGGCGTGCCGAGATAGCCTTCTACATTCTCTGCCGTAATGGAAATACGCTTTACATCCGTTGTGGCAAAAGCCATTGCCGCCTTGCGGCAAAGTCTGCCGAGCTCACGCTCCAGACTGCGCGCACCGCTCTCGCGCGTGTAGCGCGCGATGACCGTCCGCAGCGCTCCCTCGTCCACGCGCAGCGCGGCGGGCGCGATGCCGTTCGCTTTTTTCTGCTTGGGCAGCAGATAGTCCACAGCGATATGTAGCTTCTCCTCGTCCGTGTAGCTTGGAAGCTCGATGACCTCCATGCGGTCAAGCAGCGGGCGGGGAATGGTCTCGGTCGTGTTGGCGGTCATGAGGAACATGACGCGGCTGAGATCGACCGGGATTTCGAGATAGTGGTCGCGGAAGGCGCTGTTCTGCTCGCTGTCGAGCACCTCGAGCAGCGCCGACGCGGGATCGCCGCGCTGGTCGCTCGCGAGCTTATCCACCTCGTCGAGCACGAGCAGCGGATTCATCGAGCCGCTGCGGGAGATGGCCTCGATGATGCGGCCGGGCATCGCGCCGATGTAGGTCTTGCGGTGACCGCGGATGTCCGCCTCGTCCCGCACGCCGCCGAGCGACAGCCGCGCGACCTTGCGGTTCATCGCCTTGGCGATGCTCAGCGCGATGGACGTCTTGCCCACGCCCGGCGGGCCGACAAGGCAGATGATCTGCCCTCTGGCGTCGGGATTGAGCCTGCGCACGGCGATGAACTCCAGAATACGCTCCTTGACTTTCTCCAGACCGTAGTGGTCGCGGTCAAGACGACGGCGCGCCGTTTCCACGCTCACGCGCTCCTTTGTCTCCACGCCCCACGGCATATCGAGCACGGTGTCGAGATAGTTGCGCAGCACGCTGGCCTCCGCGCTGCCGAACGGCTGACGCGACAGGCGGTCCACGTCCTTGAGGAGCTTTTTCTCCGTTTCCTCCGGCAGACGGCAGGCGCAGATCCTCGTGCGGTATTCGTCGAACTCCGCGTCGCTGTCTCCCTCGCCCAGCTCATTCTGCAGAACCTTGACCTGCTCGCGCAGGATCATATCCTTTTGGATCTGACCGACGCGCTCGCGCACCTTGCTTTCAATGTCCTGCTCCATCGCAATGACGCTGATCTCGCGCTTGAGAATCTCGTTCACACGGCGCAGACGCATCAGCGGGCGCAGCTCCTCAAGCACAGACTGCTTATCCTGATAGCGCAGATTGCTGTTCTGCGCGATGAAATCAGCGAGAAAGCCCGGGTCGGTCGCGTCCATGACCGTGGTGAAGATGCTCTCGGGCTGCTTGGGCAGCAGCTCGCTGTACTCGCCGAAGAGCGCGTAGGTCTGGCGCAGCATCGCCTCGGTGCGCGTGCCGTGCCGCGGCGACTTTTCCTCGCCGATCAGCTCGACCTGCGCCTGCAGAAACGGCTCGCGCTGCCACAGGCGGCGCAGCCGCGCACGGCTGCCGCCCTCCATGACGACGCGCATCATGGAGTTCGACGCGCGCAGGATCTGAATGACGCGCGCGACGGTGCCGACCTCGTAGAGGTCCTTTTCCTCCGGCAGCTCAACGCCCAGCTCGCGCTGCGTGACAAGGAAGATCTCCTGCCCCGTCTCCATCGCGCGCTCCAGCGCGCGCACGGAGATCTCGCGCTCCACGTCAAAGCTCGCTGTCATGCGGGGAAAGACCGTGAGTCCGCGCAGCGCAAGGGCCGGGATGTTTTTGGTGATGGTTTCCATAGGGTCTCCTTACGTCAGGAGGCCGGCTCGACCGGCGGCAGCTCCGCCGCGGGCTTTCCCTCCTGCAATGCTTCTTTTCTGTGTCCGAGCTGCGGCGGCTCCTTGCCGTCCACGCAGTCACGGGTGATGGTCACGCGGTCGATCGTGCGGTCAGACGGAATGTCGTACATCACCTTGGTGAGCAGGCCCTCCATCACCGCGCGCAGGCCGCGCGCGCCGATCTTGCGCTCAATGGCCTTGTCGGCGATCTCCTCAAGCGCGTCGTGATCGAACACGAGCTCCGCGCCGTCGTAGCTCAGGAGCTTCTGATACTGCTTGACCAAGGCGTTCTTCGGCTCGGTCAGGATGCGCACCAGATCGTCGCGCCGCAGCTCGTCGAGCGCGGCGATGACCGGCAGACGGCCCACCAGTTCGGGGATAATGCCGAATTTGAGGATGTCGTGCGGCTGCACCTCGCGCAGGATCTTCGCGTGATCCTTCTCTTTTCTGCCCTCGATGACCGCGTCAAAGCCGATGCTCTTGCGGTCCAGACGGCTCTCGATGATCTTGTCCAGTCCCTCGAACGCGCCGCCGCAGATAAAGAGAATGTTGCGCGTGTCGATCTGAATGAACTCCTGGTGCGGATGCTTGCGTCCGCCCTGCGGCGGAACGTTCGCGACCGTGCCCTCGACGATCTTCAGCAGCGCCTGCTGCACGCCCTCGCCGGAGACGTCGCGCGTAATAGAGGTATTCTCGCTCTTGCGGGCGATCTTGTCGATCTCGTCAACGTAGATGATGCCGCGCTCGGCGAGCTCCACGTCGTAATCCGCCGCCTGCAGAAGACGCAGGAGGATATTCTCCACATCGTCGCCGACGTAGCCCGCCTCGGTGAGCGTGGTCGCGTCCGCGATGGCGAACGGCACCTTGAGGATGCGGGCGAGCGTCTGGGCAAAGAGCGTCTTGCCGCTGCCGGTGGGACCGAGCAGCAGGATGTTGCTCTTTTGCAGCTCCACGTCGTCTCCGCCGCCGAAGAAGATGCGCTTATAGTGGTTGTAGACCGCCACGCTCAGCGCGACCTTGGCCTCGTCCTGTCCGATCACATATTGGTCGAGCACGGCGCGGATCTCGTGCGGGGTGGGGATCTCATCGGGCGTATCGAACTCGTGCTGCTCGGCCTCATAGCCGTCCTCCACAATCTCCATGCACAGCCGCACGCACTCGTCACAGATGCGCACACCGGCGGGGCCCTGGATCATGCGGTGCGTTTCCTTCTCCGACTTGCCGCAGAACGAGCAGCGGAGAAGCTGCTTCTTGCTTTTTTCTTCACTCATTCGTGTAATGACCTTTCCCTTTACAGGTATTGATTACCGCTTGTAGATGACCTTGTCGATCAGGCCGTACTCCTTGGCCTCCTCCGCCGTCATCCAGTTGTCGCGCTCGGAGTCTGACTTGATCTGCTCGGGCGTCTTGCCGGTGTTGTCGGCAAGGATCTTATTGATGCGCTGCTTGATCTTGAGGAAGTGCTCCACGTCGATCTCCATATCGGTGACCTTGCCCTGCGTGCCGGCGGAGGGCTGATGGATCATGACCTCCGCGTTGGGCAGCGCGATGCGCTTGCCCTTCGCGCCGCAGGAGAGCAGGAACGCGCCCATGCTCGCTGCCATGCCGACGCAGATGGTGGAAACGTCGCACTTGATATACTGCATGGTGTCATAGATCGCCATGCCGGCGGTCACGCTGCCGCCGGGCGAGTTGATATAAAGCTGGATATCCTTGTCGGGGTCCTGCGCCTCAAGATAGAGGAGCTGGGCGACGACGAGGCTCGCGGTGGTGTCGTTGACCTCCTCGCCGAGGAAAATGATGCGGTCGTTGAGCAGGCGGGAGAAAATGTCATAGGACCGCTCGCCGCGGCTGGTCTGCTCGACAACATAAGGGACTAAGCTCATAGGGTTACCTCCTTGGTTGTCCATTCAAAATGTTCATACCCTGTTCAAATTTCCGGTATGTATGCAATCAACCACAAATGCTCCTCATTTGTGGTTGATTGGCTGTCTCTATTTATGCCTGTTTACTTTTTTCTGCTGAAGTATAACCGTTTTCCGGCTCATTCAGCCTTCTCGGCGGCCTTCTTCGCAGTCTTCTTGGCGGGCTTCTTCTCTTCCTCGCCCTCGGCAGCCTTCTTGGTCGTCTTCTTGGCGGCGGGCTTCTTTTCCTCTTCGCCCTCGGCGGCCTTCTTCGCTGTCTTCTTGGCAGGCTTCTTCTCTTCCTCGCCCTCGGTCTTTTCGGCCTTGGCGGGCTTCTCCGCCTTGGCGCTGTCAACGACCACGGCGATGGCCTTCTCGTTCAGAAGCTGATTGCGGACGGTGGGCGCGTCGAGATACTTCTTGAGCATATCAAGCTCCATACCGTACTGCTCGGCCATGGACTTGTACTTCTCCTCGATCTCCTCGTCGGTGACGTCGAGGTTCTCCGCCTTGATGATGGCGGCGATGGCAAGGTCCATCTTGACCTGACGGACGGCGGGCTCGCGGCCGTCCTCCATGAACTTGGCCTCGTCCATGCCGGTCATCTTGCAGTACTGGTCGTAGGGGATGCCCTGCGCCTGCAGACGCTGCTTGAACTCGTCGAGGAAGCGGCGGCACTGCTCTTCGATCATGACCTCGGGGATATCGGCCTTGATGTCGCCGGCGACCTTCTCGAGCAGAGCGTTCTCAAAGGCGATCTTGGCGGACTGCTCACGCTCGGCCGTGATCTTGGCCTTGGTGTCGTCCTTGAGCTCCTTGAGCGTCTCAAACTCGGAAACGTCCTTGGCGAACTCATCGTCGAGCGCCGGGGTCTGCTTTTCCTTGACCTCGTTGACCTTGACGTGGAACACGACCTGCTTGCCGGCGAGATCCTTGGTGTAGTTCTCGGGGAAGGTGATGTCGATGTCCTTCTCCTCACCGGCCTTCATGCCGATGATCTGATCCTCAAAGCCGGGAACGAAGCTGCCCGAGCCGATCTCCAGCTCGTGGTTCTCGCCCTTGCCGCCCTCGAAGGCAACGCCGTTGTCAAAGCCCTCGAAGTCGATGACGGCGGTATCGCCCTTCTTGACCTTGCGGTCGACGGAAACGAGGCGGGCCTCACGCTCGGCCATCTGGTTCAGGCGCTCCTTGACGTCGTCCGCCGTGACCTTGACCTCTTCCTTCACAGCGCTCACGCCCTTGTACTGGCCCAGCTCGACCTCGGGATAGACCGCGACGGTTGCCTTGAAGGTGAAGCCGTCCTTGCCGATCTGATCGTCCACGATCTCGACCTCGGGGTAGCCGACCACATCGAGGCCGCTGGAGCCGATGGCCTGTGTATATGCTTCGGGGAGCGCAGTGTCCACAGCGTCGCTGTAGAACACGCCCTCGCCGTAGAGCTTTTCAATCATTTTGCGGGGCGCCTTGCCGGGACGGAAGCCGGGCACGCTGATCTTATTGCGCATCTTGAGATACGCCTTCTGAACGGCGGCTTCAAACTCCTCGGCAGTCACTTCGACGGTGACGGCAACCTGGCTCTTTTCGAGCTTTTCAACAGACTTGACATTCATGTTTCTTTTTCCTCCGTATTAAGCAAATGATGCTCATTGCAAAGCGGTATTTTACCATAGGTTTTGGAAAATATCTACCCTTTTTTTATCATTTTTCCTTTAATCGCAGATTTTTTTTGGGACGAAGCCCAGATAATCCGCGGAAACGAGGGCATATTCGGTCTCTCCGCGCCGTCCCTCAAAGGCGCGGCGGTGCGTGGGGCCGTGCAGATGTCCGTAATAGCAGCGCTCGGCGCGGTAGCGGTCGATGAGCTCGAGCAGCTCCGGACACCGGTAGCCCTGGTAGAGCGGCGGATAGTGCAGGAAGCAGAGGATGGGCCGCTCCCCCGCCGCCTTGAACGAGGCCTCCAGCCGCAACGCCTCGCGCGCAAGCATCTTGCCCGTGTGCGTGCCGGCGGCGTCCTCCTCATAAAACCAGCCGCGCGTGCCGCAGAGGGCATAGTCCCCGTAGAAGAAGCAGTTGTTGAACAAAATGTCAATGCTTTCAATGCCGTGCGCCTCGAAAAATTTCTTCATTTTCGTGGCGGTGCCCCACCAGTAGTCATGGTTTCCCTTCAGAATGATCTTGCGCCCGGGCAGCGCGTCGATGAACTGAAAGTCCGGCAGCGACTCCTCGAGCGAAATGCCCCAGGAGAGGTCGCCCGCAAGCACCGTCACGTCGTCCGCCGTCAGGTGCGAAAAGGACTCACGCAGGCGCTCAACGTGGTTCGCCCACTTATCGCCGAAAATATCCATCGGCTTGCTCCCGCCGAGCGAGAGGTGCAGATCGCCGATCGTGTAGAGCGCCATAGCCGCCCCCTTTCCTGCCGATCACTCAAATGCGTTCTCAATGTACTCGATGTGCGGCGGCGTTTCATCGTCGTAGACCTCCGCCACGTCAAAGCGGGCGCAGAGGTCGGGATCGTGCCGCGTCATGTAAAAGGCCGCCGTGGTGCGGATACGCCGCTGCTTGGCAGTGGTAACAAAATCGCGCGGCAGACCGAAGCGCCGGTCGCTGCGCAGCTTGACCTCCACAAAGCAGAGAATATCGCCCCGCCGGGCGATGAGGTCGATCTCGCCGAAGCGGCAGCGGAACTGCGAGGCAAGGATCTCATAGCCGTTTTCGCGCAGATACTCCGCGGCCATCGCTTCGCCGCGGTCGCCGGCTTCTCTGGTCGTGCTCATGGTCTCCCCGCCTCCCACTTTTTGAGAAAAGTCTTTCGGTGACAGGGACATGGACCGTACTCGTCGAGCATGGCGTAGTGCAGCCGGGTTCCATAGCCCTTGTGCCTTGCAAATTGATACTGCGGATATTGCTTGTCCAGCACGTCGGTCACGAAGCGGTCGCGGCTGACCTTGGCTAAAATCGATGCCGCGGCGATGCTCATGCTCACGCCGTCGCCGCCGACGACCGTGCGGTGCGGCGTGGAGACGGCGTATTTCGTCCCATGGTCACGGTTGCCGTCGATGAGGGCAAAGTCCGCCTTGACGTTCAAACCGTCGATGGCAAGCTGCATCGCCTTCATGCGGGCATTCAAAATGTCGATCTCGTCGATCTCCCGCGCGTCCACGGACGCGACGCTGTAAGCGACCGCCCTTTCGCGGATGATGTCGAACAGCGCCTCGCGCTTTTTCTCGCTGAGCTTCTTCGAGTCGTCCAGCCCCTCGATGACGCAGCCCTCCGGCAGGATCACCGCAGCGGCGTACACCGGCCCCATCAGAGGACCCGCGCCCGCCTCGTCCACGCCGCAGACATGGGCATACCCCTCTGCGCAGGCGGCGGCTTCCAGCTCATAGCTTGCGAGCGAAATATGCTTGCTCATGCGTTCTCCTCCGGCAATTCAAGTGTAAAGCGTCCCAGCTTGCCGGCACGGTATTCGTCGAGCAAAATGCGCGCCATGCGCTCGGTGTTCACCTCGCCGCCGGACATGAGGAAGCCGCGCTTACGGCCCGCCTTCTCCAGCAGCTCCCAGCCCGGCTCTCCCGGCTCGACGGTGATCTTGTAGCGCTCGGTCAGCGCGTCTGGATAATGCGCACCGAGGTACGCCATCAGGCGGGAGGCCAGATCCTCCATATCCATCACGTCGTCGCGGATGGCGCCGGTAAACCCGAGGCGCACGCCCACATCGGGGTCCTCGAATTTCGGCCAGAGGATGCCGGGCGTGTCCAGAAGCTCCAGCGTTTTATCCACCGGAACCCACTGCTTGCCGCGCGTCACGCCGGGGCGGTCCTCCGCCTTGGCGGTCTTTCGGCCGGACACCTTGTTGATGAAGGTCGATTTGCCGACGTTCGGGATGCCGAGCACCATCACGCGCAGCACGCGCCCGATCTGTCCCTTTTCCTCGTAGGCGCGGAGCTTGTCCGCAAGCAACGCGCGCACGGCGGGTGCGAACTGCTTCACGCCCGCGCCGGACTTGGCGTCGACCTCCAGCACCGCATAGCCCTGCGCGCGGAACCATGCCGCCCACTGCTTCGTCGCCTTCGGGTCGGCCTGATCGACGCGGTTGAGCACCACGATGCGCGGCTTGCCCGCCGTCAGATCGTCGAGGTCGGGATTGCGGCTCGCGCGCGGGATGCGCGCGTCGATGATCTCGCACACCGCGTCCATGCTGCCGATCTCGGAGGCGACCATGCGGCGCGTTTTTGTCATGTGTCCGGGGAACCAGCTCAGACTTTCCAGTTGCATGACCGTTTCCCCCTCACTTCATCTTCAAAGAACCGAGGCGGCTGAAATCGCGCTTGTCGGTCAGGCTGTCCTTGCCCGGAAATACCAGCAGCACCGCCTTGCCGATGATGAGCCGCTCGTCCACCGCGCCGAGTCGTTCGTCGCGGCTGTCGCTGCTGCGGTTGCGGTTGTCGCCCATCAGAAACAGCTCGCCCTCGCCGAGCGTCAGCGGGAACTGCGTCCCCTCGTCGAGATAGGTCAGGTCGTTGACATAATCCTCCTGCAGCAGCTCGCCGTCCACGAACACGCGCCCGAGCGTGAAGTCGATGTCCACGGTCTGCCCCTCGGTGGCGATAACGCGCTTGACGATGGGCTCGGCATCGAAACTCTCCTTGTACGCAATGACGATGTCGCCGTATTTGTAATCGCCGCACAGCCAGCCGCTGACCACGATCAGGCGGTCGCCGTCCTGCAGCGTCGGCACCATCGAATGGCCGTCAACGCCCATCAGGCGCACCACGAAGGTAAAGAGCAGCGTGATGACCAACACCGCGCCCACCAGCGAGCGCACCCATTCGTAGGTCTCGCGCCCGGCGACGCGCTCGGTGATCTCCTCTCCCTCGTCGGGATCAGTGGGCAGGATCTCGTTATCAAAATCGTTCATACTCGTTTCTCCATCGCTCAGGCGGCGCAGGGCCGCAGAATATTTCATGGTGTATGATACCACGCGCCACGCAAAAAAACAACAAAAATAAAAACGACGCGGTCACCCACGTCGTTTCTATTTTGCTTTTCTTACAGCTTCTCGCGGATCTTGGCAGCCTTACCAACGCGGTCACGCAGATAGTAGAGCTTCGCGCGGCGGACAAAACCGGTGCGCACGGTCTCGATCTTCTCGATCGAGGGAGAGTGCAGCGGGAAAACCTTCTCGACGCCGACGCCATAGGCCAGACGGCGGACGGTGATGGTCTCCTCGATGCCGCCGTGCTTCTTGGCGATCACGATGCCCTCGAAGACCTGGATACGCTCGCGGGAGCCTTCCTTGATCTTGACGTGGACGCGGACGGTGTCGCCGACGTTGGCAACGGGCTTCTCAGCCTTCATCTGCTGGCTTTCGAGTTCCTTGATGAGATCCATGGATATTTCCTCCTAATTTATAGGCGTTCGTGACCGCTTTTCCATGGCGCATCGGGGTTCTTTCACCCGCGCACGGCAGAGGACCGCCCTTTTCAAGCTCGAATAGAATATCACACCAAGCAGGAAAATGCAAGCACTTTTTGCATTTTTGCAAAGTTTTTTCGTTTTTATAACTATAGTATGATCTGCTCGCCGCGGCGGAGGAAGTATAGGATCTTCTCCTTCACGGGCTTTCCGATCACCTGCGCGAGTGCAAGCGAGTACGCCTCGAGCTGCGGCCGGTAATGCTCCGCCCGCTCGGCGAGCGCGTCCGGCGCGATGCGGTCGGTCTTGAAATCGACCACGACCAGCGCGCCGTCCTCCTCAAAGAAGCAGTCCACCACGCCCTGCAAAAGGATCTCGTCTCCGGCGCTCGCCTCCGGCACAAAGCGCGCGGCGCTCTCAAGCAGCGAGAAGCGGTATTCCCGCCTGGCCCGCTCCCCTGCCGCGCGGATGCGCGCGCACAGTGGGCTTTGCAGAAACCGCGTCAGCGCGGCGGCGTCGACCGCCCGCGCCTGCTCGGGCGTGAGCAGGCGGCGCTCCTCCATGCTTTTGACTGCGGCGCGCACCGCACCTTCCTCCGCCGGCGTCGAGAAATCGAGAAACTGCAGCGCCGCGTGCATCGCGGTGCCCTGCTCGGCGGGCGTAAGCGCCGCCGCTCCCTCCAGAAATCTCGGCTTTGCGAGGCTCCGCAGGCGCGGCGGCAGCGGGGCGTTCTCCGCAATCTCCTCGTCAAGCGCGCGGCCCTTGAGCTGCGTCGCGGTCAGCTTGGCGCTGAGCGTCGTTTCCGGTTCGTAGGGATAGCGCCACTCCAACGCCGCCGTGTCCAGCGGCAGCTCAGGGGCAGTCTCCTCCGCGCGCTCCTCTGCCACGCGCTCGGCGGGCGCGAAGTCATAGCCGTTGTGGACCTCCACGCGCCACGGCGCATCGCTTACCGTGACCGCCGCCGCGTCCGCGCCCGCCAGCTCACGCAGCGGCGCAGCCTCCGGACGGCACAAAAGCGGCAGCAGGATCCAGTCCGCCATGCACTTCTGCTCCTCCACCGTCTCCGGCCGCACGGGGCAGGAGGTCACGGCGCAGAGGTCGGCAAGATGCTTCGCCGCGCCCGCGCGGGCGCAGACCATGACGAGCTTCTCCTTCGCGCGCGTCATGGCGACGTACAGCACGCGCAGCTCCTCGGCCTTTGCCTCGCGGCGCAGCTGACGCTCGAGTGCGAGCCGCGCAGCCGTGGGATATTTGATCGAGCGTTTCGTGTCCACGCAGACCGGCCCGAGGCCGTATTCCGGGTGGACGAGCACGGAGCTCTGGAAGTCCATGCGGCTAAACGGCCGCGCGAGGTCCGCAAGGATCACGACCGGAAATTCCAGTCCCTTGGACTTGTGGATGCTCATGATGCGCACGCCCTGCGCGGCGTGCGTGGTCTGCGGCACGGGCGGCTCGCCGGATTCCAGCTGCTCGCGCAGATGCCGGACAAAGGCGAAGAGCCCCCGCCCGCCGCCGCGCTCAAATTCCTCCGCCAGCGAGAAGAACGCACGAAGATTTTCCCGGCGTGCGGCTCCTCCCCGCATCGCGCCGAACACCGCCGGGATATGGCAGCGCTCATAGAGCGCCGCGACCAGCTCGGTGAGCGTGAGCGTCTGCGCGCTCTCGCGCAGCTCGCGCAGCAGCGCGAGGAACCGTGCGGAGTCCTCGCCCCCGTCCGCGGCGAGTGCATCGTAAAAATCGCCGCCCGGCGTTTTCGCGCGCAGCTCGGCGAGACAGTCCGGCGTGAAGCCGAACAGCGGCGAGCGCAGCACGGAGATGAGCGGCACGTCCTGCCGCGGGTTGTCCAGTATTTCGAGCAGCGCAAAGGTCACGGCGACCTCCATCGTTTCGTAAAAGCCGCCGTCGCTCTCGGCGGCACAGTGCAGCCCGCGGCTCTCCAGCGCGCGGCGATAGTCGGCAAGCCGTGTGCGGGGCGAGCGCATGAGGATGACGATGTCCTCCTCCCGCACCGCGCGCGGCTCGTGCGTTTTATCGTCCTGCACCGTGAAGCCGCCGGCGATGAGCCTTTGTATGTAGTCCGCGGCGAAGCTCGCCTCGGCCCGGGCCGCGCGGAGCTTTTCCGTATCGCTCTCCTGCGCGGACATCTCCACAAAATGGAACTCCGTGCAGCAGTCGGGGTTCTCGGGATAGCTCGCCCCAACGTGCAGGGACTCGTCCTCGCCGTAGTCCAGCTCGCCCATTTCCCGGGAAAGGACGTTGCGGAACACGAAGTTCGCCGCGTCCAGCACCGTATTGCGCGAGCGGAAGTTTTTGCTCAAAAGGAGTTTAGCGCTCTCGCCCTCTGCCGCGTCGGCGGCGTGCGGGTAGCGCAGATAGTGGTCGAGGAAAATACGCGGGTCGGCGAGGCGGAAGCGGTAGATGCTCTGCTTGACGTCGCCGACGGTGAAAAGGTTTTTTCCTTCACGGGAAATGGCAGAGAAGATGCAGTTCTGCACCTCGTTCGTGTCCTGATATTCGTCCACCATGATCTCGCGGTAGCGCTGCGAGACCGTTCGCGCAAGGTCGGTGGGCTGTCCGTCCGCGCCGAGGAGCAGGTCAATGGCCTCATGCTCCTGGTCGGAGAAGTCCGCCGCGTTGCGGCGGCGCTTCTCCTCCTGATAGGCGCGGGAGAAATCCGCCGTCAGCTTTAAGAGCGCGAGCATGGCGGGCGCCATCGCGCGCAGGTCCTCCATCGCCTCGGCGGAGGTGACGGAAAACACCTCGTCAAAGCCCTTGGCGGTCTTTTTGCAGCCGTTCCACACGCCCTGCATTTTGGCCTTGAGTGCTTCGTCCCCGCATTTGCGCACCGCCGTCAGGCGCGGGAAATCCACGCGGCGCTTCGCCGCCGCATCCCAGTCCTCCTCCGCCGCCGCGGCGAGGAGCGCGAATTGCTCCGCCACGCCGAGAAAGAGCGGCGCGTACTTATCCGCAAGCGCGGCGTCCGACGTCATCTCCTGCGCCGCGCCGCGCAGCAGTGCGGCACAGTGGAGCGCCTTGCGCCGCACCATAGAAAGCAGCAGCGTCCCGTAGACCGTATCCTCCACGCGTGGCGGCAGATCGTGCCAAAGCTGCTCCTGCGACGCGAGCCAGCGGTCCATGTACGGCTGCGCCTGCAGCTTTCCGTGCAGCTCGAGCACCAGCGCGCCGAGCGCGCGGTCGTCCCGCCCCGCGCCAAGGGTATCGGCCAGGAGCGACGCGCCGTCGCCCTCGCGCATCGTCTCGTAAAATTCATCCAGCGTGCGTGCGAGTACCCGCTCGCGCATAAGCTGTGCCTCATTCTCGTCGAGCACGCGGAAATCGGGCCGCAGCGCGTGGCCGCGCGCGTCCTCACGCAGCAGGTGGCAGTTCTCGCGCAGCAGCGCCGTGCAGAAGGCGTCCACCGTTTTGATGTCCGCGCGGTAGACGCGCAGCAGCTGCCGCTGCAGATGCGCGTTGAGCGGGTCCTCCTGCAGCTTTTCGCCGAGAACCTTGGCGATCTTGCCGCGCAGCTCCGCCGCCGCGGCGCGGGTGTAGGTGATGATGAGAAAGTCGTCAAGGTTCGCTTCGCCGCTCTCGACGTAGGAAAAAAGCCGCTCGACGAGCACCTTCGTCTTGCCGCTGCCCGCCGCGGCGGACACCAGCAGGCTCCGCCCGCGGTTCTCTACCGCCGCCTGCTGCTCGGCGGTCAGGATGTCAGCCATCGCGTTTTCCCCCTTCCCCGATCGTCCGGTCAACGTGCTCCCAGAGCTGCTCGGCTCCGGTCGCGCGGATGTATTCGATGTGGTCGCCGCCGCGGCCGTTTTCAAAGTGACAGGCGGGCGCGAATTCGCAATAGGTGCAGGCGCTGTCCTGCTCGCTGCGCGCCCACGGGTCAGCGTCGATGTTGCCGCTCGCCAGCTCGCGCACCATGCGGCGCAGCTGCTCCTCAACGTATAAGCCCAGCTTGCCGAGCTGAGCGCTCGTGACGATGCTGCCGCTGATCTCCGTCTCGCCGTCCTTGTTCTTTTTCACACGCACCGGGAGATAGCACGGCGCTTCCAGCGCGCTGTGCTCCATCGCGTGCAGCACTGCGGGATCGTTCAGCACCATGCCGCTGCGCTGCAGCTCCTTGTGCATCGCGCGCTCGATCTCCGCCTCCGAGGCATTACGCGGCAGATTCAGCAGCTTTTCCCGTGCGGGAAGATAGAGGACGCCCGCCGGCTCGATGGGATAGCCGCCGAAGAGCTTTCCCCCTTCGTCCCGCAGCGTAAAGAGATAGAGCAGCATTTGCAGACCGAGCCCGTAGCGCAGCTCCGCGAGGTCAAAGCGCTTCGCGCCGGTCTTGTAGTCCACCACGCGCAGATACAGCTTACCGTCCTTGAGCCAGCCGTCCACACGGTCGACCTTGCCGACCACGCGCAGCTCCTCCCCCGCCTCGCGGATGGTCACGGCGGGAAGCTGTCCGTCCGCGCCGAAGCCCAGCTCAAAGGCCAGCGGCTCGAAATCGGAGTTGGAAAGCTCCTCCACCGTCGAATCCATGATGCGGTAGACCGACTCGCACAGCCGGCGGAAAAGATAGCGGAAGCGCGCGTTCTTCCCGTCAAGGTCGGGGAGATTTTTTTCGATGTATGCACCGATCGCCTGCCGCACAAGCGCGTGCAGCGCCGGACGCTCCAGCGCCTTGAGGCCGCCGCGCTCGCTCGCCGCGCGGAGCGTGTGCTCCATCACGTCGTGGACAAAGGTGCCGACCTGCGGCGCGTCGAAGCCCGCAGCTGTGCGTTCCTTCGCGCGCAGGCCGTACTGCATGAAGTAGGCGAAATGGCAGCTCCGCGCCTTGTCCATGCGCGAGGCGCTGAGCGTGATGCTGCGCCCGTAGAGCGTGTGGACGGCCTCACGCGAGAGCCTTCCGCGCGTATAGTGCGAAGCGTCGCGCATGGCGGCGAGCGCCTCGGCGCAGCCGCCGCGCCGCTCCAGATAACGCCACGCTTCCCCGCCGACGTGTTCGCCCGCGTAGTCGAGCGCACCGCTCTCCGTTGTAAGGCGGTATGCCTTGTCGGCATCCTCCGTTTCGACCTTTACCGACGGGCAAAGCGTCTGCACGCGCCCGACGACAAAGCTGGGGCGCAGCTCGACGCCCGCGTTATCAAAGCGCGGATAAGAGATGTAGAGCCGGTCGGTCGGCTGGGCGAGCGCGGCATAGAGATTCTGCAGCTCCAGCCGGAACTGCGCCATACCGTAGGGCGCAAGGCGCACGTCGAGCGCCTCGAGCGCCGCGCGGTCCTCGTCCTTCAAAATGCCGCCGCTGCCGCCCACAGCGGGCAGCACATGGTCGTTCGCACCCATCAAAAACAGCACTCGCACGGCGTGGCGGTCGTTGCGCGTCATTTCGGCAAGGCTCACCCGGTCAAGCGAGACCGGGATCGTGCCGACCGAATACTGCGTGAGCACAAGGCGCATGAGCCGCGCGAACTCCTCCGCGTCCAGCTCGGTACCGCCCAGCATCTCCACAAACTGATCGAGCACGCCGCACAGAACGTTCCAAAGCTGCGCCAGCTCCTCCGCCCGCTGCGTTTCGCCGCGCTGCCAAAGCGTCTCCGTCTGCCGCTGCAGCTCCTCGGGCAGCGCGATCTCCGTCAGATAATTGTAAAGCGCCGTTACTTTACCCTCAACGTCTCCCGTGCCGCGCACGCCCTCATAGAGATGGCTCAGCGGCGCGCGTACCTTTTCCCGCGCGGCGTTCACCCGCGCGAGCATTTCCTCATGCTCTGCGCGCCACGGCACGCCGTAGCCCTCGGGGTGCGCCGTCCACGGAACGTCGCGCGTCCACATTGCGCCGCGAATGTCCCACTTGATGACGTAGTTTTCCAGCAGGTCGCACTCCTCCGCCGAAAGTCCCGCGAGGCCGGTCTTGAGGCAGCGGAACACATCCTCGTACTCAAAGCCTCCGCTCACCGCGTCAAGCGCGCCGAGCAGCAGCGCGGGCACGCCGCGACGCAGAATATCGCTGCGCCGCGCACAGTAGAGCGGGATGCCGCAGCGCGCGAATACGGTGCGCAGCACCGGCTCCGCGGCATCCATATCGCGCGAGGTGACCGTAATATCGCGGAAGCGGTAGCCCTCGCAGCGCACCAGACGCAGAATTTCCGCGGCGATCCGCTCCGCCTCGTCGTGAGCGGTGGAGGCTTCATACAGCCGCAGCTGCTCCGTTGGCTCGTCCCAGCGGACATTGCCGCCGAAGAAATGCTTCTCCACATGACCGAGCGCATCGCGCGGCGCGCCGCCGCGCAGCACCTCCTCCGTGCAGGGAACGCCCGCATCCCGTGCAAGAGCGTAAAGCTGCTCGCGTACGCGCAGGCCCTCGGCGAACAGCTCGCTGTCGCTGCCGTCGCCGAGCAGCGTCACGGTGACGCTTTTTGCCCGCTTGAGCAGAATGCGCAGGATGTTCCGCTCGCGGCCCGTGAAGTAGGAAAAGCCGTCGAGAAAAATGTCCTTATCGTCGGCGTAGCCGGAGGCCGCAAGGTTTTCCTCCAGCTTCTCCAGCCGGTCGCGCGCGTCGCGCCCGCCCTCGTGGAGCTTGGCAAGATACGCGCCGTAGAGCAGCGCCACATCGTGCAGCCGCTCGCCGCTCTCACCCGTGATGGCCTCGGCCTTTTCCACCAGCACCTCCGGCGCGACGGCATAGGCCTGCAATTCTTCGATGAGCGCGAGCAGACTTTCCAGAAACGCCGCGCGCTGTGAGGGGCGGCGATAGACGCGCAGGCTCGGCGCAAGCGACACCAGCACACGCTGGAGCAGCAGGAGCTTGCCGCCGTTATCGAGCGTCACCTCCGCCGCGCCGCCGGTGAGCGTCAGCACGCGCGAGGCCAGCAGCTTGAAGGTCAGCACCTCCGCGTGACGGCTCGCGGTCACACCGCACGCGCGGCACACGTCCACCTCCGCGACGTGCGAAGCGTGCTCCGGCACGAGCAGGATCTGCTGCGAGGAATCGCCCAGCGCGCGGATCTCCTCCAGCACCCGCGCGGACTTGCCCGTGCGGGCGCGGCCCAGCAGGATACGCAGCATGATACCGCCCTCCCTTCGTCGTTTTTTTCTATTTTACCATCATTCCCGCCGTTCGGCAACCGTGGATATTCCGCCGTGCCCTGAATTGAACGGGCGTCAATATTTTTCTTGACAGGATGCCCGATGTGTGCTATCTTTTAGTTCAAATTTGAACTATTCAATTTTGCATTATTTGAAAAGGAGTCCTGTGTATGAACGCCGGTATGGAATTTGCCCATAAATTTGCCCGCGCCTATGCCGCCGCCTGCAAGCCGCTTTGCCGCGAGCTGAAGCTGCCGCAGACCGCCTTTGACATTCTGATGTTTCTCGCCAACAACCCCGGCTACCGGACGGCGGGCGACATCGTGGAGGTTCGGCGCATCAAGGCCAACCTTGTCTCGGTGAACGTTGATAAGCTCGTGCGCGAGGGCTATCTGCGGCGCGAGACGGTCGAGGGCGACCGTCGAAAGACGCTGCTCGTCTGCACCGAGCGGGCGCAACCGGTCATTGAGCGGGGCCGCGCGGTGCAATCCGCTTTTTTTGAGCAGCTCTTTGCTCACACAGATGAAGAAATGCGCGCGAGCTTCTTCCGGACGCTCGCCGTTATGGACGCCGATCTCGACGCCATGTTAGAAAAGGAGCCTTAAAAATGGAATTTGTCATCACACTTCTCATCACCTTTTTCGCCGGCATGGGCGCAGGTCTCGGCACCGGCTTTGCGGGCATGAGCGCCGCGGCGGTCATCAGCCCCATGCTCATCACCTTCCTCGGCATGGACCCCTATATGGCCGTCGGCATCGCGCTCTCGTCCGACGTGCTGGCGAGCGCCGTGTCCGCCTACACCTACGGCAAAAACAAGAATCTTGACATCCGCAACGGCCTCATCATGATGGCATGCGTGCTGGCCTTCACCGTGGTCGGCAGCTACATTGCAAGCCTTGTCCCCTCGGCCACGATGGGTGGCTTCTCGGTCTTTATGACCTTCCTGCTCGGCGTGAAGTTCATCGTCCGTCCCGTCATGACGACCAAGGAGGCCATGGCCGGCGTGAGCGCGAAAAAGCGCGCCGTGCAGTCTATTCTCTGCGGCGTGCTCATCGGCTTTATCTGCGGCTTCATCGGCGCGGGCGGCGGCATGATGATGCTGCTCATCCTCACCTCCGTGCTCGGCTACGAGCTCAAGACCGCTGTTGGCACCAGCGTTTTCATCATGGCCTTCACAGCGCTCACCGGCGCGGTCTCACACTTTGCCATCGGCGGCGCGCCGGACTGGACGGTGTTCGCGCTCTGCGTGCTTTTCACGCTCGTCTGGGCGCGCGTCGCCGCCGTGTTCGCCAACAAGGCTTCGCCCAAAACGCTCAACCGCGCGACCGGCGTGGTGCTCGTCATCCTTGGCGTGGTCATCATGCTCTTCAACGTTCTGGCATAAGAAAAAGCCGCCCGCAGGCGGCTCTTTCAGGAAAGCAGCTTTTCCAGCAGCTCGGCGAAGAACGAGCGCAGCACGACCTCGCCGCCCTCGCCCTCGGCGGTCAGCACACCGTCGCACAGCGGCTCGAACGCCGCGCCCCACCAGCTCATCAGAAAGCTCGGCTCCAGCGCGCACCACACGAGCGCGCAGAGCAGGCCGACCGCGAGGGAAATTTCAAGCTTCGTGTATTTCATCGAAAAAAAACCGTCCGTTTCAAGAAGTTATCTTGAGTATGGACGGTTTTTTCATTGTTCAAACAAATTCCGTACAGAAGGTCTGCAAGCGTTCACTTTGCAGCGCGTCACAGGCTGCTCTGCACGCGCTCTCTTCGCGAAACAGACCGAACACGGCGCTGCCCGAGCCAGTCATCGCGGCACATTCCGCACCGCTGGCAAGCAAAGCGCGCTTGATGTCCTCGATGCGTGCGCGCTGTTCGTCCGGGAGTACCTGCTCAAAGACGTTTTTGACGCTCGCGCACAGCGCCGCCGCGTCGCCCGCCTCCAGCGCGGCGAGCAACGCCGCCGTGTCGGGCCGGTCAGTCAGCGACATGCGGTCCGACCGCTGAAAGAGCGCGGGCGTAGAGATGGGAAAGTCCGGCTTGCAGACCGCGGCATAGAGCCTCGGCGCATTCCGCAGAGCAGTCAGCCTTTCGCCCCTGCCCTCGGCAAGCTGCGTGCCGCCGCGGACGCAGAACGGTACGTCGCTGCCGACACGCGCACCGATCTCCTCGAGCCGCTCGTCCGTGAGCGTAGGGGCGATCAGATCGCGCAGCGCGCGCAGCACGGCGGCGGCATCCGCGCTGCCGCCCGCCATCCCGGCCTCGGACGGGATGCGCTTGGTGAGCGTGATGTCGATGCCGCCGTGATAGCCGAGCGCCTCGCAGAAGGCGTTCGCCGCCTTGACGGCAAGGTTGCGTTCATCGCACGGAAGCTCTGCGCCCGCGACGCGGCAGGCGACGCCTGTGCCGTCGGTGAGCGTCACGGTTACGTCGTCGCAGAGCGAAACGGTCTGCATGACCATCCGCAGCTCGTGATAGCCGTCATCCCGCTTGCCCAAGATGTCCAGCGTCAGGTTGAGCTTAGCGTAGGCGGGGACCGTTTGTGTTTTCATCTTCTCTTTTTCTTGTGCTGGATCTTTTTCTTCTCCTCCGGCTCAGGCTCGTCGCCGAGCCACGCGCCGCAGTGCGGGCAATGCTTCGGGTTTCCGCGCCCAAGGCTCTCATGGCACTGCGGGCAGCGGTAGTACAGCCACCACACGAGGATGGACAGCAGCACCATCGCCAGGCCCAAAAGCCCCAAAAACGTGCTGTCAAAGCCCCACACGCCGACGCCGGCGACGAACGCGCCGCCGAAGAGAAGAATGTCCTGCCATACTCTGGCTTTCTTGTAGTTCATCGAATGGTCCTCCTATTTGAAAAAGCGCCCGCCGAGGGGCGCTTTTTCGGTATATCGGTTATCGGATCTTGCGGGCCTCGACGTAGTAGCGCTTATCCTGCGCGTGACCCATCGAGAAGGTCTTGCGGGGCAGCACGCCGTCGGCCATGACGGTCTTAAACAGCTGCTCCTTGCCCATCGCGGGCAGCAGGAAGCCCATGTTGCCCTCCTTGGAGCCAAGCTCGCGGGTGACCTCGTCGCCGTGGATATAGTCCACCTCGCCGCCGAACTTCTTGAGGTACTCGTCGATGAACGCCTGGAGCGTACCGACGGCCAGCTGCACCTTGGGATCGGGAACGGTGATGAAATCGTCGTGACCGGCCCAGCAGACCTCGATGGTGTGGCCCTCGCCCTTGCCCTTGTGGGTGTTGGGATAGAACTTCTTGAACTCCTCCATGAACTTCTCATGGTCCACGCCGAAGAGGACGCGGTGGATCGGCTCGAACTGCAGCGCGTCGTCGTGGTTGTTGACGACCTCAACGAGCGCGTAGCGGGCGGGCAGGGCGAGATACTCCTCAGGGGTCTTGCCCTTCTTCTGCTCCTCGTAGCAGGCCTTGGCGGTGGCGAGGGAGTGGTTGCCGTCGCCGACCGCGAACAGCAGCGGAGCCACGCCGGACACGCCGTACTTGCTCTTCATTGCCTCGTCGGTGGTCAGGCCCGTCAGAGCGTCTGCCACGGCGTCGATCTGAGAAGCGGAGAGCTTGAAGCCCTTGATGTGGCCGCCGTTTTCCATGAGGTCGAAGTCGTAGACCATCTCCATGCCGTCGGCCGCGGCGGTCAGAGGCTCGATGACAGTCTTATCGGGATCGTCGATGAGCAGCATGACGTGGGGCAGCTCGATGGGCGCGTTGCGGCGCACGCGGGCGCGCGGGGGGATACGGTCGAGCACGGTGCCCTCGGTGGCGCGGATCAGTGCGCCGGAGCCGGGGGTGAAGTCGTACTGGTCGAGGTCGACCATACCGATCAGGCCGTGGCGGATCTTGCCGTCGCTCTGGCCGCGCTCGATGTAGATGAGAGAATCCTTGAGTGTCTCAAAGATGTTCTCCTTGAGATACTTGTCCATGGAGGCGTTGATGTCGGCGATGAACTCGTCGACGTTGGGGGCCTTCAGGTTGGCCTCGGGCAGGATGAGGCGCAGGGTGGACGGCGCATCGCCGACGGTCTTTTCCACGCGCTCCCAATACTCGGGCTCGGACGTGAACTGGTCGCAGGCGACGACGGCCCACTTCTCCATATCGACGTCCTTGTTGGGCAGCAGAATGTCAGCGGGATAGAAGCCGAGCTTACTGAATTTTTCGTTCATGGTGTTTCCTCCTGATGTTCGTTGTTGAAACGGGGCGGCGCCCCTTGCGTGCGGTAGATATCGTGTAGATTATACAATATCCCCCGCGCAAAAAGCAATCCATTGCGGCAAATTTTACCTGATTATTTTTCTGCTTTTGCTGAAAATTTTTAAGGATGTATATTTTCTTGCCTTTTGCGGACACTATGCACAGCCAACCAAACACGATTAGGAGGGAGATCCATGGTCATCGACAAAGTGGCATTAACGCTCGCCGTCATCGGCGCGCTCAACTGGGGCAGCATCGGCCTGTTCGGCTTTGACCTCGTCGCGTTCCTCTGCGGCGGTCAGATGGGCACGGTCAGCCGCGTGATCTACACGCTCGTGGGCCTTGCCGGCGTATGGTGCATCACGATGCTTTTCCGCGAAACGGAGCCCATTGAGGGCGACGCGCACGCCTAACACGCATAAGAAGAAAAAGAGGGCGGCCAGCCCTCTCTTTCTTTACTTATTTTTGCGGTCCAGACGGTGGATCGTCTCCTCGTCCGGCGTGACATAGAGGGTGCGGCAGGTCTCGTAGACCACCATGCCCGGTCTGGCGCCCGCTGGCTTTTTGACGTATTTGACGCTCGTGTAGTCCACCGGGACGTTGCTGCCGCCCTGCGCCTGCGAATAGTACGCCGCGAGCAGCGCGGCCTCATGCAGGCTCTCGTCGTCATACGCGCCGTCCTCGGTGCAGAGAATGACGTGGCTGCCGTGGATCTTCTGCGTATGGAGCCACAGATCGCGCTTGTCCGCCTTGCGCGTGAGCGCGTCGTTCTGCACGTTGCTGCGGCCCACGAGGATACGCAGCCCGCTCGACGAGCGGAACTCGCGCGGCGCGATGGGCTTCTCGCGCCCCTTCTTTTCCTTTCCGCTGCGGCGGAGATAGCCGGTCTCCTGCAGCTCGCGGCGCAGCTCGGCGAACTCCGCCTCGGTCTGCGCCAGCGCGATCTCGCCCTGCACGCTCTCGAGGTAGTCGCGCTCGCCGATGGCCTTGTCGATCTGCTCGCGCAGATGCTTCTCCGCGGTCTTGGCCTTTGTGTAGCGCTTGTAGTATTTCGCCGCGTTCTGCTGCGGCGTGAGCAGCGGGTCGAGCGGGATGTCAAGCTCCGCGCCGTTCTCGTCGTAGTAATTTTGCGCCGTCAGCCGCGCCGCCCCGCGCTCCATGCGGTAGAGGTTCGCGGTGATGAGGTCGCCGTACAGCCGCAGCGTATCGCGGTCCTGCGAGGCGGCGTACTCCTTTTCGAGCATTCCGAGCTTGCGCACCACGCGGTCATGCGCGGAGGTCACCGTGCGCGTCAGCTCACGCCCGCGGCGCTGCGCGGCCTCCTGCCGGTCGCGCTCGGTGTAGAAGGCGTCGAGCAGCGCGGAGAAGCTCGGGAAGGTCGTCTGCACCGTCTCCGCACCGTACTGCGTGATGGAACAATAGGTGAAATCCACGGGCTTTCCCTCGCGCGAGAGCATGGTCGGCGTAAAGTGATTTTCCCGCACAGATTCCGTCAGGCGTTCCATTTCCGCGGCAAGGCGCTCACAGCCGTCCGCACGGTCGCAGAAGCGGGCGTCGGCTGCGCCGAAGGCGCGAAGCGCCAGCTCGCGCGCGATGAGCGGCGAGATGCCGAGATACCGGTCGAGCAGGAAGCGCTCGACGGTCTCCTCCGCTCCCCCGCTGCGGCGGGCCAGCTCGACCGCCCCCTCAGGGTCGGTCAGCAGCGAGAGCTTGTCAAGCGGCGTTGGAAGCTGGTAGTATAGCCCCGGCAGCAGCGCCCGCGCACCGGAGACCTCAAACTCCACACGGCGCATACAATCCAAAATGCGGTCGTCCTCGTCGAGCAGCAGGAGGTTTGAGCGGCGGCCCATCGCCTCGAGCACCAGCTTCTTCGTGCCGGACTCGCCCAACTCGTTCACGCTGCGGACGGTGAACGTCACGATGCGCTCCAGTCCGCTCTGCTCGATCTCCGTGATGCGTCCGCCGACGAGGTGCTTGCGCAGCAGCATACAGAGCATCGGCGGCTCGGCGGGATTCTCGCGCAGGACCTCCGTAAGCTGCACGCGCGGCTGGTTCGGCCCCGCGTTGATAAGCAGGCGCAGATTGCCGCGCAGGAGCAGCACGATCTGGTCGCGCGCGGGCTGCTGCACCTTGTCGATGCGCGCGCCGAGGAGCTGTCCCTTCAATTCGTTTGTCAATGCCCGCAGGCAGATCGCGTCAAGCGGCATCGTTCGCCTCCATCATCCGGTTAAACAGTTCATTGATGCGCTCGTGCCGGCCCTGTAAATAGAGCCAGCCGAAGAGCGCCTCGAGCGCCGTGGCCTTCTGGTACTGCGCGCGGTCGGCGCTGTGCGGGATCGTGTGGACGTTGGCGTTGCGCCCGCGGCGGAACACGTCGTGCTCCTCGTCCGTCAGCTCCCCAAAAATGGCGTCGGCCAGCTCTGCCTGCTTCGGCGCGCGGACAAGCTCCACCGTCGCGCGGTGCAGACCCTTGCCCGTCGCCTTGCCGTGCGCGCAGAGATAGGTGCGCACAAGCAGCTCGTACACCGCGTCGCCGAGGTGAGCCAGCCCGATGCTGCTGATGGCGCGGATGGCGTCGGCATCGAGCGTATAGGAAAAATAATCGGTCATAGCCTTCTCCTGTTTCAATATTGCCGCTATTATACCGCCCTTTTGCGCAAAACGCAACGGGTATCGCCTTAGTTTCGTATGCTAACGCGCTGTTGTGATACTTTATAAGCAAATAAGGGGTTGACATTTTCTTTGTAAACTTGTACAATGCATTATTATTGATTTTGGCAGATTCGCACACAACGATTTTCACGGAGGAAGATAGATATGGAAAGAATCAAGCCCCGGACCCTCTCAGGCTTCATGGAGCTGCTTCCCGCGCAGCAGCAGCAGATGGAGCGCGTGATGGACATTCTGCGCACGACCTATGGCCGCTACGGCTTCACCCCGCTCGATACCCCCATCATCGAGGCCAGCGAGATCCTGCTCGCCAAGGGCGGCGGCGAAACGGAAAAGCAGATCTACCGCTTCTCCAAGGGCGACAGCGACCTCTCCCTGCGCTTTGACCTGACCGTGCCGCTGGCGAAGTACGTCGCCCTGCACTACAACGAGCTCGCCTTCCCCTTCCGCCGCTTCCAGATCGGCAAGGTCTACCGCGGCGAGCGCGCGCAGCGCGGCCGCTTCCGTGAGTTTTATCAGGCGGATATCGACGTCATCGGCGACGGCGAGCTGGACATCATGAACGATGCCGAGATCCCCGCCATCATCTACGACGTCTTTTCGGCGATGGGCCTCAAGCGCTTCCAGATCCGCATCAACAACCGCCGCGTGCTCAACGGCTTCTACTCCATGCTCGGCCTGACCGAGCAGAGCGGCGAGATCATGCGCACGGTGGATAAGATCGAAAAGATCGGTCCCGACATGGTGCGCGCCATTCTCGTTGACGACGTTAAGCTCACGGGCGAGCAGGCCGACGAGATCCTCAAGTTCATCGCCATCACCGGCACGAACGAAGAGGTGCTCGCCTCCCTCAAGGGCTACTGCGGCCGTGACGAGCTGTTCGACCGCGGCTATGAAGAGCTTTCCACCGTCATCAAATACCTCGGCGGCTTCGGTGTCGCGCAGGAGAATTTCAAGGTCGACCTGACCATCGCCCGCGGCCTCGACTACTATACCGGCACGGTCTACGAGACCGCTCTGCTCGACTATCCGCAGATCGGCTCGGTCTGCTCCGGCGGCCGTTTCGACAACCTCGCCGAGTATTATACCGACCGCAAGCTGCCGGGCGTGGGCATCTCCATCGGCGTGACGCGCCTGTTCTATGTGCTCGGCGAGCAGGGCCTTCTCAACGACGCGCTCAACACCGCGCCCGCGGACGTGCTGCTTCTGCCAATGACGGAGGATCTGAGCTTTGCCGTCTCCCTCGCCACCCGACTGCGCGAGCGCGGCCTGCGCGCTCAGCTCTACACCGAGAACAAGAAGTTCAAGGCCAAGATGAACTACGCCGACAAGACGAAGATCCCCTACGTTCTCTTCCTCGGCGAGGACGAGGTCGCCTCCGGCGTCGTCACCTGCAAGGACATGGTCACCGGTGAGCAGACCAAGGGCGCGCCGGACGAGATCATCGCCCGCATTTACGCCGCCATCCGCGAGAAGAACGCCCAGAAGGTCATCGTGGAAAAGTAACGTCCCGCGCGGCATCCCCTGCTGTTTGGGCAAAGTGCGCAATAGGTCCGATTTTCTCTCGTTTTTGGGAGTCAGGCACAGCCTGACTCCCTTTTATTCACAGATTTTTCACGTTTTCCATATTTCATTTTTATATTGTCTGTGCTATATAATAGGTGTTGATTTTTCCGCCTCGGCGCACGGTGCGCCGGGCATATCACGATACAGGAGGTCCGTCTATGGCAAAGCCAACGGAACAAAGCGGCGAGAGCTTTATGCTCAAGCTCGCCCGCTTCATCGTCGATAAACGCAACCTTGTCTTTCTTGTCGTCATCATCGGGCTGATCTTCTCCGTCTTCTCCCGCAGCTGGGTGCAGGTGGAAAACGACCTGACCGCCTATCTCCCCGCCGATTCCGAGACCCGCCAGGCGCTCGACGTCATGGACGAGCAATTCACCACCTTCGGCACAGCGAGCGTGATGGTCGCCAACCTACCGCTCGCCGACGCCTTCGATCTGCAGGAGAAGCTGGAGGATGTCGAGGGCGTGCAGGGCGTGGCGTTCGACGAGACCGACGAGCACTACAACAACGTCAGCGCGCTCTTCTCCGTCACCTTTGACTACGACGAGGACGACGAGCGCTGTCTCGACGCGCTCGAGCGCGTCAAGAACTCGCTCGCCGGCTACGATCTCTATGTCTCCACCGACCTCGGCAACACGCAGGAGGAGACCATCGACCACGAGATCAGCGTCATTATGGTCTATGTCGCCATCGTCATTGTCACCGTGCTGCTCTTCACCTCCGAGACCTACGGCGAGGTGCCGGTCCTGATTTTGACCTTTGTGGTCGCGCTCGTGCTCAATCAGGGCACGAACTTCATGATGGGCAAGATCTCGTTCATCTCCAATTCCGTGACGAGCATCTTGCAGCTGGCGCTCTCCATCGACTACGCCATCATCTTTTGCAACCGCTTCAAGGAGGAGCACCGCTCCCTGCCCCTGCGCGAGGCGGTCATTGTGGCGCTGAGCAAGTCCATCCCCGAGATCGGCGCCAGCTCGCTCACGACCATCGGCGGTCTGGTCGCCATGCTCTTCATGCAGTTCAAGCTCGGCCCCGATATGGCGCTGTGCCTCATCAAATCCATTCTCTTCGCGCTGCTCTCGGCGTTCGTTGTCATGCCGGGCCTGCTGATGCTCTTCGGCCCGCTTATCGACAAGACCGGCCACCGCAGCTTTGTCCCCAAGATCTCCTTTGTCGGCAAGTTTGCCTACGCCACGCGCCATGTCGTTCCCATTCTCTTTGTCGCGCTGGCTGTGATCGGCTGCCGCCTCTCGTCCGACTGTCCCTATGCCTACGGCTACGGGCTGATCTCCGCGCCCAAGCTCAACGAAACGCAGATCGCCGAGAATATGATCGACGACAACTTCAGCACCAAAAATCTTATGGCGCTCGTGGTCCCCGCGGGCGACTATGACAAGGAGCGCGCCATTCTCGACGAGCTTGAGCAGTACGACGAGGTCGACTCCACGCTGGGGCTTTCCAACGTCGAAGCCATGGGCGGCTATATGCTCACCGACAGGCTCACGCCGCGTCAGTTCTCCGAGCTGACCGACCTCGACTACGAGGTCGCCGAGTTCCTCTATGGCGCCTATGCCGCAAACCATGAAAATTACGGCAAAATCGTCGGCGGGCTGTCCACCTACTCCGTCCCGCTCATTGATATGTTCCTCTTTCTCTACGACGAGGTGCAGCAGGGCTATGTCACGCTGGACGATGAGCTGCAAAGCACACTGGACGACGCCTACACGCAGATGACGAACGCCAAGCTCCAGCTCCAAAGCGAGCAGTACAGCCGTATGCTCATCTACTCCACGCTGCCGGTCAGCGGCGACGAGACCTACGCCTTCACCGACACCGTCACCGCGATCGCGCAGAAGTATTATCCCGGTGAGAAGGTCTATCTGGCGGGCGACTCCACCAACGAGTACGAATTTGAAAAGTCCTTCGCCGTGGATAATAAGGTCGTGAGCATCGTTTCGATCCTGATCGTCATGGCGGTGCTGCTTTTCACCTTCAACTCCGCCGGTATGCCGGTGCTGCTGATCCTGGTCATTCAGGGCTGCATCTGGATCAACTTCTCGTTCCCCACCATCACGGGCAAATACCTCTTCTTCCTGGGCTACCTGATCGTCAGCTCGATCCAGATGGGCGCGAACATCGACTACGCCATCGTCATCGCCAGCCGCTTCCAGGAGACCAAGACCAAGATGCACCACCGCGACGCCATCATTGAAACGCTCAACTTCGCGTTCCCGACCATCATCACCTCCGGCTCGATCCTGTCGATCAGCGGCTTTCTGATCGGCCGCATGACCTCCGAGCCGGTCATTGCCGGCATCGGCGAAAGCCTCGGACGCGGCACGGTCATCTCCATCCTCATGGTCATGTTCGCCCTGCCGCAGATTTTGCTCATTGGCTCCAAGGTCATTGACCGGACCTCGTTCGCCGTGCCGAACGTCATTCACCGCCACGCGGCGGACGGACGCATCCGGCTCGACGGTGTGGTGCACGGCGAGATCCACGGCACGGTCAGCGGCGTGGTCCGCGCGATCGTGGACGGCGATGTGAACGTGACCGTCATTTCTGGCAGCATGGTCGAGGAAGGAGGTGCAGACGATGAAACCGAATAAGCGCTCTTCCCGCCTGCTCGCGCTCGCCCTGTCGCTCGTGCTGAGCCTTTCCCTGTCCCTGCCCGCGCTCGCTGCCGGAGAGGATGACATCATCTACATCCACACGGCGAAGGACCTGTGCGCCTTTTCGGACAGCTGTGCCTATGACGCCTGGTCGTGCGGCAAAGCGGTCCTTCTGACCGCCGACATCTCCCTGCGCGGCGTGGACTTCGAGCCCATTGCCAGCTTCAGCGGCACCTTCAACGGCGGCGGGCACACCATCAGCGGTCTGACGCTGACAGACTCGCTCTCCCCCGCCGGTCTTTTCCTCACGCTTGAGCGCGGCGCCTTTGTCCACGCGCTCAAGGTCGAGGGGCAGGTCACGCCCGGCGGCACGAAGGAGGCCGTCGGCGGCATCGTCGGCCGCAACTACGGCACGCTGGAGGAATGCTCCTTCTTCGGCGTCGTCAAGGGCGACAGCGCCGTAGGCGGCATTGCCGGCCGCAACGAGGAGGGCGGTCTCATCGCCAACTGCACCGCGAGCGGCAGCATCTCCGCCAATCGCTACACCGGCGGCATCGCCGGCTATAACCTCGGCACGCTGCGCGCGTGCATCAACTCTGCCAGCGTGAATACGGCAAATGTCGATCCCACGCTCAGCCTTGACGATCTGAGCATCGACCCAGCCTCCTCCCTCACCGACCTTGTTTCCGTCGGCGCAGTGGAAAGCCGGAACGCCACCTCGGATACCGGCGGCATTGCCGGCTACTCCTCCGGCAGCCTGCTCTCCTGCATCAACCGCGGCGCGGTCGGCTACCCGCACTTCGGCTACAACGTCGGCGGCGGCGCGGGCCGCAGCGACGGCTTTATGGATTTCTGCTCCAACTACGGCATGATCTACGGCCGCAAGGATGTGGGCGGCATCGTCGGTCAGATGGAGCCCTATCTCCATCTCTCGCTACGTGACGACCTGATCGCCAGGCTGCGCGCGGAGCTGGATCAGCTCAACGCCCTCGTTTCCTCCACGTTGGACGATGTGGACAGCACGAACGATCACATCTCCTCCCGACTCGATTCGGTCTCCGCCTATACCAATGCCGCAGTGGACGACGCCGATTCGCTCGCCGGTCAGACGACCGACTTCATCGGCAAAAACATCGGCAGCGTCAATGAGCTGACCGACCGCACCAAGACCGTGACGGACGCGCTGCCCGACATTCTCAAGGCGCTCGAGACAGCGGAGAAGCACGCGGGCGACGCTGTCGACGCGCTCCGCCAGTGCGACAAGGATCTGACGCTGAACGCTGCCGACCGCGCGGAGCTCAGCGCGGCCAGCGGACGCATCCAGACAAACAGCGCCAAGCTCAAGGCTGCGGCGGACAGCTTGAATACCGCTGTCAACGATTTGAAGGAATACCTTGACGGCAGCAAGACATGGAATACCGACGCGGTGCGCCGGCTCCTCTCCGACGCTCTTGCCGCGCTCTCTGACGCCGTGAGCGCTCTGGCGGAGATCTCGACGGACATGGCAAAAATCGCCGCCATCCTCTCCGACTTTCTCAAGGACGCCGCGCCCAAGGCGCACGACGACATCCAGCGCGTGCTCGACGCGCTGAGCGACACCGCTGCCAGCCTTGACACGGCGACGGGTAAAACGCGCCGTCTCATCGAAGATCTCAACGCACGGGACGATCTTACCTTTTATCCCCTCGGAGACGGCTATCAGGACACGCTGGACAGCCTTTTCACCAATCTGCGCAGCACGATGGATGAGCTGGATGCGCTCAGCGACGGGCTCTCTGCTGACGGCTCGACGCTCACCGCCGACCTGCGCGCGGTGAACGATCAGATGAACGTGGTCGTCAATCTGTGCCTAGACATCTTTGTGGATATGACCGATGCCGACGCCTCGGATATTTTTGAGGATACCTCCGACGAGAACATCGACGCTGTGACCTTCGGCAAGGTCCGCGGCTGCACGAACTACGGCGCCGTGGACGCCGACCTGAATGTCGGCGGCATCGCCGGCGCCATGGCCATTGAATACGAGCTGGACCCCGAGGGCGATCAAAAGGAGTCCTCCTCCGTGTTTGACCGCGTATACGAGACGAAGGCGGTCGTGCAGCACTGCGTCAACCGCGGCAGCATCAGCGGCAAAAAAGACTGCATCGGCGGCATCGTCGGCGAGATGGACCTTGGCATCGTGCTCTCCTGCGAAGCCTACGGCAGCGCAAGAAGCGAGACCGGCAGCTATGTCGGCGGCATCGCGGGACTGTCCTCCGCCGGCATCCGCTCCAGCTGGGCAAAGCTCACGCTTTCCGGCAAGAGCAGCGTGGGCGGCATCGTCGGCTCCGGCAGCGAGGACACCTCCTCGTCAGCCGCCGGCTCCGGCTGCACGGTGACAGATTGCCGCAGCCTCGTTGTCGTTGAGGACTGTGACCAGTTTTCCGGTGCGATCTCCGGGCGTGACCTCGGCGTCTTCCGCGGCAATTATTTCGTCTCCGACGTGCTGCGCGGCATCGACCGCCGCAGCCTATCCGGTCAGGCCGAGCCGATGGACTACGCCGCCTTCTGTGCGCTCGACAGCGTGCCCGAGGACTTTCTCAGCTTTACGCTGCGCTTTGTCTGTGACGGCAGAACGCTCAAAACGCTGCGCTTTGACTACGGCGACTCCTTCGATTTCTCCGTCTTCCCCAGTCTGACGGAGCAAAGCGGGAGCTATCCGGTCTGGGACCGCACCGACCTGACCGACCTGCGCTTTGATACCGTCGTCACCGCCGAGTACACCGCCTACCGCGCCTCCCTCCAGAGCGACGCGCAGCGTGCGGACGGCCGCAGCGTCTTCTTCGTCGAGGGCGAGTTCAACGAGACGGACACGCTCACCGCCGCCGCGCAGACGCCCGATCCCGGCGCGTTCCCGCAGCTCGCGGATAACCGCCGCACCGCGCTCAAAAACTATTTCTCCTTTCTCTCCGAGCGGACGCTGCCCGCCATGACCGTCTACCGCTCCGTTGCCGAGCAGTGGGAGCTTTCCTTCCCGCGCGACGCGCTGGCCGAGCACACGATCCGCTATCTCCCGCCCGAGGAGGTGAGCATGGATCACTGCGCCGTCTTTGTCCGCCGGTCCGACGGAACCTGGCAGCCGATCGAGACGACCTCGATGGGCAGCTACCTGCTCTTCACCGTGGAGGGTGAAAACGTGCAGCTCGCCGTGCTGACCACGGCGGCCGTCTGGTGGCTCTGGGCGATCTTTCTCGCGCTGATCGCCGCGGCGGTCTTCTTCATCGTCCGCGTCGTCCGCCGCAAGCGCGGAAAAAAGGCTGCGAAGCCAAGCAAAAAAGAAAACGGAGCAGCCGGCTGAGGCTGCTCTTTTTCTGCTTGTCATCGGGCGAAAACTGTGCTACACTATCGAAAGAGTATGAGTAAGGTGGGATTCAGGATGGAAAACAATACCTTTAAGGGTTCCCTGTTCGGCGGCTTCAACCGTGAGGACGTCATTGACTATATCAAAAAGACCTCGGCGGAGAGCACCGCCCGCATCGAGTCGCTCGAGGGCGACATCGACAAGCTCTGCGCACAGGAGCAGGAGCTGCGCACGCAGGTCAGCACCCTGCGCGGCGAAAACGACCGCCTCACCCAAGCGCACAGCGACGCCGCGGCGGAGCGCGACACCCTGCGTGCCGCGCTGGATACAGCCAATGATGAGCTGACCGCGCTGCGTGCCGAGGCCGAAGCGCTGCGCGCGGAGAACGCTTCCCTGCGCGCGGAGAATGATAAGCTCCGCCCCATGGCCGAGCAGTATTCCACCATCAAGGAGCACCTTGCCGGCATTGAGCTGGACGCGCACCAGCGCGCCGAGGAGTACGAGCGCGGCGTCCACGAGCGGCTTGCCGCTATGATCGGCGACTGCCGCGCCCATTGCGACAGCGTGCTTTCGACGCTCGGCAACACCTGCATCAATGTGACCGGCGAGCTTCGGCGCGCTGAAAACAGCATCTCCTCCCTGCCCGCTGCCTTCAACGCGCTGCGCGCAGGTCTGGAAAAGCTGGAAGAGGACAAGTAACATTATTGCGAAAAAGGGAGCTTTGCGCCGCAGCGCAAAGCTCCCTTTTTCATTTTCTGTTTTTACTTCATGCCCTTGAGCTTCACCAGCTCTTCGAGCAGCGAGACCGTCCCCTCGATGCCGAGAAGCGACGAGTCGATGCACAGGTCATAGCTCTTGGCTTCGCCCCAGTCCTTCGAGGAATAGTAGTTATAGTACGACGCGCGGGATTTGTCCGTCTTCTTGATGCGCTCCTTCGCCTCCGCCTCGGAGATGTTGTTGCGCGCGGCCACACGCTTGATGCGGCTCTCGATCGGCGCGGAAACGAAGATGTTGATCACATCGTCACGGTCCTTGAGCGCGTAGTCCGCGCAGCGGCCGATGAGAACGCAGGGGCCCTTGTCCGCAAGACGCTTGATGGTATCGTAGGTCGCAAGGTACACCTGCTGCTCGATGCTGCCCTTGGGCGTCACATGGTGCATGGTGAAGGAATACGGGTCCATCGCAATGGAATAAAGAAAGCTCTTGGGGCGCTCGTCGAAGCTATGGAACAGCTCCTCACAAAGGCCGCTCTCCTCCGCCGCCTTCTTGAGCAGCAGATCGTCGTAATAAGCGATGCCGAGCTTGTTCGCCAGCGCCGTGCCGATCTCGCGGCCGCCGCTTCCGTACTGTCTTCCAACGGTAATGACCATAAGGACTCCTCCTTTATTGCAAAACAAAATGGTGCTATGGAAAGTATAGCACCATTTTGTTTTTGGTTCAATCCTTTTTTGCGAAGCGAGTCGTTCAGATCCTGCCAAGCTCGTGCAGCAGCTTCTCCGGCGTCATCGGCCAGGAGCGCATCCAAACGCCGCAGGCGTCGTGAATGGCGATGCCGATGGCGGGCGCCGCGCCGTTGCAGGCGATCTCGGAGATGGACTTCGCGCCGAAGGGACCGAAGTCGTCGTTGACATCGATCAGCACGGACTTGAAATCCTCGGGCGCTTCGCCGATCATCGGCGCGCCGTAGTCCGTGAGGTTCGCGTTGATGCACTTGCCGTTCTCGTCCAGCTTCATATCCTCATAGAGGGTGTGGCCGATGGACTTCATCGCGGCGCCGTACATCTGGCACAGCGCGATCTCGGGATTGATGGGCGTGCCGGCATCCTGCAGGGCGTAGAACTTCTGCACCTTGATCTCGCCGGTCCTGACGTTGACCGCCACCTGCGCGAAGTGCGCGCCGTAGGGCACGGAGGATGCGGTGGTGACGTAGCTGCCGTGCGCGACCATCTGCCCGCGGCCGTCGCCCGCGATCGCCGCGTGGGACAGCTCGCCGTAGGTGAGCGCCTTGCCGCTCGTCTTGGAATAGACCTCGCCGGGTGCGCGAACGTCCAGATCCTCGACCTTTTCGTTCATCTGCAAAGCGGCCTCCGCCAAGATCTTCTCCTTGAGCTTTTTCGCCGCCAGCAGCGAGGCGTTGCCGCTGAAGAACGTGCCGGAGGAGGCGTAAGCGCCGGTATCGAACACGCAGGAGTCGGTATCGCCGGACACGACCGTGATCTTCTCCATCGGGAGCTTGAGGACCTCCTTCACCGCCTTGGCGGAGATGGTGTCGAGACCCGTGCCCAGATCCGCGCCGCCGCTGTTGAGAATGACTGTTCCGTCCGTCTCCAGCTTGGCGATGGCCTCGGCATGGTCCAAGCCGGGCAGACCGCTGCCCTGCATGATCATGGCAAAGCCCTTGCCGATCTTCCAGTCGGGATCGTCGGAGACTTCCTTTTTGCCCCACTCGATCATGTCGCAGCCCTTGGCAATGGCCTCGTCCAGACCGCAGGAGCCGACGGGAACGACATTGCCCTCGCGGCCCTCGCCGAGACCCTTGAGGATCTCAAGCATATAGCCCTCGCTGACGTGGTTCTTTTCCACCATCGTGCGGTAGTCCACGCCCAGCTTGTCCGCCAGTTCCGCCATCGCCATCATGATGCCATAGGTGCCCTTCGGCGTACCGTAGCCCTGATACGCGCCTGCGGGCGGCGTGTTGGTGTAAAAGACCTTCAGATCATACGCCATGTTGTCCACGGCAAAGAGCGGCAGCGTCTTGGAGCAGCTGTTCATCGGAACGGTCAGGCAGTGGTTGCCGAACGGGCCGGTGTTGGCGCAGACCTCCATAAAGAGCGCGGTGATCGTGCCGTCCTTCTTGCCGCCCATCTTCACCTTCACGCGCATGGGGTGACGGGTGGAGTTGGCGTAGAACTCCTCGGCGCGGGTGTTGCGGTAGTAGACGGGCTTGCCGGTGACCCACGCAGCGTAGCCAGTCAGGTCCTCCACCAGAATGTCCTGCTTGCTGCCGTAGCCGCCGCCGACGCGCTCCTTGATGACGTGGATCTTATTTTCGGGAATGCCGCACACCCAGCTGACGATGCGGCGCACATGGTACGGCACCTGCGTGGCGCAGTTGAGCACCAGACGCCCGCCCTCGATATGCGCGTAGCAGACGTGCGGCTCGAGCGGCGTGTGCTGGATCTGGCTGGTCTGGTAGGTGCGCTCCACAATGGCGTCCGCCTCGGCGAAGCCCTTTTCCATATCGCCGATGCCGCCCTTGTTGGACGCCGCGATGTTCTTATGGATGTCCGCGCCCAGCGGGAACTGGTAGACGACCTTGCCCTCGCGCTCGTCGCCCGCGAGCTTATTGTACTCCGCGAGGTCTGCGGGCGCGCCCGCGTTGTAGATGACCTCGCCGTTGTGGACGAGCGGCGCGCCCTCTGCCATGGCCTCCTCGACCGTGTAGACCGCGCCCTGCGGCTCATACTCGACCTTGATGAGCGCGGCGGCCTGATCGGCGATCTCCGGCGTGCGGGCGATGATGCCCGCGACGCGGTCGCCGACGTGGCGGACCTTTCTGTTGAAGAGCCGCCGGTCATGCGGAGACGGCTCGGGATTGCCCTGACCGGCCTGCATATAGTGCGTCTCCGGCGTATTGTACGCGGTAAGGATGGCGGCGACGCCGGGCAGCTTTTCCGCCTCGCTCGTGTCGATGGACTTGATGTAAGCGCTGGCAAAGGGGCTGCGGAGGACGTGCAGGCACCAGGCGTTCTCGGGCACCTTGTCCTCGACAAACACCGGCTCGCCGGAGACCAGCGCCGCGCCGTCGATCTTGCCGCAGGGCTTACCGACGACCTCGAGGCTGGGGCGGAAGGACGGCGCGATCTCGCTGCGGAATTCGCCGAAGTCGCGCAGCTCGGTCGCGAGCTTGACGGCGAGATAGTAATGCTCGTAGCCCGCGTCGCGGATGAAGATGCTCGTCAGCACATCCTTGATCTCTTCGCGGGTGGGGTTCGGCTTCTGCTCGAGCAGCCAGGTCAGAATGAGCGCGGCAGCGGGCGCGTTGTACGCGCTCTGCACGATACCCGCGGCGACCATGGCCTTCTGCACGTTGTTGAGCTCGCGCCCGTTCAGCAGGCTCTCGGCGGTGCGGATCTCCGCGCCCTCAGCCTGATAGAACAGGATGAAGTTCGCATACTTGAGCTTGCCGTTGAAGACGATGGTATCGCTGCCGGCAAAGCCCTCGGCGTCGTCGCTGTCGCGAACGCTGCGGTAACCGGCACGGTACAAAACATCACGCAGTCTTGCGGTGGGTTCGGCGCGGAGGGTCACCTCTTCGCCGTTGATCTTGCATTTCAGTTCCATCGCCCTTACCTCCCGAGTGTGAAAACAATGCCCGCCAGATACTTCTTATAGGCGGCGCTGCCGGTCAGGTCGTCGACATAGGTGACCTGCTCGGCAATGTCCGGCGTCGTGCCGTAGATAAGGCCGCTGCCCTGCACGCTCAGCGCGTAGATGCCGCCGCTCTCGGCGGCGATGAGCGTCGCGTGGCTCGACGAGGTGTTGCCGAAGCGCTTGACGGAGCCGGTACGGTCTTTATCGACCACGACATACTCGATCAGACGCTTGCAGTCGCTTTGCAGGTATTCGCCGACGGGCTTGTCCTGCTCGCCGTGCGGCGTGATGGATTTGAGCGTTGCGTCCGCCACGGTCAGCGCGGCGGCAAGATAGCTGTCGGAGCGGCGCAGGCCGAGGTTGCCGCCGACCGTCGCACTGTTTCGCTTGGCAAAGGAGGCGCAGAAGCCGGCGGCCTCCCTAATAAATGCCGGGACAAGCTCGCTCTCGATCACGTCCTGCAGGGTGCAGAGCGCACCGATATAGACCTTGCCGTCCTTCTCGGTGATGGTGTTGAAGTCGAAGCCGGTGATGTCGATGAGGTCCTTGCCCTCGGCGGCGCCGCCGAGGCGGAGGTCATCGGTGCCGCCGGCAAGATAGACCGCCGTGTCGGCGTGCTCCTTGCGGAGGTTCACGGCCTCCTGCGGGGTCCGGGGATGGTAGATCATGGCATTGCCTCCCTTTTATTCCTGAATATCCACGCGGCCGGGCGCATGGCCGGCTTCGAGCGCGTCGATGAAGAATGCGAGCATTCTGCGCGTGGTGTTTCTGCGGTATTCGGGCATGGCGTGCGGGCTGATGACCGCGTTCCATGCGTCAAGGAATTCTTCCTTATAGGTGTGAAGCTCGCTGACCTTTTTCCCGATCAGCAGCTCCTCCGCCTTGCGGGAGCGGGCGACCTTGGGGCCCGCCGCGCCGGAGGACGCGCGGAAGTCTACCACCACGCCGTCACGGACGATGGCGGCGGCGGAGAGCGTCAGCTTGGAGATGGCGTTCGCGCGGCGCATACCGATCTTGCGGAAGAAAATGTGGGTGAAGTCCTGCTTGGGGATGATGACCTTCGTGATGATCTCGTCCTCGCGCAGCGCGGTCTTTTTGGTGGCGATGATGTAATCGTCCACGAGCATGCGGCGCTCGCCGTCCACGCTCGTGAGCACCACCTCCGCGTCCATCAGGATGAGCGGCTGGGGCATATCGCCCTTGGGGGACGCGTTGCCGATGTTGCCGCCGATGGTCGCGCTGTTGCGCAGGGCGATCGCGCCCATGCGGGACGCGGCATCCTTCAAAAGCTCGGGCGCGATGGGCGAGCGGGCGATCTCCGCCGAGGTCGTGCAGGCGCCGATCTCCACGCTGCCGTCCGGCAGCGCGCGGATGCCCTTGAGCTCCTTGAGATTGGTGATGATGAGCACGTCGCCCTTGAACGCGGGCGTCACGCCCGCGCCCATGCTGTTCGCGACCATCAGGTCGGAGCCGCCGGCGAGGATGGTCGCGCCGGTCTCCTTGCGGATACGCAGCGCCTCCTCAAGCGTTTCGGGAATGAAGCACTTTACCTGTTCCATAAGGCCGCTCCTTTCTTCGCCGCGAGTCGGATGCACTCGACGATCAGGTCATAGCCGGTGCAGCGGCAGATGTTGCCGCTGATGCCGACGCGGATCTCTTCCTCGGTGGGGTCGGGATTCCTGCTCAGCAGCACATAGGTCGCCATGACCATGCCGGGGATGCAGAAGCCGCACTGCACCGCGCCGCCCTCGGCGTAGGCATCGATGATGCACTTGCCCTTTTCCGTGTCGCGGATGCCCTCGATGGTCAAAAGCTCGCAGCCGTTGACCGCGCCGACGGGGATGATGCAGCTCGTGACCAGCTCGCCGTTTTTGATGATGGAGCAGGCTCCGCACTCGCCCTCGCCGCAGCCTTCCTTGCTGCCGGTGAGGCCGTAGTCCTCACGCAGCACGTCGAGCAGTCTTCTCAGCGGGTCGCCCTGATAGAGCTTCTGCTCGCCATTCAATGTAAAACGAATCTCAGTGTACATGTTTCATAGCCTCCTCAATCGCTTCCGGCGGGATGGGAATGGATGTAAAGCGTGTGTTGAGCGCTCGCTCGACCGCGTCCACATAGGCCGCGGAAGCGCCGTTGAACACCAGCTCGCCCATGCCCTTAGCGCCGTAGGGGCCCCAGGGATAGGGATTTTCCTGAATGTGGTAGAACTGCTTCGGGAAATCCATCGAGGTGGGGATCACATAGTCGGACATACTCTTCTGCTTGAAGCGGCCGCCCTTGACCTCCAGCTTTTCCATCGAGCCGTAGCCGAGGGACTGGAGAATGCCGCCGTTGATCTGACCGTGGACGATCAGTTCGTCGATGGCCTTGCCGATCTCGTGCGAGGACCAGACGCCAAGCGTCTTGACCTCGTTCGTCAGCTTGTCCACCTCGACCTCAATGCAGGCAACGCCCCAGCCGTAGCCAAGGTAGGCGTCGCCGCGGAAGGTCGCCTGATCCCACGGGTAGCCGTCGGGATGCTCGTACTCGACCTCGGTGGTGAAGTCGCCCTCGCTCCAGCGTTCCTTCATCTCCTGCGCGGCGCGCTCGACAAGGCGGCCGACGACCATGGTGGAGCGGGAGGCTGCGGTCGGGCCGGAGTCCACGACCTTGGAGGTGTCGGGATCGAGATACTCGATCTGATCAATGCTCACGCCGAGCGTGGCGGCGCAGATCTTGCGCAGGCTCGTTTTGAAGCCCTGCCCCATTTCGGTGGAGCCGACCTGAATGCTCACGCGGTCGCCGGTCTTGACCAGCCGCGCGTGCGCCTTGATGATGGCCTGCTCGCCGTTGCCGGTGAACGCGCCGCCGTGGTTGTAGAGCGCGATGCCGATGCCCCTGCCGCAGCCGGGCTTGTATTCCTTGGCCTTGCGCCAGTAATCGGACTCGCGGGTGATGACGTCCAGCATCTCGGGGAGCTTGACCTCCTCGATGATGTGACCGTTGGTCGTGGTCTCGTCGCCCTTCTTGGCGAGGTACTGCATCTTGAATTCCAGCGGGTCCACGCCGAGGTGGTGCGCCAGATGGTCCAGATGCGTCTCGATGGCAAAGAGCGTCTGCGGCGCGCCGAAGCCGCGGAACGCGCAGGACGGGAACATATTCGTGCCGATGCCCTCGCCCTTGAGATAGGTATTGTCGAAGGTGTAGACGCCGTTGCCGTGGAACACGCCGCGCTGGAGCACGACGTAGGACGAGGAGAGGTACGCGCCGCAGTTATAATAGATGTGACCGTACACACCGGTGATCTTTCCGTCCTTCACCGCGGTCTTGTAGATGCACTTGGACGGATGGCGCTTGACGGAGAACTGCGTGTCCTCCTCGCGGTCAAAGACCATCTTGATGGGCTTGCGGATCTTGTTCTCCGCCACCAGCAGAGCGCCGCAGAGCACGTCGGGGAAATGCTCCTTGCCGCCGAACGCGCCGCCGGTCGTGCACTGGCGGACGATGATATCGTCGTAGGGAATGTCCAGCAGCCCCGCGATGGACTTGCGGATGTAGAACGGGCACTGGGCGGAGGCATAGAAGACGAACTTGCCGTCCTCCATGTCCGCGATGGCGCTGTTGGTCTCCAGATGGACGTGCTCCTGATAGGGCGTTTCGATGGTCTCCTCAAAGACCTCGTCCGCCTCGGCGAACACCTCGTCCATCGGCCGGCCCTTTTCGCAGAACAGCTCGCACATGACGTTGCTGTTCTTCTCCGGGAACATGGGGCCGCCGACGCAGTGGATACCGTCGTCAATGGTGACGGCGGGCGTCTGCTCCTCGTAGTCGATTTTGATCTGCGCCTTGATCCACTTGAGAACGCTGCGGTCGGGGCCGACCACCAGGCCGATCGTCTCGCCGACGTAGAGGACATAGTCCTCGGCAAAGCAGCGCCAGTCCTTGGCGATCATCCACAGCTCGTTCTTTCCCTGCGCGGGAATATCCTTCGCGGAGATGAAATAGTACCCCTTCGGCAGCTCCGGCACATGAATGGCCTTGATCCTTCCGCGGGCGATGGTGGAGCGCACCATGTAGGCGTACTGCATATCGGGCAGCGTCATATCGCAGACGTAGACCGCCTCGCCCCTCGCCTTCTGCACCGCGTCCACACGGACGATGCGATCACCGATCTTCGTCGCCTGCATCGGCTTGCTGCTGTATCCTTCCGACATAAAAAACCTCCTTCAGCGTTCCCGCCTGCCGGGACGCTTCCTTCGGTAAATTTTGAACATTTTTAGGAATTCTTACAAAAGCAAGATATTTTAACAAGCTGTTTTCAGCGAATCAGCCCATTTTCTTGCTGTGATTTTAACACCAAACGCCCCGTTTGTACAGAGACGCCGTAGTCCTACTTTCAGAATAGCGCGTGTATTTTCCGGTTGCATTGGGGAGACTGCTTATGATAAAGTAACCATAACCGAGAAAGAGAGATGAACTCCATGAACCATCCGCCCAGGATCGGCTGCCTTATCATGGCGGCCGGAAACGCAAGCCGTTTCGGCTCCAATAAGCTCGCCGCCAAGGTGGACGGCAAAATGCTCATCGAGCACGCGCTCGAGACCGTCCCCCGTGAGGAGTTTGCCCGCGTGACCGTCGTCACGCAGTACGACGAGGTCCTCGTGCTTGCCAGGCGCTTCGGCTTTACCGTCCTTGTCAACCCCTTCCCCGAGTGGGGCGCGAGCCACACCGTCAGGCTCGGCACCGAGGCGATGGCAGACTGTGATGCCATTCTCTATCAGGTCGCCGACCAGCCGCTGCTGCGGCGCGAGAGTGTGCGTGCGGAGGTCGAATTTTTCCGCCGGCACCCCGACCGCATCGTCGCGATGGGACACGGCGGCGTGCGCGGCAACCCCTGCATCTTCCCCGCCCGCTTTTTCCCCGAGCTGATGGCGCTCGAAGGCGATCACGGCGGCAGCGCCGTCATTCGCCGTCATGAGGACGCGCTGACGCTCTTTGAGATCTCCCCCGACGAGCTGCGCGACGTGGACACGCCGATGGCGCTCGCCGCGCTGCGCGACACGCTCGCGTGAGCTACGGTGCCGTCATTTCGCCGCGGAGGTCCTGCTCCATCAGCGCCTTGACGCGCTCCTTCTCATAGCCGCAGGAAAAGAGATAGTAGAGCTTGGCGACGGCGGCCTCGGTCGTCATGTCCAGCCCGCTGACCGCGCCCGCCCTTTTCAGGGCGTTCGAGGTCTCGTAAGCGCCCAGCGCCACCGCTCCTTGCGGACATTGCGAGCAGACCGTCAGCACCGTGCCGTTGTGAAAAGCCTTTTCGATGATCGGCAGCAGCGCGCCGCCGTCCCCGGGAATGTTCCCCGCGCCGAAGGTCTCGATGACGATGCCGCGCAGCCGCTCGGTCATGATCTGCTCAAAGAGCGAGAACTGAATGCCCGGGAAGACCTTCAGAACCCCGATGGGAATATTCTCCAATAATTGCAGCTTCAAAGCGCCTTTCGGCTTCGGCAGGAGGGCGCTTTCGTTGTAGCGGATGGTAATGCCCGCATCGGCAAGGCTCGGGTAGTTCGGTGAAAGGAAGGCGATCAGCCCGTCGGCGGAGAACTTGGTCGCGCGGTTGCCGCGCAGGAGCTTCCCGCCGAAGTACAGGCAGACCTCATGCACCTCCCACGCGCCCGCGATGAGTAGCGAGGTGATAAGATTGTCGCGCCCGTCGCTGCGGATCTCGCACATGGGGATCTGCGAGCCGGTGAGAATGACCGGCTTTGCCAGTCCCTCAAGCATAAAGGAAAGCGCGGAGGCGGTATAGGCCATCGTGTCCGTGCCGTGGAGCACCACAAAGCCGTCGTAGGCGTCGTAATGGTCGGCAACGAGCTGCGCGATCTTGTTCCACTCATGCACCGTCATGTTGGAGGAGTCGAGCAGCGGGTCCATTTCGAGCATATCCCAACGGGGCATCTGCTCGGCGTACAGGTCGGGAATGGCCTCCATCGCGCGGCGGAACTGCCCGCTCTGCGGGGCGTAGCCGTTCTCCGTGCGTGTCATGCCGATGGTCCCGCCGGTGTAGATGATCAGAACATTTTTCATACGGCTTACCACCAATAGCGCGGCATCTTGGGCCGCTCATAGGGCGTTTTCATCAGCGGAAGGCTGGTGCGCATCTCGCCGTCGAGCGCGAAGTACGCGCCCGCCACGGCGGGGGCCGTCGGAATGGTCGTAATCTCGCCGATGCCGATGGCGCCGAAGGCCATGTCCTGCCCCTCCTTCTCCACCAGAATGCTGTGGATGAGCGGCACCTGATCGGCGCGGAACAGGCCAAGCGTACCGAACCTTGCGCTGGGGATGCAGTCGTAGAGCGGATAGTGCTCCGTCAGCGTGAAGCCGAGCGCCATGGTGACGCCGCCCTCGATCTGCCCCTCGCAGGAGAGCGGGTTGATCGCCTTGCCGACGAAGTGCGCCGCGTCGATCTCGCGGATCGTTCCGTCGTCGTTGAGCACACACACATGGGTAGCGTAGCCGTAGGCGACGTGGCTGACGGGATTGGCAACGTCCTGTGCGCCCAGCGGGTCGGTCTTGGCGAGGTATTCGCCGTAGAACTCCTGTCCCTCGAGCGCTCTCCAGTCCACGCTCGCCCCCTCGGGCAGCTCGGTACCGACCGTGCCGCTGCTGTTGCCGCCGGGCAGTGATTCCATGCCCTGCCGGTGCGCGATTCCGGAATAATCGGACACCCTCACATCGGCGCCCGCCGCCGCGAGCAGCTTCTGACAGGCCCGCCGGCAGGCTTCGCCGGTCACGAGCGTCTGGCGCGAGCCGGAGGTCGTGCCGGAGTCCGGCGCGTTCACCGTGTTGGCGGCCTCGTAGACGACATCCTCGCGCTCACAGTGCAGCATGGTGCAGACGATCTGCGTCAGCACCGTGCCAAGTCCCTGTCCGATGCAGGATGCGCCGGAGCGGATATGGAGCTTACCGTCCTTGACCGCCACGATGCAGCGGCCCGTATCGGGAATGCCCACGCCGACGCCCGCGTTCTTCATCGCGCAGGCGATGCCGACGTTCTTATTCTGCTCGCAGATGTCCTTCACCGCCTCGAGCGTTTCCACAAGACCGGTGGACGGCGGCGCGATCTGCCCGTTCGGCAGCGTCTGCCCGGGGCGGATGGCGTTGCGGTAGCGGATCTCCCACGGGGAGATGCCCAGCTCGTGTGCCATCTTTGTGAGCGTCATTTCCATGGCGTAGCAGGTCTGCGTCACGCCGAAGCCGCGGAACGCGCCCGCGGGCGGATTGTTCGTATAGTACGCCTTGCCGGTGATCTCAAAATTTTCGTAGTGATAGGGGCCCGCCGCGTGCGTGCAGGCACGCTCGAGCACCGGGCCGCCGAGCGAGGCATACGCGCCGGTGTCGGCGACCACCTCGGCCTTGACGCCCTGAATGAGGCCGTCGCGATTGCAGCCCATGGTGATGGTCACCTTCATCGGGTGCCGCTTCGGGTGGACGAGCATACTTTCCTTGCGGCTGAGCTTCACCTTGACCGGACGGCCCGTGAGATAGGCGACGAGCGCCGCATGGTGCTGCACCGTCATATCCTCCTTGCCGCCGAAGCCGCCGCCGACGAGCATATTGGTCACATGGATCTTTTCCTTGGGAAGCCCCAGCAGACGGGAGACCTCCCGCGCCGTGTCGTAAGCGCCCTGATCGGTGGAGAGGATGGTCAGCCCGTCCTCGTCGGGATAGGCGACCGCGCACTCCGGCTCGAGGAAGGCGTGCTCCGTGTACGGCGTTTCGTAATGATACATCAGCACATAGTCCGCGTCGCGGATGGCCTGATCGGCGTTGCCGCGGCTGACGTGCTTTTCGCACAGCAGGTTGCCGGACTCATGCACGAGCGGCGCAAAGGGCTGGGAGGCATAGGTCGGGCTGAACACCGGCTTGAGCGGCTCGTAGTCGATCTCGACGAGCGCCTTTGCCTGCTCCAAAGCCTCCTTCGTCTCCGCCGCCACAAGGCAGATGGCGTCGCCGAGGTAGTGGGTGATCCTGCCGACGGGGATCATCGCGTCCCAGTCCTGCTGCAGATGGCCGACCTTGATCTCCCCCGGAATGTCCTCCGCGGTGTAGACGCCGACCACGCCGGGCAGGGCCTCCGCCTTTTCCTTATGGATGGCAAGCACCCGCGCGCGGGGGTATTTGCTGCGCACGGCGCCGGCATAGAGCATACCGTCCACATACAGGTCGTCCGGATACTTGCCGTAGCCCTGCACCTTTTCCGCCACGTCCACGCGCACAGCGCGTTCACCGACGCCATAGCCTGTCTTTTTCTCCTCCGGCAGCTTGCCGCTGCGGAAGATCTCTGCTGCGAGCAGAATGCCGTCGATGATCTTCACATAGCCCGTGCAGCGGCAGATGTTGTTGCGGATGGCGAACGCCGCCTCCTCGCGCGTCGGCGCGGGATTCGCGTCCAGCAGCGCCTTGGCGGAGATGACCATGCCCGGGATGCAGAAGCCGCACTGCACCGCGCCGGCCTTGCCGAAGGCGTAGGTATATACGGCCTTCTCCCAGTCGGAAAGGCCCTCGACCGTAAGGATGGTCTTTCCCTCCAGCTTGTCCGTCGAGGGAACGCAGGCCTTCGTCGCCTTGCCGTCGATGAGGACATGGCAGGTGCCGCACGCGCCCTCGCTGCATCCGTCCTTGACGGAGGTGAGGCGCAGCTCGTCGCGCAGGAAGCGGATGAGCTTTTGATTTTTCTCTGCCTGCACGGTCTGTCCGTTCACGGTAAATGTCGCCATAGCAGGGTCTCCCTTCCCAAACTTTTTGTTTGGACTGCTTATTATTTTTTATTTTCATTGTATCACATTCGTCCGAAATTGCAACAAAAAGACACGCGAGCGTGATACTATTTAGAAGATAGCGACGCTCCGTGCCGAAAGATTGAATTATATGTAAATCTTCTCCCTCCTCGCTTGACAAAAGCTGGCTTTTCCACTATGATTTCCGTATCCTTTCCACGGCTGTGACGAGGCGGGTTCGCCCCTCCGCGCAGCCGTCCCATTCTATATTGGAGGGACGCTTATGAAAGAAGTCAAACCCCCGAAAAAGCCTCTGATCTTCTACTACGCCGTCGCCATGCTCGCGGTATTTCTCTTCAATTTCCTCGCCATGCCGTGGCTCGCGCAGCACCAGATCAAGGAGGTGGACTACAACACCTTTGTCGAAATGGTCGAGCAGGACAAGGTCGGCAAGGTCGAAATTCAGGAGCAGGACAACCGCATTCTCTTTACCGATAAGGACGAGACTGTTATCTACAAGACCGCCATGGTGTCGAACGACGACCTCTCCGCCCGGCTTTTGGAGGCGGGCGTTTCCTTCAAGGGAGAGGAGATCGAGCAGACCTCGCTGCTCGTGGACATTCTCGGCTGGGTGCTCCCCATCCTGATCTTTATCGCCCTCGGGCAGTATATGTCCAAGAAGATGGCGGATAAGCTCGGCGGCGGCAACTCGATGATGTTCGGCTTGGGTGGAAACAGCAACGTCAAGGTCTACGTCCAGTCCACCGAGGGCATCCACTTCTCCGATGTTGCGGGCGAGGACGAGGCCAAGGAAAACCTGCAGGAGGTCGTCAACTATCTGCACGACCCCAGCAAGTATCAGGAGATCGGCGCCTCCATGCCCAAGGGCATATTGCTCGTCGGCCCTCCGGGAACCGGCAAGACCATGCTCGCCAAGGCGGTCGCAGGCGAATCGAACGTTCCGTTCTTCTCCATCTCCGGCTCGGAGTTCGTGGAGATGTTCGTCGGCATGGGCGCGAGCAAGGTGCGCGACCTGTTCAAGCAGGCCAAGGAAAAGGCGCCCTGTATCGTCTTCATCGACGAGATCGACGCCATCGGCCAGAAGCGCAGCGGCGGCCAGTACGGCGGCAACGACGAGCGCGAGCAGACGCTCAACCAGCTTTTGACCGAAATGGACGGCTTTGAGAGCAACAACGGCGTCATCATCCTCGCCGCCACCAACCGTCCCGAATCCCTCGACCCCGCGCTCACGCGTCCGGGCCGCTTCGACCGCCGTGTGCCGGTCGAGCTTCCCGACCTCAAGGGCCGCGAGGAAATTTTGAAGGTCCACGCGAAGAAGATCAAGGTCGCGGAGGACGTCGACTTCAACAAGATCGCCCGCATGGCCTCCGGCGCTTCCGGCGCGGAGCTTGCGAACATCGTCAACGAAGCCGCGCTGCGCGCCGTGCGCGCGGGCCGCCGGTTCGCCACCGAGTCGGATCTGGAGGAGAGCATTGAGGTCGTCATCGCAGGCTATCAGAAGAAGAACGCCATCCTCACCGACCACGAAAAATGGATCGTCGCCTACCACGAGACCGGCCACGCGCTCGTCGCGGCGCTGCAAAGCCACTCCGCCCCTGTGCAGAAGATCACCATTATCCCCCGCACCTCGGGCGCGCTGGGCTACACGATGCAGGTCGAGGAGGGCAACCATTACCTGATGACGCGCGAGGAAATGGAGAACAAGATCGCGACGCTCACCGGCGGCCGCGCTGCCGAGGAGGTCCGCTTCGGCTCCGTCACGACCGGTGCGTCGAACGACATTGAGCAGGCGACCAAGCTCGCCCGCGCGATGGTCACACGCTACGGCATGAGCGAGGATTTCGACATGGTCGCACTCGAGACGGTCACGAACCAGTACCTCGGCGGCGACGCCTCGCTCGCCTGCTCTGCCGAAACACAGACGAAGATCGACGCGCTGGTGGTCGCGCTCGTCAAGCGCGAGCATGAAAAGGCCGTCAAGCTGCTTACCGACCACCGCGCCAAGCTCGATGAGCTCTCCAAGTACCTCTACGAGAAGGAGACCATCACCGGCGAGGAGTTCATGAAGATCCTGAATCTCGAAAAAGCACAGGATAAAACGCAGGATTAAGCAAAAAAGCCGCCCACTCGGGCGGCTTTTTCGGCGAAAAACTCATGGATTTCCTGTTGTTCTTCCCATCGCGATGTGCTATACTGCCATCAGCAAGGAAAAGGAGGGATCACGATGGATCCTATTTATGAAATTGATCTGGACGTCTGTCCCCATTGCGGCGGCGTCGGCGCCATACAGGACGAACAGGGCTGGTGCGTCTATGTAGACTGCCTTGACTGCGGCTCGCACACCGTCCACGCCGCCTACGAAACGCCCGAGGAGCGCCTCGCGGCGGCCAGGCAGGTCGCGCATCTGTGGAACATTGGCAAGGTGATCCACGCCGGCGTCGGCGACTGAGCCGCGCCCATCACCCCATAAAGACCTCGTCCGGCATCTCCGTGATCGCGGAGATGCCGCCGCTTTTTTCGGTGGAGCGTCCGGCGACGCGGCAGGCAAATTCCGCGATGCCGCGCAGCTCCGCCTCGTCCAGCGCTGCGGGAGCCTTGCCGCTTTGGAGCAGCCTCCACACCGCGCAGCCGCCGAAAATGTCGCCCGCACCCGTGGTGTCCGTGACCGTCAGGCCCTTGAGCCCGTCCACATGTCCCTGCGCTCTCGGGTTCGCAAACTCGCAGCCGTCCGCGCCGCAGGTCACAAAGACGAGCTGCGTGCCGAACCGCTCCCGAATGTACGCCGCGCCCTCGCGCGGTGAAAGGCCGAAGAGGAATTTCACCTCGTTGTCGCTGAGCTTCACGACGTCGGCCTGCCCAAGTCCCCAGAGCATCTGCTCCCGCGCGTCGTCAGGGCTTCTCCAGAGCGGCGGGCGCAGATTGGGGTCGAAGGTGATGAGCTTCCCGCGTTCCTTTGCAAAGGCGACAGCGCGCTGCGTCGCGCCGCGCGCAGGCTCGTCGGTCAGAGAAAGCGTTCCGAAGTGGAACGCTTTTGTTTTTTCGATGAGCGAACGGTCCAATTCCTCGAAGCGGAGCTGCGTGTCCGCACCCGGCTTGCGGGCAAAGGAAAAGGAGCGCTCGCCGCGCGCGTCGAGCGTCACGAATGCCAGCGTCGTGAAAGCATCCTCCGCCACGACAACGCCGCGCGTATCCACGCCGACCTCGCGCAGCGTCCCGGTGAGCATCGTGCCGAAGGCGTCCGCGCCCACCTTGCTCAAAAGCGCCGTCCTGCCGCCGAGCCGCGCGATGGCCGCGAGGAAATTGGCGGGCGCGCCGCCGGGATGCGCCGCCATGAGCGGATAGCCGTCCGCTCCCGCTCCCTGCGCCGTAAAGTCAATGAGCAGCTCACCGAGCGCAACAACGTCGTACTCCGTCCGCGTCATCCTCTGCCCTCCCCGCGCTCGCACAGTAGCCGCAGCGCCTCCAGATAGCCCGGCAGCCCGTGCCCGCGGATGGTCGCGATGCAGGCCGCGCGGATGTAGGACACATGGCGGAAATCCTCGCGGCTGTCCGGGTCGGAAACGTGGACCTCCACCGTCGGGATGCCGACCGCCTTCACCGCGTCAAGCAGCGCGACGCTCGTGTGCGTATAGGCGGCGGGGTTGATGATCATGCCGTCCACCCGGTCGAAGTACGCCTGCTGGATGGCGTCCACCAGCGCGCCCTCGTGGTTGGACTGGAAGAACGAGACCTCCGCGCCCAGCCGTTCCGCCTCGCCCGCGATCATGCTCTTCAGGTCCTCGTAGGTCGCGTGGCCGTAAATTTCCGGCTGACGGATGCCGAGCATATTCATGTTGGGGCCGTTAATGACCAGAATTTTCACAAAAATCCCTCCAGATCGCCTGCGCGGTCTGCTCGACCGTGCCGCTGTTGTCGATCGCGGCGTCGCGGAACCGTTCGTAGAGCGGCGCGCGCTCCGCCCACATCGCCGCAAGGTCCGCCCCCTGCGAGAGCGGACGGCCGTCGGTCGGCAGCAGCTCCAGCGGACGCAGGAGCTGATAGATGCGGCCGTTCTGGTGGAGCGCGGCGTAATTCTCCGGCGTTTTCACCACGCCGCCGCCCGTGAGCAAAAGCTTCCCGCTCAGCGCGCCGCACGCCGCCGTCACCTCACGCTCGAGTGCACGGAAGGCGGCTTCGCCGCCCTTGGCGAAGATCTCGGGAATGGAGCAGCCTGCCTTTTCCGCGATGTGCGCGTCGATGTCGATGGCCTCGCGGCCCGTCAGCGCGGCGAGCGCCGCGCCGACCGTGGACTTGCCGCTGCCCGGCATCCCGATGAGCACGAGATTCGTCATTTCCCTCCGCAGCTGCGCGAGAATGCGTTCGTTCTCGCAGTCGGCGATGAGCCTGTCAAAGAAATGTTCCTCCGCCGCCTTGGCCTGCGCCACCAGCATCGGAAGGCCGTCCGAGCACGGGATGCCCAACTCCTCCGCCTGCAGCAGCAGCGCCGTGCGGCGAGGATTGTAGATCAGATCGAGCACGCCCGCGCAGGCGGGAAAGGCGGTCAGATCGACCGCCGCCGCACCGTTGTTCGGATACATCCCGACCGGTGTGGTGTTGACGATCCGCTCCGCGTCAGCGTGGCGGCCGAGGTTCGTATAGTTATTCTCTCCCGAGCGGGAGATGACGACCACCTCGCGCGCGCCGAGCTTTTTCGCGCACGCGGCTGCCGTGCGCGACGCGCCGCCGCTGCCGAGCACAAGCGTCTTTCTGCCCGCAAAGCCAATGCCCGCGCGCTGCGCCATGAAGCAGAAGCCCGCGGCGTCGGTGTTATAGCCATAGAGCTTTCCGTCCGCGCGGCGCACGAGCGTGTTGACGCTGCCGATGGCCTCCGCCATCGGGTCGAGCACATCGCAGTACGCCATCACGTCGCGCTTGTAGGGAATGGTGACGTTCAGCCCGCCGATGTCCTCCCGCGCGAGGAACGCGCCCAGCTCCTCCGGCTCCAGCTCGATGAGGCGATAGTCCGCACAGCCGAGCGCGGCGTGAATGGGCGCCGACCAGCTGTGACCGAGCTTTCGTCCCAGAAGTCCGTAAACCTTCTCCCCCATCGTTCACACCTCGGCGTAGTTTCCGAGGAATACAAACTCCGCGCAGCTGCGCTCCATTTCCTCGAGCATGGCAAGCACGCTCGGGTCCTGCACGCTTGCCTCCAGCTCAAGGAAGAACACAAACTCAAAATCGCTCCCCGCGACGGGGCAGGATTCGAGCTTGGTCATGTTGATGTCCAGCGCCGCGAGCTTGGAGAGGATCTCATAGAGTGCGCCGGGCTTATTCTCGAACGAGAGGATAAGGCTGATGCGGTTCGCGCCGGCGTAGATGACGGGGTCCTTCGCCACGCAGAAAAAGCGGGTGTAATTATTCTCGCTGTCCTGAATTTTGTCGCTCACACATTCAAGGCCGTAAAGCGCGGCGCAGGGATGTGAGGAGATGGCGGCCGCGTGGCGGCTGCCGCTCTCGGCGACCAGCTTCGCCGCCTCCGCCGTGTTGCCGCAGGGGATCACCCGCACGCCGGAAAGGCTGCTGAGGAACCTGCTGCACTGACCGATGGCCTGCTGATGGGAGTAGATCTCTGTAATGTCCTCTAACTTTACACCGGGCATGGCCAAAAGCTCATGGCGGATGCAGAGTCTCGTGGAGCGCACCACGGAGAGCTGATGCTGCTGAAGCAGCGAGTAGACCGCGCGCACCGAGCCATTGGAGCTGTTTTCAATGGGCAGCACGCCGAATTTGCACAGGCCGGACTCCACCGCAGACACCACCGCGTCAAAGGTCTTGACATACAGGATGCTGCCGCGCGGCAGCAGGCGGTCGCAGGCGACCTGCGAGTTCGCGCCCTCCACGCCCTGACAGGCGACAAGACCCGTCTGCGGGAAGACCGGGCCGCCCGCGGCGAGGGACTTTTCCACCCGCTCAGCCACCCTGGTCGGCAGGTCCACCAGCTCCGCCTGGCGTGAGCGCGCCAGCTCAAAGAGCGTGGAGTAGAGGTGATAGGCGTAGCGCTCCTTGTCACCGGCCTTAGCTGTTACCTTGGCAAGAATTTCGCGCTCGCGCTGCTTGTTCAGAATGGGCAGATGGTGCTCGTTCTTGTAGGCCGCGACCTCCTCGGCCAGCTCCATACGCTCAAGAAAGAGCTTCAAGAGCTGATCGTCTACGGCGTCGATACGGGTGCGGATCTCAGAAAGTTCCATGATGTTCCTCCAACAGTAAGTCTAAGAGCACGCAGGCCGACACCGCCTCAACGACGGGCACGGCGCGGTGCGCGATGCAGGGGTCGTGACGGCCCCGGATAGTCAGCTCGGTGTTTTCCATCCGCGCGAGCGAGACCGTTCTCTGCGGTCTGCCGATGGACGGCGTCGGCTTGATGCCGACGCGAAGCGTGAGCGGCATACCGGTGGTGATGCCGCCGAGGATGCCGCCGGTGCGGTTCGTCTCCGTGACGATGCGGCCGTCCTCCACGCGGAAGGCGTCGTTGTTTTCGCTTCCGCGCAGGCGCGAAGCGCCGAAGCCCGCGCCGAATTCCACGCCCTTGACGGCGGGGATGCCGAACAGCGCCGAGGCAAGGCGGTTTTCCATGCCGTCGAACATCGGGTCGCCGAGACCGGCTGGCAGCCCGATGGCGGCGCATTCCACGATGCCGCCGACGGAGTCCTGCGCCTCACGCGCCGCCAAAATAAGACGCTGCATCCGCTCGCCCGCCGCGTCGGAAATGGTCGGGAACGGCTTCGCCGCCACGGCGCGGAACAGCTCGTCGGTCGGGTAGAGCGGGAAGGCTTCGTCGTCCTCCGCTCCCACGGCGGCAAGGTGCGCGCCGACAAATACGCCGCGCCGCGCCAGGATCTGCTTGGCGATGCCGCCGGCGATGCACAGCGGAGCCGTCAGGCGGCCGGAAAAATGTCCGCCGCCGCGCATATCCGCCTGCCCGCCCCATTTGACCCACGCGGTATAATCCGCGTGCGAGGGGCGCGGCTTGTCGGAAAGCTCCGTGTAGTCCGAGGAGTGCTGGTCGCTGTTGTAAATGACCGCGCACAGCGGCGAGCCGCAGGTCGCGCCGTCACGCAGTCCCGAAAGGAACTGCGGCACATCGTTCTCCTTCCGCGCGGTCGAAAGCGGACTTTTTCCCGGCCTGCGCCGATCCAGAAAGGCTTGCAGCTCCGCAAGATCAATGCGCTCGCCCGCGGGCAGGCCATCGATGCTCACGCCGATCGCGGCTCCGTGGGACTGTCCGAACACGCCGACACGCAGCGTTCTTCCGAATTCAGAGGACATCGAAGCTACCTCCCAGTCGTTTGTATTCCTCCCAGAAGGAGGGATAGGATTTCCGCACCGCCTCCGCGCCTGTAACGGTGACCGGAGCCGCCGCGGCGGTCGCGGCGACTGCCGCCGCCATCACGATGCGATGATCGTTCGCACCGTCCACCGTGCCGCCGGAAAAGGACGGCACACCGCGGACGGTCAGGCTGTCCGCCGTCTCCTCTGCCGGAACGCCGAGCGCGCGCAGCAGCGCGGCGGTCGTCGTCAGGCGGTCACTCTCCTTCATGCGGAGTCGGGCCGCGTTGACAAAATGCGTCGTGCCGTCCCGCCGCGCAGCCATCACCGCCAGCGGCGGCAGCAGATCGGGGCAGTCGGACACGTCCACGCTCTGCTCCCCCGCCGGCTTGAATCGCTCATAGAGCACGGCGACTACGCGGTCGCCCTGCGCGGAGGCTTCGTTCAATCCGCGCAGCTCAACGCGGTTTCCGAGGAAGCGCGCGGCGTACCAAAAGCCAGCCTGCGACCAGTCGGCCTCCACCGCCGCGTCAAAGGAGCGGTAGACCGACGGCGGCACGGCAAAGCGTTCCGCTTCTCCGTCTATCCTCACGCCGGCCCGCGCGAGCGCGTCGCGCGTCATGGCGACATAGTCGCGGCTCTCGAGCCGCGTGGTCGATACCAGCGTCGAGCCGCCGCCGAGCAGCGGCAGCGCGAAAAGCAGCCCCGTGAAAAACTGACTCGAGACGTTGCCCGCCAGCCGGTACTCCCCCGGCGTCAGCGTACCGCGCACGGTAAGCACACCGGCGGTCTGTTCATAGGAAATGCCTTTTTCGTCAAAGAGATCAAAATACGGCTTCTGCGGGCGCTCCATCAGCCGCCCGCGGCCGGTGAACACGCCCCCGCCCGCGACCGCCAGCGCGATAGGAATGAGAAAGCGCAGCGTCGAGCCGGACTCGCCGCAGTCAAAGCGCGGAAGCTCCGTAAAGCTCTTCCGCCTGCCGCCGATGCCCGTCACGCGGAGCGTCCCACCACCGGTCTGCTCCCACTTCGCGCCGAGCGCCGCCATGCAGCGCAGCGTCGCCTCGATGTCCTGCGAGAGCGCGACATTCTTGACCGTGCTCACACCGTCCGCGAGCGCGGCGGCCAGCAGCAGGCGGTGCGCCATCGACTTGCTCGGCGGCGGCGTGACCGCGCCCGCGAGGGCGTGCGGTCGAATACGAACATCCATCCTCATCCCCCCCGTCCGGCGGCGATGATGGGCAAAAGCTCCGTCACCGGGATCCTTTTCAGCTCGCAATCGCCGATGGCCTTCGGCACAACGATGGTGATGCTGTCCCCGCTGCGCTTCTTGTCCGCCAGCGCGGCTTTCGCCAGCGCCTCGGCGGGATAGTCCGTGCCGGTCGGCAGGCCGTTCTTCTCCAGACACGCCGCGATGCGCGCGGACACCCCCGGCTCGGCCCAACCGAGCCGTTCGGAGGCGCGCGCCATGACGGCAAGTCCCGCCGCGACCGCGTGGCCGTGCGGAATGGCATAGCCGCTGCACTTTTCGATGGCATGGCCGACGGTGTGGCCGAGGTTCAGCTTGCGCCGCTCGCCCCGCTCCTTCTCGTCGCGCACGACCACGCCCGCCTTGTAGCGGATGCAGCGGGCGATGACCTCGGCGGGCGCGTCGGTGAGCGTGCCGTCCTCAAAGAGAGAAAACAGCGTATCGCCGCTCAGCACACCGGTCTTGATGGCCTCCGCCGCGCCGTCGGCAAAGACGGCGGCGGGCAGGGACCTCAGGCAGTCCGTATCGCACAGCACGGCGGTGGGCTGCAAAAACGCGCCCGCAAGGTTCTTCCCCGCCGCAAGGTCGATGGCCGTCTTGCCGCCGACGGAGGAATCCACGGCGGAGAGCAGCGTGGTCGGCAGCTGCACATAGCGGATGCCGCGCAGGTACGAGGCCGCGGCGAAGCCCGCCATGTCGCCGGTCACGCCGCCGCCGAGCGCCGCCACGCAGTCCGTGCGCGTGAGCTGAGACTCAGCCAGAAACTCCAAAATGGCGGAGAGCGTCGTGAAATTCTTATGCGCCTCCCCCGCTGGGAACACATAAGAGCAGACGGCAAAGCCCGCATCGCGCAGGCTCGCGCAAACCGTTTCAAGATAAAGCGGAGCCACATTGCTGTCGGCGACGACCGCGATGCGGCAGCCGCCCAGCACGGCTTTCAGCCGTGCGCCGCACTCCCGCAGCAGTCCCGCGCCGATGGTGACCTCATAGGCCGGCGCGGTATGGACTTCAATGGTCTGAACAGAGGACATAGCTCTTCCCTCCCCGGTCGATCTTCGTTGATTTTCAGTTGCCGCCCGCGGTGGCCTTCTTCTCGCGGCCGTCGCGCAGCAGCGCGCGCAGGTGCTCGGCATCCTTGCTTTTCAGCGCGTCGGCATACTCCTGCAAATGTCCGATGAGGATATCCAGCTCGTCCGTCAGATAGTCCGCGTCGTCCAGAAACAGCTCCGTCCACATATCCTCGTCGAGCCGCGCCACGCGCGTCATATCCTGAAAGCTGCCGGCGGAGAAGCCGCGGCGCTTCTGCGCCTCGGGCGACTTGACGTAGGCGCTCGAGACGATGTGCGCGAGCTGCGAGGTAAAGGCGATGATGCGGTCATGCTCCTCGGGATCGGAGAAGGTCAGGCTCGCAAAGCCAATATCGAGGAAAAACGCCTTGAGCGTTTCAAGCAGCTGCATATCCGTGCGCTTGTCCGGCGTAAGGATCATGGACGCGCCCACATACAGGCTGTCCGTCGCGGCGGTAAAGCCGCCGCGCTCGCGGCCCGCCATCGGATGTCCGCCGATGTAGGCAAAGCCGTACTGCTCGGCGACGGGCGCGAGCTCGCGCACCACCGCGCGCTTCACGCCGCACAGATCCACAAGGATCGCGTCCCGGCGGATTCCCTCCGCGTGCTCCTTCACCCATTTTACCGCCGCGGCGGGACGGATGGCGACCAGCACAAGGTCGCAATCCTTCAAATTTTCCGCCGTCAGCGGCGCGTCGATGGCGCCGCACATACGCGCCATCATCATGGTCTCCTGATCGAGGTCGCAGCCGAACACGGTGTGCGCGGTGCGCGCCTTGATGCTCTTGGCCATCGAGCCTCCGATGAGGCCGAGGCCGACAATGCCGACTGTCATAGTCTTACTCCTCTATCGTCTTGACGAATTCCTTCAGGCGAAGCAGCTTCTTTGCCAGCGCGTCGAACTGCTCGGGCTTCAGGGACTGCGGGCCGTCGCACAGCGCGTGTGCGGGGTCGTTGTGGACCTCGATGAGCAGGCCGTCGCAGCCGGTCGCCACCGCGCCCATCGCCAGCGGGTCGACCAGCCAGCTCTTGCCGGTGGCGTGGCTGGGGTCGACGATGATGGGCAGGTGCGTCAGCTTGCGCAGCACGGGGATCGCCGCAAGATCGAGCGTATTGCGGGTGTAGGTCTCAAAGGTGCGCACGCCGCGCTCGCAGAGAATGACGTTCTCGTTGCCGCCGGCCATGACGTACTCCGCGCTCATCAGCCATTCCTCGTAGGTCGCGGACATACCGCGCTTGATCATCACGGGCTTTTCCTGACGGCCCACAGCCTTCAAAAGATCGAAGTTCTGCATATTGCGCGCGCCGATCTGAATGACGTCCACATTCTTGAAGAGCGGAAGCTGGCTGAGGTCCATCAGCTCGGTGACGATGGGCAGCCCCGTCTCCTCCTTGGCGATCTCGAGGTAGCGCAGGCCGACCTCGCCGAGGCCCTGGAAGGAATAGGGCGAGGTGCGGGGCTTGAACGCGCCGCCGCGCAGCATCGTCGCGCCGCTGGCCTTGACCGCCTTCGCAATGGCGACCACCTGCTCCTCGGATTCCACCGAGCAGGGGCCGGCCATGAGCGTGAGGTTGCCGCCGCCGATCTGCGTATTGCCGACCTTGACGACGGTATCCTCGGGATGGAACTTGCGGTTGGCGTTCTTATACGGCTCCTGCACACGCTTGACGTCCTCGACGATGTCCAGCGCGGAAATGAGATCGGCGTCTATCTTCGAGGTATCGCCCACCAGGCCGAGGAGCATATTGCCCTCGCCGATGCTGGTGTGAATGATGATGCCCTTTTCCTGCAGCCATGTGATCAGGCTCTGCAGCTGCTCGGGATTCGGATTGTGCTTGAGTACGACGATCATGGTAAAATTCCTCCTTAAGCGATGAAAAAACCGCAGCCGGTCCGGCTGCGGTTCGTCATGCATTTACGGTCATTCCGACAAAGGACCCGTTCTTACACGCGCTTGCTTTCAGCCAAACCAGAATAAGCCTTACCCATAAAATAGGTAAAGCTAAAGTAGCGGTATTCAGCACTGCGGTTCATTACGGTCATGGTCTGTGCTCCTCTCGGAAGCCTTGATGTATGCAGTATAACAGCTTAAAGTGCAAAAGGGAATCGGCATTTTCACCAAATCCGAAGAAAAAGCAAATTTTCCTCCCGCCGAAACAGCCAATTCGCGCTTCGGTCTCCCGCCGCTCCTCGCGCAAGCCGCTTTCCCGCCCGCGCCGTCCGAGCGGCTTTGCCGCTGAAACGCAGGTCAAAAACAGCCCGCGGCACCAAAATGAAAAAAATCCGGAAAATTGGCAATTAGTTCTTGACAAATGCAAAACCGCTGGTATAATAACAAATGTTCGTCAAGCGAACATAGCGGGATTGTGTAATGGTAGCACAGCGGACTCTGACTCCGTATGTGAGGGTTCGAATCCTTCTCCCGCTGCCAAAGAAGGTCCCGAAGCCATAAGGCTTCGGGACCTTTATTTCGTATGAAGAAGGCATGGCCGCCGGTAAACCGATGGTCATGCTTTTTCTATTAGCTTGCAGCCCGCGGAATCGCTTGTAAAAGCAGGCCGGCCGCCCTCACATCCAGATGGAAAAGACGCGCAGGACGGGCTCGAACATCCGCCGCAGCAGGCCGCGGTGCGCCCACTCCTCGGGCGTGACGGCATGGCTTTTATCCAGAATGCCGTCCATGTCCTCCAGCAGGCTCTCGATGGCGCTCGCGCCGTAGAGCATGACGCCGCACTCGTAGTGCAGCTCAAAGCTGCGGTAGTCAAAGTTGACCGAGCCAACAAAGGCCGCCTCGCGGTCGACCATGATGCTTTTGGCGTGCAGAAAGCCGGGTGTATAGCGGTACACCTTTACATGGTGCTCAAGCAGTTCCCCGATGTAGGAGTCCGCCACCGCGTCGGCGTACCAGTGGTCCGGCGTGCCGGGCAGCATCAGCCGGACGTCCACCCCGCCGTCGCCGGCGATGCACAGCGCGCGCATGATATTCTCGTCCGGGATAAAATACGGCGTCGTGATATAAAGGAAGCGGCGCGCGCTGCCGATGAGCTGCAAAAAGGTATCCTCGGCGGGGTTGTCGGGATTGTTCTGCGGACCGTCGAGAAACGGCTGACAAAAGCCGTCCGTTGCCGGCGAGGTGTGAGGACGGTAGTAGTCCCGCTCCTCGTGCAGCTCGCCGCCGAGAAAGCTCCACATATTGAGGAACGCCGCGGTCAGGCCCCAGACGCCCTCGCCCTCCAGGCGGATGCCGCTGTCTTTCCAGTAGCCGAAGCGGTCGATGAGGTTCGCGTACTCGTCGGCAATGTTCACGCCGCCGGTGTAGGCGGTCTCGCCGTCGATGACCGTGATCTTGCGGTGGTCGCGGTAATTGAAATAGAGGCGGTTGACATACTCGTGCACGGGGTTGAAGACGATGACCTCCACGCCCGCGTCGCGCAGCGTCTGCAGGCTCTCCGCGCTGAAACGCTTGATGTTGCCGAAGTCGTCGAAGATGATCTTGACCTCCACGCCGCTGCGGGCGCGCTCGCACAGGGCCGCGCTCATGCGGTCCCAGAGCTTTCCCTCGGCGAGGATAAAATACTCCATGAAGATGAAGCGCTCCGCCGCTTTGATGCGACCGAGAATATCCTCCAGCAGCAGCGCCCCCTCGGGAAGATAGACCATCTTCGTGTTCTGATAGAGGTAAAAGCCGCGGCTGCTCAGATATTGAGATACACGCGACCAGCCGGGCAGCGCGCGCTGCAGACGGTCCGCGTTGAGTGCGCTGCGGTTTCGCAGGCTCTCCGGCTCCTCCGGCGGGAGCTTCGGCGCCGTCTGACGCTGTAAGCGCTTGCGCTGCGTGTCGCCGCCCCAGAGAAGGTAGAGGATCAGGCCGACCACCGGCACAAAGAGGATGGGAATGATCCACGCCACGCGGTAAGAAAGGTCGCCCGGCTTATTATAGATATACAAAGCCGTGATCAGGGCGATGCCCTCCAGCGCGCCGTAGATGAGCGCAAAGTGATCCTTGAGGTAGCGCGTTGTGAGCACCACGAACAGGACCTGCACCGCCAGCAGCGCCGCCGCCAGCGCGATACGCAAAGCCGCAGCGATGCGGCGCTCTCCCTTTTGCTGTAATCCGCGCGGCTTTTTCATCCGTCCTCTCCTTCCCTCTCGTCGGTCTCTTTAATGGCTGCCGTTCTTCGTCAGCAGCTCCTGCTTGATGTCATAGAGCTTTTGGCTCAGGTCCACATAGTAGCGGTGGGGGTTGTCGAAGCGCTTGACCTCGTCCCAGAGCGTATCGACCTGCGCGGCGCAGTAGGCGCGGATCTCCTCGAGCGAGGGCTGCTTGTAAACCAGCTCGCCGTTTTTGAAGATCGGCACGAGCAGCTCGCGCGCCTCGAAGTGATAGACCTCCTTGCGCTTCCAGGTCGCCTCGGGGTCGAAGATGGTCATTTTGTCGCTGTCGTCCACCGTTTCGTCGTAAACGCACAGGTAGTCCGCGATGGCCTTGCCCGTGTCGCGGCCGTAGAAGCGGTAGAGCTTCTTGAAGTGCGGCGTGGTGATCTTGCCGACGTTCTCGCTGATCTTGATCTTGGGGACTACATTGCCGTCCTTATCCTCTACGGCGACGAGCTTGTAGACGCAGCCGAACACCGGCTCGCTGCGCGCGGTGATGAGCCGCTCGCCGACGCCGAACGAATCGATCTTCGCGTCCTGCATCCACATATCGCGGATGATGTACTCGTCGAGCGAGTTGGAAACGGTGATGGTCGCCGTCTCCCAGCCGGCCTTGTCGAGCATTTCACGCGCCTTGCGGGAAAGGTAGGCGATGTCGCCGCTGTCGAGGCGGATGCCGCACTTGGTGATGCCCTTCGGGCGCAGCACCTCGTCAAAGGCGCGGATGGCGTTGGGGATGCCGGAGTGGAGCGTGTCGTAGGTGTCCACCAGCATGATGGCGTTGCCGGGATAAAGCTCGCAGTAGGTCTTGAAGGCGTCGTACTCGGTGTCGAACATCTGCACCCAGGCGTGGGCCATCGTGCCGAGCGCGGGCACGCCGTAGAGCTCGTCCGTGATGGTGCAGGCCGTGCCGATGCAGCCGCCGATGTAGGCTGCGCGCGCGCCGACGATGGCGGCGGCGGTGCCCTGCGCGCGGCGGGAGCCGAACTCCATCACGCCGCGGCCCTTGGCCGCGCGGGCGATGCGGTTGGCCTTCGTGGCGATCAGGCTCTGGTGATTGACGGTCAGCAGCGCGAAGGTCTCGACGAGCTGCGCCTCGATGGCGGGCGCGCGCACAATGACCATCGGCTCCTTCGGGAACACGGGCGTCCCCTCCGGTACGGCGTAAATATCGCCGGTGAAGCGGAAGGTGCGCAGATATTCCAGAAATTCCTCGCAGAAAATGCCCTTGCCGCGCAGGTACGCAATGTCCTGCTCGTCAAAGTGCAGATCCTCGATGTATTCGATGAGCTGCTCGAGGCCCGCCGCGATGGCAAAGCCGCCCCCGTCCGGGACCGAGCGGAAATAAACGTCAAAATAGGTGATGCGATCTTTGAAGCCGGTTTGGAAATAGCCGTTGCCCATGGTCAGCTCGTAGAAATCGCAGAGCATGGTCATGTTCAGTTTTTCTTCCGTTTTCATGGAACACCTCATATAAATTCGGCCGCGGTACGCTCACCACGGCCTTATGATGCCCTCATTATAGCCCGCTTTTACGGATAAAGCAAGGCTTTTCAAGGCTTTTGCTTGACTTTGCCCTGCAAGTCTCCTATGATATGCATGAATTTACTTCATCGGAGGAGCGCAAAATGGGCGTTATTCTGGGCATTGACATCGGCGGCAGCAGCACGAAGATCGTGGGGCTGCACGAAAACGGCACAGTCATTGATATGCTGCGCGTGAAGGCGGAGGACCCGCTCACCTCTCTCTACGGCGCGCTCGGCAACTTCCTCGCCACGCACAGCCTGAAGCTCACGGACATCGGCCACATCGCGCTCACCGGCGTGGGCGCCTCGTATGTGGACGGCGACATTTACGGCGTGCGCACGGTCAAGGTCGAGGAGTTCCCCTCCGTCGGCGTGGGCGGTCTGGCGCTGAGCCGGAAGGAGCGGGCGGTCGTGGTGAGCATGGGCACCGGCACCTCGCTGCTTTGGGCGGAAAAGGGTGGCGAGATCCGCCACATCATCGGCAGCGGCATCGGCGGCGGTACGCTCTCGGGCCTCAGCGAGCTCATCACGGGCGTGCACCAGTACGCGCTTATCCGCAAGCTCTGTCAGGACGGCGACCTCTCCCAGATCGACCTCACCATCGGCGATATGTCCAAGGGCAAGGTCGGCACGCTGCCGCCGGAGGCGACGGCGGCGAACTTCGCCAAGCTCGCCGAGGATGCCACGAGCGCCGACAAGATGCGCGGTCTCGTAAATCTTGTCCTGCAGGCCATCGGCACGATGTCTGTGCTCGCCTGCCGCACCTGCGGCACGAACACGGTCGTGCTCACCGGCGCGCTCACGATGCTCCCGCCCGCGCACGAGACCTTTGAGCTCTTCACGCAGCTCTACGGCGTGGAGTACATCATCCCCGAGAACGCCACCTTTGCCACCGCCATCGGCGCGGCGCTCTACAGCATGAGAGCGGAGGGCTGAGACGGACCAATGATCTCTGTTAAAAGGAAAAATGCGCTTGCCGTCTGCGCGCTCGTACTGCTCGGCTGCGCGGCAATGACGGTCGTTGACGGCGTGCTCCGCCCCCCCTACGCAGTCAAGTCCGCCGTTAAGCTCACGCTCTTTCTGCTCGCTCCCCTGCTCTACGAATATACTGCGGGCAGGGATGGTCACCGTGCGCTTTTCCGCATACAGCGGCGCGCGCTGCTGCGTGCGCTCGCTCTTGGGCTCGGCGTATTCGCGCTCATTCTCGGCGCTTATTTTGCGCTGCGCGGCATCTTCGATTTTTCCGCCGTCACCGCGCTTCTCGATAAGAATGCCGGCGTTACGGCGGAGAATTTTCTATGGGTATCGCTCTATGTCTCCTTCGTCAATTCGCTTCTTGAGGAATTCTTCTTCCGCGGCTTTGCCTTCCTCGTCCTGCGCAGGTACGCGGGCGAGCGCTTTGCCTGCCTTTTCAGCGCGCTGAGCTTTGCGCTCTACCACACGGCGATGATGCTCGGGTGGTTTTCTCCGCCTCTTTTTCTTCTCGCACTCGCGGGGCTTGCCGCGGGCGGCGTACTTTTTGATCTTCTCGACGCAGGGTCTGGGACGATCTTCCCCTCTTGGGCAGTTCATATCTTTGCAAACCTTGCCATCAACACGGTCGGCTTTATTCTTTTCAAGATCCTATAAAATAAGTGAAATTTGGTGGGAAAGTCAGGCAAATAACGCTTGACTTTCCCGTTTTTCCCTGTTATAATCGGTGAGCCGCTTTGAATGGGTATAAAGCATCGGCTCGTCCGATCACCCCCGACAGCGAGTCCGTAATAAAGGAAAGTGAGGTGCACACATGCAAGCGATCATCGTTACCGGCGGTAAGCAGTACAATGTCAGCGAGGGCGACACTCTGTTCATCGAGAAGCTGGACGTCGAGGCCGGCGAGGCCGTTACCTTCGACACCGTTCTGGCCATCGTGGACGGCGAGAACACCAAGTTCGGCACTCCCGTGGTGGAGGGCGCGAAGGTTGACGCCAAGGTCGTCAAGAACGGCAAGGGCAAGAAGATCCGTATCTTCAAGTACAACCCCAAGAAGGGCTACCGTAAACGCCAGGGTCATCGTCAGCCTTATACCAAGGTTGAGATCGGCAAGATCAGCTTCTGAGCCATGACGACCGTTACCTTCCTCACCGAGGGAAAGCGTATCATCGGCTTCGACGCGAAGGGCCACAGCGGCTATGCCGAGGCAGGCTCCGACATCGTCTGCGCCGCCATCACGAGCGCCGTGCGTCTCGTGGACGCGACCGTGAACGACGTGCTGGGTCTCGCGGCCTCCGTCAAGGTCCATGAAAGATCGGGTTCCATCGAGTTCCGTCTCCCCGGCGGTCTGAGCGCCGCGGCGGAGAGCACCTGCCAGTCTCTTTTGGCCGGCTTGATGCTCTATTTCACGGAGCTGCACGACGAATACCCCGAAAACATCGAAGTAATGGAGGCGTGAGCCTCCTCTCCCACCCACGCATCATTCTACAGAAAGGATGGACTACGAATTATGATGAACATTGGTCTTCAGTTCTTCGCTCATAAAAAAGGTATGGGCTCGACCAAGAACGGCCGTGACTCCAAGTCCAAGCGCCTTGGTCCCAAGCGCGCCGACGGTCAGTTCGTTCTCGCGGGCAACATTCTTGTTCGCCAGCGCGGCACCCACATCCATCCCGGCGTCAACGTCGGTATCGGCAGCGACGACACCCTGTTCGCCAAGGCGGACGGCGTGCTCCGCTTCGAGAAGCTCGGCAAGGATCGCAAGCAGGCTTGCGTGTATCCCGCTGAGTAATTGAGTGGTTTGAAAAAGGAAGCGCAAGCCGACGGCTTGCGCTTCCTTTTTTGTGCTTTTCCTTGACGGAGCACGCAAAAGCGGGTAAAATAGTAAAGTTAGAGAACAATACCCCCGAAGGAGGTTTTTCGATATGGCAACGGAATTCATTGATAAGGCGCGCATCTCCGTTTCCGCCGGCAAGGGCGGCAACGGCGCGGTCGCGTTCCACCGCGAGAAATACATCGCCGCCGGCGGTCCCGACGGCGGCGACGGCGGCAACGGCGGCGACATCATTCTGCAGGTGGACGATAATATGTCCACGCTGATGGACTTCCGCTACAAGCGCAAATACACCGCCGAGAACGGCATGGACGGTCAGGGCAGCCGCAAGTTCGGCAAAAGCGGCAAGCCGCTCACCATCCGCGTGCCGCGCGGCACGCTCGTGCGCGATGCGGAGACGAACGAGATCATCAAGGATATGTCCTCGTCCGAGCCTTACGTCCTCTGCCGCGGCGGCAAGGGCGGCTGGGGCAACTGCCACTTCGCCACGCCCACCCGTCAGGTGCCGCGCTTTGCCAAGGCAGGCCTGCCCGGCGAGAGTCACGACGTCATTTTAGAGCTCAAGCTGCTCGCGGACGTGGGCCTCATCGGCTTCCCGAACGTCGGCAAATCGACGCTGCTCTCGGTCGTCTCCAAGGCGCGGCCGAAGATCGCCAACTACCACTTCACCACGCTCTTCCCCAACCTCGGCGTCGTGTACGTCGACGAGGGCGTGAGCTTCGTGATGGCGGACATTCCCGGCATCATCGAGGGCGCGGCGGACGGTGCGGGCCTCGGCCACGACTTCCTGCGCCACATCGACCGCTGCCGCCTGCTCGTTCATGTGGTCGATGTCTCGGGCAGCGAGGGGCGCGACCCCGTCGCGGACTTCGACGCCATCAACGCCGAGCTGGCGCAGTATTCCCCCGAGCTGGCGACGCGCCCGCAGATCGTGGTCGCGAACAAGACCGACATTATGGAGGACGAAGCGCTGCTCGAAAAGCTGCGCGCGCACGTCGAGGAGGCGGGCTATCCCCTCTTCGCCCTTTCCGCCGCATCCCACACCGGCACGCGCGAGCTGGTGCTGAAGATCGCCGAAAAGCTCTCCACGCTCCCGCCGGTCACGGTCTACGAGCCGGAGTACGTCCCGCGCCCGCCGAAGCTCGACACCTCCGCCCCGCTCAACATCACGGTGGACGACAACACCTACATCGTCGAAGGCCCATGGCTCGAGCGGCTGATGGCGAACGTCAACTTCTCCGACTACGAGAGCCGGATGTATTTCGACAAGATGCTGCGCGAGAGCGGCCTCTTTGCCCGCCTCGAGGAGATGGGCATTCAGGACGGCGACATCGTCAGCCTCTACAACCTCGAATTTGAATACCAGCACTAAGCCAGGCGGCGCTCCTCTCGGGAGCGCCGCCTGTTCGTTATTTGCCGTCTTCCCTCGGCGTTTTTTTCGTCTCGATCGGATAAAGCTGCGGGGCCTCGCCGCTTCCGTCGCAGAGGGCAAGGAAGACCTCCCCGAAGGCAGAATAGCCCTGCTCGCGCAGCTTCCGCGTGAGCCAGACCTCGTCCTTGCCGACGGACCGCAGATTCTCCGGCAGCACCTCGCCGTCCATAATGACCGGCGTCATGAGCACGCTCTGCTTCGGCGAGAGTGAAAGATCGGTCGGCTGCGCGGCGCGGTAGGCCTCCCTGGGCAGAAAGCTCAGGTTGCCGTTGTGCTCAAAGACGACCGTCTCGAGCTGGGAGAGGTCAAACCAGCCGCCCGCGCGGCAGAGCGTAAGGAACTCACTCAGGTCGAGCTTCGCGCGCTTGAGGTGCTCGCGGTAGAGCGTTCCTCCGTCGTAGAGGATGAGCGGCTTGCCCGTAAAGGCCCGCCGCGCGGCGAGAGACTTGTTCGTCCACAGCGCGACGCCCCAGGCCAGAAGCCCGTAGACCACCATGCCGGTGAGCGGACGCAGCGGCGACTCCGGCTCGGTCGCCATCTCGGCGGCAATGGAGCCGACCGAGATGCCGGAGATGTAGTCAAACATTGTCATCTGCGAGATCTGCTTGTTGCCCACCAGCTTCGTGAGCAAAAACAGAACCAGATACGAAACGACCGCTGTGACGGCGAGACTCAGAAAATCAAGCCCGTCCATCGGCTGAACATTATCCATAAAAAACCTCCCGGGGCATTTTTTGCAGTTTGCCGCGGGAGGCGTCGTTTTATTCACTTCGTGTGGACGTTGATGAATTCCGCGCGCAGCTTGGAGTAGAGGATGGTCTGGCTGGAGTACAGTCCCCGGTAGCCCGAGCAGACATAGCTCACCGCACACACGACCGCGTAGCACAGCAGTCCGTCCGCGCCGAACAGCTCAACGCTGATGAGCAGCGAGGTGATGGGGCAGTTCGTCATGCCGCAGAAAAGGCCCGTGATGCCGAGCGCCGCGGCAAAGCCTGCGGGCAGGCCGAGCAGCGCTCCCGCCGCGCAGCCGAAGGTCGAGCCGACGAAGAGCGTGGGCACGATCTCGCCGCCCTTGAAGCCGCAGCCGAGCGTAACGGCGGTAAAGACGATCTTGAGCAGGAACGCCTCCGGCTTCGCCGTGCCGCCGAGCGCGGCGGCGATGACATGGCCGCCCGCGCCGTTGTAGTCGCGGCAGCCGGCGAGCAGCGTCAGCACGATCACAAGGCAGCCGCCGAGGAAGGCGCGCAGATAATCGTTTTTGACCAGCCGCTCCGTCAGATGCTCCGTGCGGTGGAGCATCTCGCAGAAGAGGATGCTCACCAGCGCGCAGCCGAGCGCGAGCACCGCCGCGCGCGCCAGCGTGAGCGCGCCGGTCTCCGGTGCGGCAACGGCGAAGCGCATCGGCTCGATGCCGAAGCGCAGCGATACGGCGTAGGCTACCAGCGACGAGGTGATGCAGGGAATGAGGCCGGAATAGTATAGCACGCCGATGCTCACGACCTCGAGCGCGAAGAACACCGCCGCGAGCGGCGTGCCGAACAGCGCGGAGAACAGCGCGCTCATGCCGCACAGCGTCGCCAGGCGGCAGTCCTTATCGTCCATGCGCAGCATCTTGCCGAAGTGCTTGCCGAGGTCGCCGCCGATCTGCAGCGCCGCGCCCTCACGTCCCGCGCTGCCGCCCGCCAGATGCGTGAGGAGCGTGGCGAGGAAGATAGCAGGAATGAGCAGGATCGGCAGCTCGCGGCCCTGATGCACCGCGTCGAGCACCGCGTTGGTGCCCACGCCCTGCGTGCGCAGGAAGCGGTAGAGCGCGACGATTAGCACGCCCGCGAGCGGCAGCGCGTAAAGCAGCGCAGGGATCTCCGTCCGCAGCTCGGTGGCGTACTCCACGCCGAGGTGAAAGAGCGAGCCGACCGCGCCGCCGACCGTGCCGATGAGCGCAGCGGCCAGCAGCCATTTGACCAGCGTTTTCACATACAGCATCACATGGTCGGTAAACCCCTGCAGCTTCTCCATCGCCCGTTCCCCTTTCCGTCTCATTTCTTTACGGCAATTTCACATCGTCTGAACAAGGTGATTTTACACGAGTCGGCGGAAAAGTCAAGCGGTGAAAAAGCTCATCGTTTTATCCGATGAAATTCATCGTCTCAGCCGATGAACTGCTGCGTCCAGTAATGTCCGTCGGCGACGTAGCCGACGCCGATCTTCGTATAGGCGCTGCTGAGGATGTTGGCGCGGTGGCCCTCGCTGTTCATCCAGCCCGCGACGACCGCGGCGGGCGCGGCGTAGCCCATGGCGATGTTCTCGCCCGCCGTGCGGTAGCTGAGGCCGAAGGCGCGGAGCATCCGGAAGGGCGTGCCGTAGGTCGGGCTGTTGTGCGCGAAGTAACGGTTATCATGCATATCCTGCGACTTGTAGCGCGCCACGCGGGAAAGCTCCCAGTCCTCCGTCAGCGCGGCAAGGCCGTGCTTCGCGCGTTCGGCGTTCACAAGGCGGACGACCTCCTGCTCGCAGGCGCGGACGGAGGCATCCGTCTCGGGAATGGTCAGCACGTCGCCGGGGTAGATGAGATTCAGATTTGCGACCTGCGGATTCGCGTCGATGATCTCGCTCGTGCCGACCTGATACTGCACGGCGAGCTTCCACATCGTGTCGCCGCGCTGCACGGTGTGGGACGCGGCAAGTGTCGGGACGGTCATGGCCGCGGCTGCCAGCAGCGCCAGCGACAGGGAAAGCAGTTTTTTCATGGTACATTCTCCTTTTCGTGCTTTTTGAGGGATTTGCTCCCTCCGTCCTCTAATGGTTACATTTTGTAACTATTTTTGCAAGCCCAAGTATTTTCCAGCGCAGGCAGGAATAGGAAACGGCGCGGCGGCAGACAATAGCAAAAACGCTTCGGAGGCACGCCTATGCAAACGCTTTGGAACAGCCGCGATACGCTCCCCGCCTACCCGCCGCTGCGGGAGGACCTGCACGCCGACGCCGCCGTGGTCGGCGGCGGCATGGCCGGCATTCTGACCGCCTACGCCCTGCACACGAGGGGCCTGCGCGTCGTGCTGCTGGAGGGGAGCCGCCTCGCCTCGGGCGTGACCGCGCACACGACGGCGAAGATCACCGCGCAGCACGGCCGGTTCTGCGAGCGGCTGGTGCATGACTTTGGCTTCCATCTGGCCCAGCAGTACCTGCGGGCGAACCTCTGCGCCGTGCGGCAGTTCCGCGCGCTCGTGCGGCAGAAGCGCATCGACTGCGGCTTCTCGGACGAAAGCTCCTTCGTCTATGCCGCGCCGGATGGCCCCTCCCTTACGCGCGAGCTGGAATATGCCCTGTCCCTCGGCGCGCCCGCGCGGCTGGTGAAGCCCGAGGGTCTGCCCTTTCCGGTGCGTGAGACGCTCTGCTTCGAGCGGCAGGCGCAGCTCTCGCCGCTGCCGTTCCTCGCGGCGCTGCTGCCGGAGCTGACGGTCTATGAGCACTCCCCCGTGCGCGACATCCGCGGCCACGCCGTCCGCTGCGACGGCGGCACGGTCACGGCGGAGCAGATCGTTGTCGCCACGCACTTCCCCATGCTCGAGCGCTTCGGGCTCTACGACCTGCGGCTGCGGCAGGAGCGCTCGTACCTCCTTGCGCTGACCGGCGCGCCGCCGCTCCCCGGGATGTGGCTCGACGCGGGTGAGGAGGGCTGGAGCCTGCGGCGCAGCGGGCGCTATCTGCTCCTCGGCGGAGGCGGGCACCGCTGCGGCGAAAACCTCGGCGACAGCTACGACCGTCTGCGCGCGCAGGCGCAGCGGCTCTTTCCCGCGGCGCAGGAGGCGTTCGCCTGGTCCTCGCAGGACTGCATGACGCTCGACGGCGTGCCGTACATCGGCCCCTATTCCTCGTCCGCGCCGTTTCTGCACGTCGCCACCGGCTTCGGCAAGTGGGGCATGACCGGCAGCATGGTCGCTGCCACGCTGCTCACCGCCCGTCTCACCGGTGAGGACTATCCCTACGCCGACATTTTCTCGCCCCAGCGCTTCTTCCCCTCCGCGTCCATCTCCGCCTTCTGGGAGGGCGCCGGCTACGCCGTGCGCGGCATCGGGCGGCGGCTGTTCGTGCCCGCGCAGACCGCGGCGGCGGACATCGCCCGCGGACATGGCGGTATCGTCGCCTGGCAGGGCAAAAAATACGGCGTCTACCGCCACACGGACGGCACGCTGTTCGCGGTGGACATCCGCTGCCCGCACCGCGGCTGCGAGCTGACGTGGAACGACGACGAAAAATCGTGGGACTGCCCCTGTCACGGCTCGCGCTTCGACTACACGGGCCATCGGCTCAGCGAGCCGGCCAAGGCCGCGCTCAAGCCCTGCAAGGACTTCCCGCGGGAGATATGAAAAAGCGAGCCGTACAGCTCGCTTTTTTACCGGTATTCTCTTATTCCGCCGCCTGCCAATGCTTGAGCGTCGGCAGGAGTCTCGCCAGATACGCGCGCACCTGCCCGGCAGGCCATTGCTCGCTCGCCATGTGCTCCGCGCAGAAGTCGATGAGCTTGTCCATGCTCGTATAGGCGAATTTGCCATCGGCGTAGCACCATTTACAGTAGTCCTCGTTGATGGCTCCGTCCGGCTCACGGCTGAGCGACGCCTCCTCGAGCGGCATCCCGCAGCACTGGCAGATCAGCTGCCGCGGCGAGCCCAAAAGCGTGTTGATCGACACGTCAAAGAGCTTCGAGAGCAGCTTGAGCGTCTCCGTGTTCGGCACCGTCTCGCCGTTTTCCCAGCGCGAGACCGCCTGCCGCGTCACAAACAGCTTCTCGGCAAGCTCATCCTGTGACATGCCCTTTCCCGTGCGCAGCTCGTAGATCACATTTTTAGTTTCCATGCGCGATCACCTCCATGTCGGACAGCATACCCTCTTTCCGTCGGAAAAGCAAGCAACGCGCGGTTGCCCCCTTACGCCTCGACCGCCTCCGGCATCTCCGCACGCTCCTCCGCGCCGTTCTCCGTCAGCTCAGGGTGCTTGAGGTATCGGCGAAGCGTCTGCCAGAAGAGCGCGTACTCGTGGCCCGTGCAGATGCGCTCGTCCATCACGATGCCGAGCGGCATGATCTTCTTGTTGTATTCACCGGTGAGGAAGTTGGGGACGGGCTTGCCCATGCAGACGAACACGCCCGTCGTGCCGAACTCGTAGCAGTGGTGGTAGATGGCCTCCGTGTTGATGCTGGCGAGGTTGGTGATGAAGAGGCTCGTATGGAACGGGCTGAGGTCAATGACGAAGCGCGGCAGCAGGCCCAGGCGGTCGAGGAGCTTGACGAGGCCGACCAAGAGCGTTGGCAGCACCGGCAGCGAGAACATGAAGTTCGCAAAGCGGTCGGTGTTGTTGTTATGCTCCTTTTTCTGGTTGAGCGCGACCGCGTCCTCGATCTTGCGGTTGATGGAAATGACGTCGTCCCCGTCCTCAAAGAAGATCTTCACGCTCGTCTCGTCGGGTGTGCCGTCGGCGCGCGTTTTGAGAATGACGAAGCTGACGCAGAAATGGTTGCGCTGGTAGATCTTCGAGTTCATGATGAAGCGGTTGATCTTCGGGTGCTGCTGATACGCCTTGAAGTAGGCGGCGAGGATCAGCGCCATGTAGGAGATGCGCACGCCCTCCCGCCGCTTGCTCTGGATGTAGCGGCGCATCGGCTCCATCTCGGCGTACTCGGTGATGTAGTCGTGCGCGTCATAGCGGCGCGGCATGATATAGGGAAGCGCCGAAACGATGGCGCTGGCATTCTTGACTCGGGTTCCGTCCGGACGCATGGCAATACCTTCTTTCACGGTTCTTTGCGAATATTTTATACGTTCTTAACGCAATATGCAATGTTTTTCTTTTTACGACTTTCTTACATCTTTTTAAGACCGCCGCCTCGCTTTGCTTTTTCAAGCCGAAGCGCAAAAATCTTACTTTTTGTTTAGTTGACAAAAAATCATTCAGGTCATTTCTTTTTTTCTATTGATTATCCAAATAAGCTGTACTATACTGTACTTGTCAAATCAGGCAAAAACCGTCATTTTACCTTAAAATAACAACGATCAGGAGGAAACAACAATGAAGTACAATCGCACCTACAACTTCTCCGCCGGTCCCGCCATGATGCCCGAGCCCGTGCTGGAGGAGATCCGTGACGAGATGATGAACTACCGCGGCAGCGGCATGTGCGTCATGGAAATGTCCCACCGCTCCAAGGTCTTCCAGCAGATCATCGACGAGGCCGACGCCGACCTGCGCGACCTGATGGGGATCCCCGACAACTATAAGGTCCTCTTCATTCAGGGCGGCGCCACCCTCCAGTTCGCGGCGGTTCCCTGGAACCTGATGAAGAACGGCAAGGCCGTCTACATCGACACCGGCGCATGGTCCAGCAAGGCCATCAAGGAAGCCAAGAAGTACGGCGAGGTCATCGTTGCCGCTTCCTCCAAGGATAAGAACTACAGCTACATTCCCGACTGCTCCGATCTCGATATTCCCGACGACGCCGACTACGTTTACATCTGCGAGAACGAGACCATCCACGGTGTGACCTGGCAGAAGCTGCCCAACACCAAGGGCCACATCCTCGTCTCCGACCAGAGCTCCATGTTCCTCTCCCAGCCCTGCAACGTCAGCGACTACGGCATGATCTACGCGGGCGTGCAGAAGAACGTCGGCCCTGCCGGCATGGTCATCGTCATCATCCGCGAGGACCTCATCCGCGAGGACCTCGACCCCAAGATGCCCATCTATATGCGCTATGACACCCACGCCAAGAACGGCTCCATGTACAATACCCCCAACTGCTGGGCGATCTACTGCTGCGGTAAGGTCTTCAAGTATCTCAAGAGCATCGGCGGTCTCGAGGAGATGCACAAGCGCAACATCGCCAAGGCCAAGGTCATCTATGACTTCCTGGATTCCTCCAAGATGTTCCACGGCACGGTCGAGCCGGAGTTCCGCTCTCTCATGAACATCCCCTTCGTCACCGACTCCGCCGAGCTGGATGCCGAAGTCGTCGCCGCCACCAAGGCTGCGGGCTACGATAACCTCAAGGGTCACAAGTCCGTCGGCGGTCTGCGCGCGAGCGTTTACAACGCCATGCCCATTGAGGGCGCTCAGGCGCTGGTCGACTTCCTCAAGAAGTTCGAGGCCGAGCACAAGTAAAACCATTTTAAAACATTTACAAGGAGAAAGTTATCATGCGTATTCTTGTTACTGACGGTATGGATAAGACCGCGATGGCCGAGCTGAAGGCTCAGGGTCACGAGGTCGTCGAGCAGTTCTACGAGCCCGCCGAGCTGGGCAAGGCCCTGCGTGACTTCGACGTGGTCGTCGTCCGCTCCAAGACCAAGGTCCGCGCGGCACAGATCGACGAGGCCAAGGGCAGCAATCTCAAGCTCATCATCCGCGGCGGCGTGGGCGTTGACAACATCGACGTCGATTATGCCAAGGCCGCCGGCATCGACGTGAAGAACACCCCGCGCGCTTCCTCCGAGTCCGTCGCCGAGCTGGCGATGGCGCACATGTTCTCCTGCGCCCGCTACATCTCCCACGCCGGCTACACCATGCGCAACGGCCAGTGGGAAAAGAAGGCCTACGGCAAGGGCATCGAGCTGTGCGGCAAGACCCTCGGCGTGGTCGGCTTCGGCCGCATCGGCCAGAAGCTCGGCGTGATGGCCAAGGCCATCGGCATGAACGTCATCGCCTTCGATATTTTCCACATCCCCGGCATCGAGGAGCAGCTGGGCATCCCCTACGTTGAGATGGACGAGCTGCTGACGAAGGCTGACTTCATCTCCGTCCACGCTCCCGCGGTCGACGGCGGCGCGCTCATCAATGCCGAGCGCATTGCCAAGATGAAGGACGGCGTCGTCATCATCAACACCTCCCGCGGCACCAACGTCGACGAGGCCGCCCTGCTCGCCGGTCTGGAGAGCGGCAAGGTCCGCGCCGCCGGTCTGGACGTGTACGCCGACGAGCCCGCCACCAACAAGGCGCTCTACTCTCACCCGATGGTCTCCTGCACGCCGCACATCGGCGCCGCCACCGTCGAGGCTCAGAAGCGCATCGGCGCAGAGATCGTGGACATCATCTCCAAGATGTAAGCTCCTCTCTCAAACCGCAGCAAAGGGAAGCCCGCAGGGGCTTCCCTTTTGTCATACTCGCACGGCTCCTTTCATAGACTGCACCAACAACATACTTTGAGGTGTACGCTATGGAAAAAAGTCAGAACTATGTGGAGCTTTGGGGCACAGCCGGCGCGGCTCCCTCCTTTTCGCACGAGAATCACGGCGAGAGCTTCTACCGCTTTCCGCTGCGCGTGGAGCGCCTGTCCGGGCAGAGTGACCTGCCTCTCATCCTCGCCCCCTCCGCTCTGCTGGAGGGCATCGACATTGCAGAGGGCACGCCCCTGCGCGTGACCGGACAGCTCCGCTCGTTCAACAACCGCAGCGGGCACGGCAGCCGCCTTGTCATCTCCACCTTTGCCCAGTCCATCGAGCCGTGCGACGGCGGGCACTTCAACCGCATCCTGCTCTCGGGCGTGCTGTGCAAGCAGCCGACGCTGCGGCGCACGCCGCTGGGGCGCAGCATCTGCGATATGATCCTGGCGGTCAACCGCCGCTACGGGCGCGCGGACTATCTGCCCTGCATCGCGTGGGGAAAGGTCGCCGCCAAGATCGCAGAAATGCAGGTGGGCGACCGCCTGACGCTTGAGGGCCGCGTGCAGAGCCGCACCTACATCAAGCAGACCGACGCGGGCAGCGAGGAGCGCACCGCCTACGAGGTATCGGTGATGCAGCTGCTGGACGACGAGGAAACAGAGCTGATCTGAAAAGTGGGGGACGCTGCGCGTCCCCCGCTTTCTTTGTCTTTTGACTCGCCGCGCCAGCTCCTGCACGGCGCTAAGAGCTTTGCAGGACGCTTCTCCGGTCGGTCTTTATGCCATTTTCGTCATGGTTTTCGACCTATTCAGATTATTTATGAATGCTTCTCTTTACATTTTTTCCGTATAGTGATAGAGTGTTATACTGTTGTGTATTATACGCAAACGCAAGAAAAAGTGAGTGGATCGAATGGCAAGAATTTTTATGCTCAAGGGCGACATCAACCGCCCCGGTCATGTGGACATCCCCGAGGAATCGACCACGCTGCGCGAGGTCGTGGAGCAGCTCGGCGGCGGCATGGTGAACGGAAAAAGGTGCAAGGCCGTGCAGATCGGCGGCCCCAGCGGCGGACTTCTGTCCGCCGAGCAGCTTGACCTGCCGCTGCATTTTCAGCAGCTCAAGCCCTACGGCATCCGCCGCGGCGACAGCGTCATCACCGTCCTCGACGAGGACCGCTGCATGGTGGACGTCGCCTGCCGCTTCATGCAGTATACGCAGACGGAGTTCTGCGGCAAGTGCGTTTCCTGCCGCGAGGGCACCAAGCGCATGAACGAGCTTTTGTGGGCGCTGCGCAATTACCGGCTGAGCGAGGAGGACTTCTCCCTGCTCATGGACCTCGGCGAGATGATCTCCGTCACCGCCTTCTGCAACCTCGGGCGCGGCTCGTTCTCGACGCTGCAAAGCGCCGTGAAATACTTCCCCGAGGAGTTTCGCGGCCATCTGGCCGGTCGCTGCGCGCTGTGCGAAAGCGACCACCGCTATCCCATCCAGCCGGGCGATCTGCCCTACAACCGCATCTGTCTGGTCGTGGACCCCGCCATCTGCCGCGGGTGCAGCAAGTGCGCGCGCAACTGCCACGCGAACGCCATCACCGGCGTCGTCCGCTCGCCGTTTTCGATCGACCCGGAAAAGTGCGTGAAATGCTATACCTGCATCGAGGCTTGCCCCTTCGACGCGATCAAGGAGGTGGAGCTCGATGTCTAAGGGCGTTATGTACGTGGACAACATCCGCGTGGAATATGACAACGAACCCAACGTGCTCGAGGTCTGCCGCAAGGCCGGCGTTGAGATCCCCAACTTCTGCTTCCATTCCGATCTGTCCGTTTACGGCGCGTGCCGTATGTGCATGGTCGAGGAGGAGGGCACCGGAAAGATCGACGCGGCCTGCACCATGCCGCCGAAAAACGAGCTGCACATCCGCACCAACACGGCGCGGCTGCTCAAGTACCGCCGCATGATCATCGAGTTGCTGCTCTCCGCGCATTGCCGCGACTGCACCACCTGCGAGAAGAACCGCGCCTGCCGCTTACAGGAGATGGCGGTCCGCTTCGGCATCCACCACGTCCGCTTCGACGATACGCGCGAGCACGTCAAGATGGACTTCTCCAGTCCCGCCGTCACGATGGACCTCAACAAGTGCATCCTCTGCGGCGACTGTGTGCGCGTCTGCCACGAGGTGCAGGGCGTCAGCAATCTGCGCTTTGCCGGCCGTGGCCCAAGCCTGCACATCGCCACGGCGGACAATAAGCCGCTGAGCGAGACGCACTGCGTCAGCTGCGGACAATGCTCCGCCGTGTGTACCACCGGCGCCATCACCATCAAGAACGACATCGGCCCCGCGTGGAAAGCCCTGCAGGACCCGCAAAAGCGCGTCGTCATTCAGATCGCGCCCGCCGTGCGCGTCGCCATCGGCGAGGCCTACGGTCTCCCCGCGGGCGAAAATGTGCTCGATAAGCTCGTCACCGCGCTCAAAATCATGGGCGCGGACGAGGTGTACGACACCATCTTCGGCGCGGACCTCACCGTGCGCGAGGAATCCGCCGAGTTCCTGCGCCGGCTCGAGACCGGCGAGAACCTGCCGCTGATGACCTCCTGCTGCCCCGCGTGGGTGAAGTATGTGGAAAACGAGCGTCCCGAATTTCTGAAGAATCTCTCCACCGCCCGCTCCCCCATGCAGATGTTTGCGTCCGTGCTCAAGGAAAACTACCGCAAGAAGGACGCCGAGGACGGCCGCACGACCTTCCACATCGCCATCATGCCCTGCACCGCCAAGAAGATGGAGGCGCGGCGCGAGGAGTTCCGCGACGCCTATGGCGTCCCCTACGTCGACCTTGTGCTCACCACGCAGGAGGTCGTGCAGATGATGAAGGAGTCCGGCATCCGCTTCCAGATGCTGGAGAAGGAATCCCCCGACCTGCCCTACGGCATGGGCTCCGGCGCGGCGGAGATCTTCGGCACGAGCGGCGGCGTGGCTGAGGCAGTCATCCGCTGCTGCACCCCCGACAAGAGCAAGAATGCCCTGCGCACCATCGAGCACAGCGGCATCCGCGGCACGGACGCCGTTCGCTTCGCCGAGGTCACGATCAACGGCCGCAAGGTGCGCGCCGCCATCGTCCACGGACTCGGCAGCGCCGCGAAGCTGCTCGACCAGATCCGGAGCGGCGAGGTGCAGGCGGACCTCGTCGAGGTCATGTCCTGCCGCACCGGCTGCGTCGGCGGCGCGGGCCAGCCCTACGCCCTGATGGCGAAAAAGCTCCAGCGCGCGCAGGGGCTCTACGAGATCGACCGCAGCGCCATGTTCAAGCGCAGCGAGCGCAATCCGGTCATCGACGCGATGTACGCAAACGGTCTCGCCGACCGCGCGCACGAGCTGCTGCACATCGAGTACAAGGACTGAGGAGGGCGCGCGATGGCGAAGCAGAGCCGCTGCGAGGACTGCATGAACTACGTCTACGACGAGGAGTACGACTGCTACACCTGCGAACAGGGCGCCGAGCTGGACGAGGACGAAATGGCCCAATTCCTGCGCGGGGACTACCCTGCCTGTCCGTTCTACCATCCCGGCGAGAGCGACTACTATCTCTCCTCCAAGCAGTAAGAAAAAAGGGCAGACGCCCTTTTTTCTTTTCGGAATGGTCTTGACAACATTCATTCTTTTTATTAGTATATTTGAAGAATCATTTAAATTTTTTGAAATCGGAGATACACGCACATGGAGATCCGCAATCTTGTCACATTTCTGAAGGTCACCGAGCTCAACAGCTTCTCCAAGGCTGCCGAGGCGCTGGACTATTCCCAATCCGCCGTCACCGTGCAGATCCAGCAGCTCGAGCGCGAGCTGGGTGTGCGTCTGTTCGACCGCATCGGGAAGAACGTCTCCATCACGCAGTACGGCAAGAACTTCATCTCCTATGCCCGCGATATCGTCAGCGCCGTCGCCCGCGCGCAGGTCTTTGCCTCCGAGGAAACGGAGCTGACGGGCATGGTGCAGGTCGGCACGCTCAATTCCCTTATGACCGCGTCATTCTCCGACATTGTCCCGGCCTTCCGCCAACGCTTTCCCCATGTGATGATGCGCCTGCACGCCGACATGGTCGCCTCGCTCAAGGACAAGCTGCTCAAAAACGAGCTCGACCTCATTTACACGCTCGATTCTCAGGTGCTCGACCCGCAGTTCGTCAAGGTCTTTGAGGCCGAGGAGGAGGTCGTGGTGGTCACAAACCGCGATAACCCGCTCGCCGCGCGCGAGAGCGTCCGTCTGGCCGAGCTGGTCGACCATCCCTTTATCCTGATGAACCGCACGAACGCCTACCGCGATCTGTTCGACACCGAGCTGGCCCGTCAGGGCTTGGAGATCCATCCCTTCCTCGAGCTGGAGGACGATGTGCTCGCCCTGCGCCTGCTGTATGAGAATCCCGCGTACATGACCGTCCTGCCGCTCTACACCGTGAAAAAGAGCATCCATGAAAAGAGCCTTGCCGCGGTGCGCGTCGAGGACTGCAAAATGTCGCAGTTCCGCCAGGTCATCTATCACAAGAACAAGGTTCTCACCCCGCAGATCCAGGGGATGCTGGATACCATCGTCGAGGTCGCCAAGCGGCCGTTCTGAAAAAAGCATAAAAAACGCGCAGCCGAATGGCTGCGCGTTTCGTTTTGCGGATTTACTCCTCGTCCTTATCCTCGTCCGCGGCGTCGGCCAGATCGGAGAGGTCGAACTCCAGCTTCGCGCCGCAGTTCGGGCAGATGATCTCGCCGTCCTCGAGCATGGTGTCGTCGAAGAAGATCTCCTCCTCGCACTCGGGGCAGGTGGTGGCGTAGCACTCCTCTTCCTCGTCTTCCTCGTCATCATCGTCGTCATCGTCCCACTCGTCGTAGACGATGTCCTCCACGTCGGAGAGGTCGTCGCTGATGACATCCAGCCCGTCGCCGAGCTCCATGACCTCGTCGGTCAGGTCCTCGACCTCGAGGGCGATCTCATCGAGCACGTCCACGACGGCGGCAAAGAGCTTGCCCTCGTTGGACTCCGTATCCACGTTCATGCCTTCCATCAGGCCCTTGAGATAAGCGATCTTTTCAGAAATACCCATAATGCTTCTCCTTTCAGATCAGATCAAACGGTTTCCTGCTGACTTGTTTTTTTACTTGGCGCGGCCCATGTACTCGCCGGTGCGGGTGTCGATCTGGATCTTGTCACCCTCGTTGATGAACAGGGGGACCTTGATCTCGGCGCCGGTCTCGACGATGGCGGGCTTGGTCACGTTGGTGGCGGTGTCGCCCTTGGCGCCCGGCTCGGACTTGGTAACGACCAGCTCAACGAAGTTGGGCGGCTCGATGCCGAACACGCGGCCCTTGACGGACAGGACCTTGCACATGGTGTTTTCCTTGACGAAGCGGAACGCATCGCCGAGCAGCTCGCGGTTCAGGGGGACCATATCGTAGGTCTCCTGGTCCATGAAGTAGTAAAGATCGCCGTCGTTGTAGCTGTACTCCATGTCCTTGCGCTCCACGAACGCCTCGTCGAACTTCGCGGTGGGGTTGAAAGAGGTCTCGGTGACCGCGCCGGTCTCGACGTTGCGCATCTTGGTGCGGACGAACGCCGCGCCCTTGCCGGGCTTGACGTGCTGGAACTCGACGACCTGATAGACCTTGCCGTCCATCTCAAAGGTCTTGCCGTTTCTGAAATCACCGGCTGTAATGGTTGCCATAGTTTTTTCCTCCATATTCCCGAGGAAATCACTACGGACTTCCTCAAATTCATAAAGTATCGGTTTTTAACCTATGGTATTTTACCGCATATAGGGTCTCATTGCAAGTAGTTTTCTCTATCTTGCGCCAAATTTTGCAAAATTATTGCCGCACCGTGCGCTCGTCGTGTGCGCTCGCGCGCTTGAACGGCTCCTGCAGGGCATGGAGTACCTTCTGCCACGGACCGCGCGCGCCGCCCTTCGGCTCCACCATCAGCGCCAGCACACCGCTGCGCTTTGCACCGAGGATATCCGTGAGCAGCTTGTCGCCGAGCATCGCCGTATGCTCCTGCGGCGTTTTGAACTTCTCCAGCGCGCGGCGGTAGCCCCTTCGCGAGGGCTTTTGCGCGTGGCCCACGAAGTCGATGCCCAGCCCCGCACAGAAGCGCTGCACGCGCCGCGGGCTGCGGTTGTTCGACAAAACGGCGACGGTGACGCCCGCTGCCGCCAGCGCGGTGAGCCACGCGCGCACCGCGTCGTCCGGCTCGCGGACGGACTTGGGCGCGAGCGTATAGTCGAGGTCGGTGAGCAGCAGCGTCACGCCATGCGCGCGCAGGAAGTCCGGCGTCACGGCAGTATAATCGTCAAAAACCCAATGAGGTGTCAGGAGCATCGGCATGGTTTCCTTTCCGGGTGCATATCTATATTGGTAGTCTACCAATTTATCCCGTTTTCTGCAAGGGGGTATCGCCTGTGTCTGTCTTTCTCGCGGTCACGCCGGCGGAGGCTGCAAGCTGCCGCGGCTACCGTGTGCCGCTCGTCCACATCGCCTACGCCGTCGGCGACGGCGGGCGGCTGCTGCGCAGCGAGCTGCCGCGCGGAGCGCAGGGCGGCCTGCTCGGTCTCTCCGACCGCTGCAATGGTCCTCTGCCGGAGCTGCCCATGCTCTGCCGCGCCATCCTCGGCGAGTGCCATGCGCGCCGCTTCGGCGGCGTGCTCGCGGACTTTGAGGGAGGCGCGCGGGAGGATCGTCTTCCCTTTCTCTCGCGGCTCGGCGCGATGCTCGCGCAGAGCGGGCGGCGGCTCTATGTGCCAGAAGCCTTCGCCGTGCCGGAGGCGAGCGTGCTCATCTGCACTGCGCTCTCCGGAGGGACGCTGCGTGAACGGCTCTCGGACGCCGCCGCGCGTTACGGCACGCAGCGCGTCGCGCTCGACTGTCAGCGTCTTGCGATGGACTTCGTTCTCCCCTGCCGCAGCGGCGAGGGAACGCCGCTCACACCGGAGGAGCTGTCCGCGCTGCGGGAGAAGTGCGGCGCGGCGGTCTTCTTTTCCGAGGAGCTGTGCGCGAATTATTTCAGCTACACCGCGCAGGGCCGGGCGCATTTTGTTCTCTTCGACACCGCCGAAACGCTGCGATGCAAGCTCCGGCTCGGACGTGAGCGCGGCATGGAGACCGCCTTTCTCATGTATCCCGAGGTCAGCGACCTCCTGCCGGAGCTGCTCAACGCTTAGCGGTCATCGCCGCGTGCTCCTTCTGAAGCTCCGCGAACAGCTCCGCGGGCCTCCAGCCGCGGTTCGCCGCGGTCAGCATCGCCTTATACGGAATGCGCAGTCCGGTGCGGCGCATGGCATTCAGCGCCTGATTCATGCGGTCGCCGTAGAAGCCGCAGAACACGAGCATCGGCTCCGCGAGCGGCGGCCCGGCATAGACCTCCTCCGTGCGCGGGCAATCCGCCGCGCCCGCGAGTGCGCCGACCGTCTGCGCATAGTCCGCAAGCGGCACGGCCTTCACCGCCATTTTGCGCGGTGCGAAGGTCTGCGTCAGCAGCGGCGCGATCCCCTCGCAGCCAAAGGCCAGAATGTGTTCCTTCATCGTATCCACTCCCTTTGGCACGAGTATAGCACGCCCCGCGCAGGATAGCAAGCGACCTGCGTCATTTCGCGCCGCACACGGCGCGAAACCAAACGAAATCGCCGCGCAGGACGACCTGCGCGTCCGCAGCGACACCTTGCAGCGCGCGAAGCGGTGAGCGACAAGCGCTGAAACCAAGCTCAAAAAAAGAAGCATCACAACTGTGATGCTTCTTTTTTTGAATGGTCTTAGTAATAGCGCTTATTGCGGTTCTTGCGGGCAGCCTCGCTCTTCTTGCGGCGCTTCACACTCGGGCTTTCATAGCACTCGCGCTTGCGGACCTCCGCCAGAACGCCGGCCTTGGCGCAGCTTCTCTTGAATCTCTTCAGAGCGCTGTCCAGGCTCTCGCCTTCCTTGACATGGACCTCGGACATTTATGTTTTCCCTCCCTCCGATGCACCCGGCTGTTTCCTGAGTGCTCTTTAAGAGTCATTGACATGACTAACGTGGGTATTATATTGAAAAACCGCCGGCTTGTCAATATCCTTTTTCGTTTTTTCGCAGAAATTCGCTCACTGCGGCTTGACGATCAGGTTGATGAGCTTATTCTTGACGAAAATGACCTTGACGATCTGCATTCCGTCGAGCGCCTTGGCGATCTTCTCGACCTGACGGGCGGCCTCGACAACGGTATCCTGCTCACTGTCCATCGCCACGGTGACGGTGCCCTTGAGCTTGCCGTTGACCTGCACCGCCATCTCGGTGTGGGCGGCGACGGTCTTGCTCTCGTCGTACTCCGGCCAGGGCATCTGCATGGCCATCTTGCCGTACTCAGCGGCGCAGCCGAGCTGCTCCCACAGCTCCTCGACCATGTGCGGCGCGAAGGGCGAGAGCATGAGCAGCAGCTTCTCAAAATCGCCGCGGGTGAGGCCGTTGGCGTAGAACTCGTTGACCATCGTCATGAGCGCGGCGATGGCGGTGTTCATCTTGAGCGTGTCGATGTCGTCCGTGACCTTCTTGATGGTCTTGTGGATGATGGGCTCGTTCTTCTCGGAAACGGCCTTGTCCGCCGTCGTCATCTCCGCGAGGTTCCACACGCGGTCGAGGAAGCGCTTGCAGCCCTTCACCGCGTCGTCGGACCAGGTCGCGACCTTTTCGAAGTCGCCGATGAACATGATATAAAGGCGCATGGTGTCCGCGCCGTAGGCCTTGACCACATCGTCGGGGTTGACGACGTTGCCGAGGGACTTCGACATCTTCACCGCCGGACGCAGCGCCTGATTGCCGTACTTGGCAATGAGAGCGTCCTTCTCCTCCTGCGTGGAGACGTTGCCGACGTAGTGCGGGTTCTGGCCGAGGATCATGCCGTGGCTCGTGCGCTTGGCATAGGGCTCCTTGGTGTGCACGACGCCGATGTCGTACAGGAACTTATGCCAGAAGCGGGAGTAGAGCAGGTGGAGCGTGGTGTGCTCCATGCCGCCGTTGTACCAGTCCACGGGGCCCCAGTAATTCTCCGCCTCGTGGGAGACGAGCGCCTTGTCGTTGTGCGGGTCCATATAGCGCAGGAAGTACCAGCTCGAGCCCGCCCACTGCGGCATGGTGTCGGTCTCGCGCTTGGCGGGGCCGCCGCACTTCGGGCATTTCGTGTTGACCCAGTCGGTCATCTTGGAGATGGGGCTCTCGCCGTCGTCGGTCGGCTCGTAGCTCTCGACCTGCGGCAGAACGAGCGGCAGCTCCTCCTCGGGAACGGGCACCCAGCCGCACGTCGGGCAGTTGACCAGAGGAATGGGCTCGCCCCAATAGCGCTGGCGGGAGAACACCCAGTCACGCAGCTTGTAGTTGACCTTCTCATGGCCCCAGCCCTGCTCGATGGCATACTGCTTCATCGCGGGGATAGCCTCCTTGACGGTCATACCGTTGAGGAAGCCGGAGTTGACCATGATGCCCGTATCGTCCTTGAGCGTGAAGGCCTCCTTGGTGATGTCGCCGCCCTCGACCACCTCGACGATGGGGATATGGAATGCGGTGGCGAAGTCCCAGTCGCGCTGGTCATGGCCCGGAACGCCCATGACGATGCCGGTGCCGTAGCCCATCAGAACGTAGTCGGAGACGAACATCGGCACGACCTTGCCGTTGGCGGGGTTGATGACCTCGATGCCGTCGAGGCGCACGCCGGTCTTGTCCTTATTGAGCTCGCCGCGCTCGAAGTCGCTCTTGCGGGCGGCGGCCTCCTGATAGGCGGCGACCTCGTCCCAGTTCTTGATAAGGGGCTGCCACTTCTTGAGCAGCGGGTGCTCGGGAGAGATGACCGTGTAGGTCACGCCGAATAGCGTATCCACACGGGTGGTATAGACGGTGATGTCGTCCTCGGTGTTGGTCTTGAAGGTGACCTCCGTACCGGTGGAGCGGCCGATCCAGTTGCGCTGCTGGGTCTTGACGCGCTCGATGAAGTCCACATCGTCCAGATCGTCGATCAGGCGGTCGGCGTACTTCGTGATGCGCAGCATCCACTGGCTCTTTTCCTTGCGGATGACCTCGCTGCCGCAGCGCTCGCAAACACCCTCGACGACCTCCTCGTTTGCCAGCACGCACTTGCAGCTCGTGCACCAGTTGACGGGCATGGTGGTCTTGTAGGCCAGATCATGCTTGAACATCTGCAGGAAGATCCACTGCGTCCACTTGTAGTAATTGGGGTCGGTGGTGTCCACCACACGGTCCCAGTCGAAGCCATAGCCGAGCATCTTGAGCTGGCGGGTGAAGTTCTTGATGTTCTGCTGCGTGACGATGGCGGGATGGATATGGTTCTTGATGGCAAAGTTCTCGGTCGGCAGGCCGAAGGCGTCAAAGCCGATGGGATTGAGGACGTTGTAGCCCTGCATCCGCTTCTTGCGGCAGATGATGTCCATTGCCGTAAAGGGGCGCGGATGGCCGACGTGCAATCCGGCGGCGGAAGGGTACGGGAACTCGATGAGCCCGTAGAATTTCGGTCTCGGGTCGCCGGTCACGGCGGCGTAGGGCTTTTCCTGCTCCCACTTGTCCTGCCATTTTTTCTCAATGGCTGCGAAATCGTACTTCATGACTTTCTCCTTCTGTATTTCCATAGTCGCTTCTATTTTTACGCTTTTATTTTGCCGCGTCCGGCGTCAGCACGCCGGTGAGGTCCAGCGCGTGGCCGTCGCTCCACAAGCGCTCCAGCCCGTAGAACGCGCGGGCCTCCTCGTTGAACACATGGATCGCCACGCAGCCGTAGTCCAGCAGCACCCAGGTGCCGCCGCGATAGCCCTCGCGGTGAATGGGCTGCTCGCCGAGCTGATCCAGCTCCTTTTCCACCTCGTCGCACAGCGCGTTGATCTGCGTGTTGCTGCCGCCGGAGCAGATGACGAAATAATCCGCCAGCGTGGTGATCTTGTCGATCTGCAGCACCTTGATGTCACGGCCCTTCTTGCTGTCGAGCGCCTTGGCGGCCGCAAGCGCCATTTCCTTTGCGTTTACCATTCTCTTTTCCCTTTCCGATTTATTCGTTTCCCGTCGCCTCGCCGATGACCGTCAGGCTTCCCGAGGTCACCTCTGCCGGCGGATCGTTTTCTTCCGTTTCGCCGCCCGTGCTCTCCGAGCTGTTCGCGATCCTTCCCGTGTACGGATCAACGAACACCGGCGGCGCGGCCGCCGCCTTGCTGTCCTCCACCCGTCCGGTGGAGGAGGCGAGCGAGCCGTCCGCGTTGACGGACATGATATCCAGATCGCGCAGCGTGAATTTCTCCGTGAACGGACTGAGGGAATCGTTCACCAGATCCAGCAACGCGTTGGCCTGCGGCACCACATAGTCGAGCTTCATCGTCCTGCCGTACTCGGCGCTGAGCGTGCGGCTGTAAACGTATACGCCCGTCCACGGCATGGTCATGAAGCTCACGTTCTCCAGCGAAAGGCCGCCGAACACCGCCTGCTTGCCGAACCAGAGGATGTTTTCAAAGGAGAGGTCAGTCTCCACATTCTCCTGGAACACCTCGGCGAGCTTACCGAGGTTGGCCACGTTCTTGAGCTGCAGAAGCTGCTTGATGACCGCCTTGAGGAAATCCTGCTGGATCTGCATACGCCCGCTGTCGCCGATCTGCGGGTTGCCGTAGGGGCTGCTGGAGTCGTTCTTGCGCCAGCGGATGACCTGCATGGCGTCATCGCCGTTGAGCTTGCGGTAGCCCTTTTCCTGCTCGATGACAAGATCCTGATATCGGTCGTGATAGTCCATGTTGTAGGGCACGTCGAAGTACACGCCGCCGATGGCCTCCACGATCGCGCCGACGGCCTCCCACTCCACGACCACCTGATAGTCCGGCTCAAAGCCGACGAGCTGGGAGATCTCCTTATAGAGCGCCTTGATGCCCTTATCGCCCCCGCCGTAGTAGTTGTAGACGGAGTTGATCTTCTTCACATCCCATGGGACGTTCACCATCGTGTCGCGCGGGATGGACATGACCGTCGCCTTCTGGTTCGTCACATCGTAGCTCGCGAGCAGCATCGTGTCGGTGTTGCCGCCTCCGCCCGTGTCGCGGCCGAGCACAAGGACCGTGTAGAAGTCCTTGCTTTTCCGCTCGCCGCTCACGCGCGGACGCACACCGTCGCCGTAATCCAGATCGACGTCGGTCTGACCGGGGTCCTGCGTGTCGCCGTCCCGGTTCGGCAGCTCCGGCGCACGGATCTTCAGCAGATAGCCGCCGACGGTGATCACGCCGACGAGCAGCACCGCCGCCAGCGCGGCGACGAGCAGTCTTTTGGGGTGGGTGAAAATGCCCTTGATCTGCTCCCACGCCTCGTCGCCGTGCTCGTCGAAGGCCGCGTCCACGCGGGAGCGCAGCTCGTCGAGCTTTTCCGATTTGAAATTGAAGTTAAAGTTGTTGTCCGCTTCCCGCTTTCCCTTCATTTGTCTTTCCTTTCAGATAATCACGTGCCGCCAGGGTGTTGACGTGGATGGGGTTCCCCATCTCCTCCATTTCCTCGACCGTCATTTCAAGGCCCATCAGAAGCCCGCGGTCCAGATCCTCCCACACGGTCCTCCGCAGCGCGTCCACGCCCGGAAAATTGCGCGTCGGCTCGATGAAGTCCGCGAGGTAGATGACCTTTTCCAGCACCGTCATGTCCGGCTTTCCGGTCGTATGCCAGAGGATCGCATTGTAAATTTCATCGTCCACGCCGAACACGTCCCGCGCGAGCGCCGCGCCGGTCTTGGCGTGGAGCAGCTTGAGCGCCTTTTTCTCCAGCGCGTCGAGCGCGATGCCGTACTTCTCGCACAGCGCAAGCTGCTCCGGCATCGAGAGCTTCTTTGTGCAGTCGTGCAGCAGTCCCGCGACCTCCGCGCGGTGGACGTCCGCGCCGTATTTCTCTGCCAGCTTCACCGCCGTCGCCGCCGTGCCGAGCACATGGGCGCAGCGCTTCGCCTTGAGATAGCTCAGCGCGATGGGGCGGAGCTGCTGTACCGTTAGACGCTTGAGATCAAGATTTGTTCCGTATAAATGCTCGCGCAGGATATAGCCGTAGACCTGCGGCTCGAGCATCGCTTCGCTCGTGCCGCTTGCCATGCCCGCGCGCAGCGCGGTCGAGGAGGCCTCGATCACGCGGTCGAGCGCGAGCGCTTCAAAGCTGCCGCCGAAGCGCGCGCGGAGTCTTTCCGCCTGCGCGGCAAAGGCCGCGGCGCTGTCATCCGCGTTGCGGTAAAAGGTGACGATCTTCGCGAGCCTTGCGATCTCCTCCGGTGCGCGCCAGCTCTCAAAGGAGAAGAACATATCCGTCCCCATAAAGAGCAGCAGCTCGTCGTTGGGGTACTGCCGGCGCAGGGCGCGGAGCGTATCGACGGTATAGCTCTTGCCCTCGCGCGCCATCTCGAGGTCGAGCACCTCGACCTCGACGCCGCTTTGAAGCGCGGCCTGTCCGCCCATGAGGCGCGTCATGGCGAGACGGTGCTCGTTCGCGGGACTTCCCTGCTCCATCACCTTGTGCGGCGGGATGCCCGCCGGAATGAGCAGGAGCTTATCCAGCGCGCACTTCTCCGCCGCCTCGACGGCGGCGTTCTGGTGCCCCAGATGCGGCGGGTTGAAGCTGCCGCCGTAAATTCCGATCTTCAATGAAAATCCCTCTTTATCGTCCTGTTCAGACGGTCTTTTTCTTCTTATCCTTCACGAGCGCGATGCGCTTTTCCTTGGGCTTGGCGTGCGTCTCGCGATAGAGCACGAATTTCGTGCCGATGACCTGCACCTGCTCGGAGCGGGTGAGGCGGCTGAGCTCGTCGCAGGCCTCGCGCGCGGTGAGCATACTGTTATCGAGCACGCGGCACTTGATGAGCTCGCGCGCCTCAAGCGCGTCGTTCGCCTGCTTGACGAGATTCTCGCCGATGCCGTCCTTGCCGATGTGGACGATGGGCTCCAGCTCATTCGCCATGGCGCGCAGCTGGGCGCGCTGCTTTCCGGTCAGTTCCATTTATTCGTTTCCTTTCAGATAGTCGTCGAGTGCCGCGGCAAAGGCGCGCAGCGCTTTCCCGCGATGCGAGACGGACGCCTTTTCCTCCGCCGTGAGCTGGCCGAAGGTCTTGCGCAGCTCAGGCACAAAGAATACGGGGTCGTAGCCGAAGCCGCCCTCGCCCATCGGCGCGAACGCGATGGTGCCCGGGCACTCACCCTCGCACACCAGCTCGTCGCCGTTCGGGAACGCACAGACGATGGAGGTGTGGAAGTGCGCGGCGCGGTCGGTCTGCCCGCGCAGCATCTCGAGGAGCAGCGTGTAGCGGCCCTCATCATCCAGTCCCTCGCCGCCGAAGCGCGCGCTGTACACGCCGGGGCCGCCGTTGAGCGCGTCCACGCAGAGGCCGGAGTCGTCCGCCACGGCGGGCAGGCCGGTCGCCTGCATCACCGCCGTCGCTTTCAGGCGGGCATTGTCGGTGAAGGTCTCGCCGGTCTCCTCGACCTCGATCCTCACGCCCAGCTCCGCCTCGCTCACGACCTCCACGCCGAGATGGCTCAGGATCTCGTTCATTTCCTTTAATTTCTTAGGGTTCTGCGTTGCCAATACCAGCTTCATGCTATACCTCCCACGGGTCCTTGTTCCGTTTTTCTTCTCTCTCCCGCGCGGCCTTCTCCTCCTCGCGGCGCTCCGCCGCGCGGTCTATCCGGTCGCCGAGCGAGCCGAGCGTTTTATCCAGCCATTTGCCGGCCTTGTCTGAAAAGGTCTCGATCTCCGGCACGGGAACGATCACCACACGGCAGCTCTCGCAGTAACGCGCGGGTGCATAGACGCCTCCGAGTACAGGCGTCTTGCTCAGCCGAACGGGTTCCCCCTCCACGATGCCGCCCTGCTCATTGCGCGGACACCATGTAAGCGCGTACTTGTACGCAGGGAGCGCGCCCTCGCGCATTTCCTTTCCGCAATAGGGGCATATGTTCGTGATCTCCATACGGCTTTCCTCCTGTCGGCTTCTCTCTCAGATGAGCGCGTTGACATACTCCTTCGCGTCAAAGGGCTGCAGGTCGTCGATGCCCTCGCCGAGGCCGACGAACTTCACCGGCACGCCAAGCTCCTGCGCGATGGCGACGCAGATGCCGCCCTTGGCGGTGCCGTCCAGCTTCGTGAGAATGATGCCGGTCAGACCCGCCGTCTCGCGGAACACCTTCGCCTGCTGCAAGCCGTTCTGCCCCGTGGTCGCGTCGAGCACGAGCAGCGTCTCCTTGGCGGCGTCCGGCGTTTCGCGGTCGATGATCTTGCGCAGCTTTGCCAGCTCCTGCATCAGGTTCGCCTTGTTGTGCAGGCGGCCCGCCGTGTCGCAGAACACGACGTCCACATTTCTCGCCTTCGCCGCCTGCAGAGAGTCGAACAGCACCGCGCCGGGATCGGCACCCTCGCGGCTGCGCACGATCTCCACGCCCGCGCGGTCTGCCCAGATCTCGAGCTGGTCCGCCGCCGCCGCGCGGAAGGTATCCGCCGCGCACAGCAGCACGCGCTTGCCCTGCTTTTTGTAGCGGTTTGCGAGCTTGCCGATGCTCGTGGTCTTGCCCACGCCGTTCACGCCGATGATGAGCACGACGCTCGGCGTTGTGGAGAGGTCGAGGCTCGTATCGCCGACCTCGAGCTTCTTTTCCAAAATATCGCGCAGCGCCTGCTTGACGTCGTCGCCGCGCTGAATGCTCTTTTCGTATACGACCTTACGCAGCTCCTTCACGGCGTCCGCCGCGACCGCCGCGCCGAGGTCTGCCATGATCAGGCTCTCCTCCAGCTCGTCGTAGAAATCCTCGTCGATGGTCTCCCAGATGATGCTGTCGTACCATGCCTTTTTGATCCTTGCAAAAATACCCATCGTCTTACCCCTTGATGTTCAGTTCTTTCGCCATGTCGTTCATGTTGATGGTCAGCACCTTGCTCACGCCGCGCTCCTGCATCGTCACGCCGTAGAGCACGTCGGCGGCCTCCATCGTGCCGCGGCGGTGGGTGATGACGATGAACTGCGTCTTGTCGCAGATGCGGCGCATATAGTGTGCCACGCGGATGACGTTCGGCTCGTCGAGCGCCGCCTCGATCTCGTCCATCACGCAGAACGGCGTGGGGTGGACCTTGAGAATGGCGAAGTAGAGCGCGATGGCGACGAACGCCTTCTCGCCGCCCGAGAGCAGCGAGAGCGTCTTGAGCGCCTTGCCCGGCGGCTGGACCTTGATCTCGATGCCGCAGTCGAGCACGGCGTTCTCGTCCTCCAGCTCGAGCGTGGCCTTGCCGCCGCCGAAGAGCTCGAGGAAGGTCTCCTGAAAGCTCTCGCGGATGAGAGCGAACTGCTCCTTGAAGATGACCGTCATCTCGCTCGTGATGTTCTCAATGACGCCCAGCAGCTCCTCCTTGGCCTTTTCCACATCGTCGCGCTGCCCGGTGAGGTAGGTATAGCGCGTGTTCACGCGGTCGAATTCCTCGATGGCGCCGACGTTGACATTGCCGAGGCCATTGATCTCGCGCTTCAATTCATTGATGCGGCGGCTCGCCTTCGGCACGCTCTCCAGCTCGATGCGCTGCTCCTGCGCCGCGGAGTGGGACAGCTCGTAGCTCTCCCAGAGCTTATCCAATATCTGCTTTTCCTCCATCGCGGCGGTGACGCGCTTCTGCTCGAACCTGCCCGCGGCGGCCTGTGTCTGAGAGAGCAGCTCATTGCACTCGCGGTATCTGCGGTCGTTCGCGCTGCGCTCGCCCTCAAGCGTCAGCTTGGCCTCCGCCAGCTCCGCCAGCTCCGCCCTGCGCTTCTCGGCGTCGGCGCGCAGAGATGCGGTCACCGCGTCATGCTGCGCGATCTCCTCCTCTGCGGCCTTGATCTTCGCGCGGTAGTCCTCGATGAGCGCACGGCGTCCGTCCTCGTCGCCGCGCATCTGCTGGGCGAGCGTCTCGAGGTCGCCCAGCGCACGTTCGGTCGTCTCCCGCTCGGCGGTAAAGCCCGCAAGCGTGCTCTTGCGCGCGGCGATTTCGTCGCCGAGGTGCGCGCTGTCGCGTTGGAGTTCGTTCTGGCCGGCGAGCTTTTCCTCGCTCTCCGCACGGCAGCGTGCGGCCTCGGCCTCGTGCTTTTTGATCTCCTCCTCGCGGGCGGCGGCTGCCTTTTTCAGCTCTGCCGTTCGCGTGGTAATGCTCTCGAGCTCGGCGGCGATGTCGCTCTCCCGCGCGCGAAGCGATTCGAGCAGCATATCGTACTGCTTCTTTTCGCCCGTCAGGCGGAGCACCGCGTCCTCCGCGCCGCGCTGCTGCTCGCGCGCGACGTCCAGCTCATACTGCGCGGCGTTCAGGTCGCGCTTGGCCTCGTCCGCCTCGCGGAGCGCGGCATCGAGCTTCTCCGTTAAGGCTTCCCGCCGGGCAGTCAGCTCCTTGAGCTCGTTGGCGCGGCTCAAAATGCCCGCGCTGCGGCTCACCGAGCCGCCGGTCATGCTGCCGCCGCGGTTCAATACCTGCCCGTCGAGCGTGACGATGCGGAAGCGGCTGCCGTACTTTCTCGCGATGGCGATGCCGCAGTCCATATCCTCGACCACGACGGTGCGGCCGAGCAGATTGTTGAAAATTTCCGTGTACCGCTTATCGAACTGCACGAGCTGCGACGCGACGCCGACGTAGCCGTACTCGCGCTCGACGCCCGCCTCGCGCAGCACGTCTCCGCGGATGGCGGTCAGCGGCAGGAAGGTCGCGCGGCCGCCGTCGCGCTGCTTTAAGAAGTTGATGGCGCTCTTGGCGTCCTCCTCGCGGTCTACGACCACGTTCTGCATTCCCGCGCCGAGAGCGATCTCGATGGCGACGGCATAGCGCTTGTCGGTCGTCATCAGGTTGGCGACCGGCCCGTGCACGCCGCGCAGCGCGTTCTTCTCCGCCGCCTGCATGATCAGACGGACCGCCTTATTGAAGCCCTCGTACTCCTTCTCCATCTCGCTCAGAAGATGGATGCGGGAGTCGAGGTTGTTCTTTTCCATCGTGAGGTCGATGCTCTTCTGCCGTGCCGTCTCCTCGCGCTTGACGCGCCCCTCCATCTTGAGGGTATGGCCGGAGATGATGTTGCGCACGGCGTCGGCCTCCTCCTGCGCCTCCTCAAGGGCGCGGCGGGACGCGGACGCGGCCCTGCACTTCTCGGTCAGCTGACCGTCCACGCTCTCGCTCTCCGCTTCAAGCGCCGTACGGCGCTCGGAGAGCTCGGCAAGACCCGCGTTTATCGCGCTCACGTCCGCGCGGCAGTCCGCCGCGTCGGAGGCCGCCAGCGCTTCCCTCGCGCGCAGAGCCTCGACCTCGCTGCCGGCCTCGCCGGCCGTGCGGGCAAGCTCCTCCGCCTGCGCGAGGAAGGCGCGAAGCTCCTCCTCCAGCTCCGCCGCCTGCGCGGCAAGCTCCTCGATGCGCGCGTGCTTCGCAGCGATCTGCGCGGTCAGGCTCTCCGCGCGGCCCGACTGGTCGCGCAGGTCGTTCTCCACGCGCTCGATGCTCGCGCGGTTGTGCTCGATGCCCGTGCGCAGCACCGCCACGGCGGCGTCCTCCTCGCTGCGCTTCGCGTCCAGCTCGGCGCACTCGGTGCGCAGGCGCTCCTGCTCCATGTCGTTCGCGTGTGCCTTTTCCGCAAACTGCTCGGAGGCGGCGTACAGCTCGTCCAGCGCGGCGTTCGCGCGCTCCAGCTCCTGCTGGGCAAGAGCATAGTCGGTGTTGAGCTTGATGGAATCGGTCTTGATCTTGTCCAGGTTTTCGAGCCAGACGGAGATCTCCAGTGTGCGCAGCTCGTCGCGGAGGATCAGATATTTCTTCGCCTTCTCCGCCTGCGAGCGCAGCGGCCCGACCTGCAGCTCCAGCTCGGCGATCTTGTCGTTGATGCGCACGAGGTTCTCCTCCGTGCGCTCGAGCTTGCGCTCCGTCTCCTCCTTACGGTGGCGGAACTTGGAGATGCCCGCCGCCTCCTCGAAAATCTCGCGGCGGTCGGCGCTCTTGACCGACAATATCTCGTCGATCTTGCCCTGACCGACGATGGAATAGCCCTCGCGGCCCATGCCGGTATCCATGAACAGCTCGTTCACGTCACGCAGGCGCACGCTCTGCTTGTTGATGTAGTATTCACTCTCGCCGCTGCGGTAATACCGGCGGGTGACGGCGACCTCGCTCTCCTCCATCCGGGGGAAGATGTGCTCGGTGTTGTCGAGCACGAGCGTCACCTGCGCGAAGCCCATCTGGCTGCGCTTTTCCGTGCCGCCGAAGATGACGTCCTCCATCTTCGCGCCGCGCAGCGATTTGCTTGACTGCTCGCCCATGACCCAGCGGATCGCGTCCGACACGTTGGACTTGCCGCTGCCGTTGGGGCCGACGATGGCGGTGATATCCTCACCGAAGTTCAATACGGTTTTATCGGGAAAGCTCTTAAATCCTTGAATTTCGAGCGCTTTTAAGTACATTCCGTGATCTCCTTTGTGCAAGGGAGTAAAAATAGGCAGAAAAAGACATATTTTAACTTATGTACTATACCATTTTCCCCCTCGTTTTTCAAGAGTGAATGATGAACAGAGTGTAAAAAAGACGCCCGTCGGGCGTCTTTTCGCTTCATTTTTTCTGTGCCGCGCGTCTCCGCCGCGGCTTCGCCGCCGCACGGGATGCGGCGATGAGCGCGTAAAGCTCCTCATAGGCGTCGGCAAGCGTGCCGACGCGGTCGATAAGGCCGTCCGCCACCGCCTCCTCACCGTAGAGGATGCTGCCGACGTCGGCGGCCATGTCCTCGGCGGCCAGCATGAGCGCGAGCAGCTTTTTCTCGGATATGCCGGAGTTCTTCGTCACAAAGCGCACGATACGCTCCTGCAGGCGGTCGAAATAGTGATAGGTCTGCGGCGCGGCGATGAGCGTTCCGTTCGTGCGGATGGGGTGGACGGTCATGGACGCGCTCGGCGCGATGAGCGAGCGCTTCGGCGCAACGGCCAGCGGCACGCCGATGGAGTGTCCCCCGCCGAGCACGAGCGAAACGGTCGGCTTTCTCATGCCCGCGATCAGCTCGGCGATGGCGAGCCCCGCCTCCACGTCGCCGCCGCAGGTGTTGAGGAGCAGCAGCACGCCGTCGATCTCCTCGCTCTCGTCGAGCGCCGCGAGCAGCGGCAGAACGTGCTCGTACTTGGTCGTTTTCACGGTATTGGGCAGAAGGCTGTGGCCCTCGATCTGCCCGATGACCGTCAGGCAGTAGACCGTGCCGCGCGCGGTGCGCGTGGTCACGGCTCCCATATCCACGATGGGCTGCATGGGCGGCGTCTGCTCGGGCGCAGACCTCTGCTCCTCGTTCTCGTTCGGCTTTGTCGGTTCCGTCATGGCGCATCCCTCCTCTTTTCTCACAAGGTAGGATTTGCAGAAAAATGAGAAAGCATACGGCGCGCCGTATGCTTTCCCGCTATGTATCCCGTTATTTTTCCGTGCCGTAGAAGAAGAGCGCCACCGTGCCGGGGCCGACGTGCGCGCCGGTGACCGGCTCGTAGTAGACCTCGAGGCATTCGCCGGTAAAGCCCCTTTCGCGCAGAAGACCGAGCAGATAATCCGTTCCCTCGCGGTTGTCCGCGTGGGCGATGCCGATGCGCGCGGTCTTATCCAGCGCGCGCTTGTCGAAATAGTCCGCCAGCTCGGCGTAGGCCTTCTTATTCCCGCGCACCTTGCCGCAGGAAACGATGTGGCCCGTCTCGTCGCCGCGCAGGATGGGCTTGATGCCGAGCACCGAGCCGACCAGCGCCGCCGCGCCGGAGATGCGCCCGCCGCGCTTGAGGTAGTTGAGATCGTCCACCGTGAAGAACTGGCACATGTGGGGGCGGCGCGCGAGAATGCGGTCACCGACCTCCTCAAAGCTCCTGCCCGCGCGCAGCAGCTCCGCCGCCTCGAGCACCTGCAGGCCCTCGCCGAGCGAGGCGGCATAGGTGTCGATGGTCATGATTTTGGCGTGAGGATATTTTTCCCGCAGCTCCTCCGCCGCGAGCGCCGCGGCGTGCGCCGTGCCGCTGATGCCGCCGGACATACCGACGTAGAGCACATCGTCGCCCTGCGCGAGCGCGCGTTCAAAGAACGCCGCCGCCGTTGCGGGATTGACCATTGAGGTCTTGACCTCGGCGCCCCGGCGCATGGCGTCGTAGAAGGCCTTGCCGTCGAAGTCCATCTCCTCGTTGTAGTCCTCCGCCACGCCGTTGACCGTGTAGGAAAACGGAATGACCGCGATATCGTACTCGCGCAGCAGCGCGAGCGGCAGATTGGCCGAGGTGTCGGTATAGAGCTTCGTCATGGCAAAACTTCCTTTTCTGTATTTCTTAACACCCAGTGTACCACGCTCTAAGCGCGGAAACAAGCAAAGTTACAGATTCTTTACATTAACCTAACAGCATGACAGCGGCAGGGTGGTCACCCTGCCGTTTTTTCGTCAATTCTGCTCAAAGATCACACGCATGGTCTTGTAGGTCATATAGCAGTCGAGCTTGGCGACCGTCTCGTAGGGCGCGTGCATGGAGAGCACGGGAACGCCCGCGTCGAGCGTGTCGATGTTGCGCTGCGCCATGAACTTGGCGACCGTGCCGCCGCCGCCCGCGTCGGTCTTGCCGAGCTCGGCCATCTGCCAGAACACGCCGTTGTCGTTGAGCAGCTTACGCACACGGCCCACGACCTCGGCGGAGGCGTCGCTCGCGCCGGACTTGCCGCCCGCGCCGGTGTACTTGCAAAGACCCACGCCGTAGTTGACAAAGGCGGCGTTGCGCTTATCGTACACGTCGGCAAAGTTCGGGTCGTAGGCGGCGGTCACGTCCGCGCTCAGGCAAAAGGAGTTTGCCAGGCAGTCGCGCAGCGCGACGCCCTGCGCCTCGCACAGGTCCGCCATGAACTTGTCGAACGCCTGCGAAAGCATACCGGAAACGCCCTCGGAGCCGATCTCCTCCTTGTCCGCGAAGATGCACACGGCGGTGCGCTTCGGACTCTTCGCGTCAAAGATGCCCGCAAGCTCCGCGTAGGCGCACACGCGGTCGTCGTGACCGTAGGAGGCGATGAAGCTGCGGTCGAAGCCGATGTCGCGCGCCTTGCCGGCGGGCACGACCTCCAGCTCGGCGGAGATGAGGTCCTCCTCCACGATGCCGTATTTCTCGTTGAGGAGCTTGAGGACGTTGAGCTTGAAGCGGTCCGAGCAGTCCTCGCCCGCGAGCGGACGGCCGCCGACGAGCAGGTTCAGGCTCTCGCTGGGAATGGCCTCGTTGAGCGGCTTCTTGCCCTGCTCGCGGCCGAGGTGCGGCAGCAGATCGTTGATGATGAACTGCGGATCGCCCTCGTCCGCGCCGATGTGGACGGCGACCGTGGAACCGTCGCCGCGCACGACCACGCCGTGCAGCTCGAGAGGGATGGTCACCCAGTGGTACTTGCGGATGCCGCCGTAATGGTGCGTCTTGAGATAGGCCATCTCGGCTTCCTCGTAGAGCGGGCGGGGCTTGAGGTCCAGGCGGGGCGCGTCGGTGTGCGCCGCGCCGATGTTCGCGCCGTGGCTGAGGTCCTGTTCGCCGATGACCGCAAGCATAATTGCTTTACCCCTGTTATTATAGTAGACTTTATCGCCCGTCTTGAGCGCCATGCCCTTCTCGTAGGGCACGAAGCCGCGCGCGCTGGCCAGCTCGATGCAGTGCTCCACGCACAGCCGCTCGGTCTTGCCGTGGTCAAGGAAATCCTTGTAGTCCTCGCAGTAGGCGTGCATTGCCCGCTCCTCCTCAGCGCTCAGGCGCTCATAGCCGTTCTTGGGCGCATAAGCGAGCTTCTCCGCCCACTCGTTCTTTTTCTTCTCTGCCATGGTTCATTCCTCCTTGGATTTTTTAATAATGGTATCCAGAAACTCCTCCGCGGCAAACGCAGCCTGCGCGGGAGTCGGGTAGTTGTTTTCAAAGACCGCGTCGCAGTCCGCGCGGAACGCCTCCTCGCTGCGCTGCGCACGCACACGGGCGCGGGCGTAGTCCTCGGAGATGCCGTCGCGCGTCATGATGCGGCGCACGCGCACCTCCTCCGGCGCGGTGACCGCGACGGTCACGTCGCAGATCGCGCCGAGGCCGCTCTCCACGAGCTTGATGGCGTCGAGCGCGATGAGCCGCGCGCCGCTTTCCTCCATGCGCCGCGCGAGCGCGCGGGGCAGATGGCGGAAGATGATGGCGTCGAGCTGCGCAAGCGCGCCGGCGTCGCCGAAAACTATATTGCCCAGCTTTTGCCGGTCCAATCCTCCGTCGGGGGCGAAGACATCGCCGAACGCGGCGGTCAGGTCGGCGCGCAGCGACGCGTCGGTCCGGAGCATTTCGTGATACACCGCGTCGCAGTCGAGCACCAGCGCGCCGCGCTTTTCCAGTGCGTGCAGCAGCGTCGTCTTGCCCGCGCCGGTGCCGCCGGTGATGCCGAGGACAAAGGCGCCGTCCGCCTCCTCCGTGTGGAAGCCGGCGGCCTTTTTCAGCCGGTTGCCGACGGCGAGGCCAAGCCCCGCGCTGTCGGGACACTGCGCCCAGATGGCGGGTACGTCGGTCGCGTCGAAGGTGCGCAGCGCGTCAAAAACGTGCTGCGACTGCGCGAGCTTGTCGCCGCTCGCGCCGAGCCGGTGAACGATGTGTCCCGCGAAGAGCGGCGCGAACTCGTCGAAGCAGATCACGCCGTCCCGCGCGCCGATCTCGGCAAGCAGCCGCCGCGCGCTCGCGCGGGGCGAGCCGGTGACGACCGTGACGGGCGCCTTTGGTGCGTAGTGACGGTACTTCATGCCCGGCGCGCGGGGCTTCTCCCCCGCCGCCATCTGCTGCGTGACTGCCTTATCCACCGCCACCTCGCCGAGCACGGCGCGCAGCTCCTCGAGCGGCAGCCCGCCCGGGCGCAGCAGACGCGGCGGCGTGCAGGTCAAGTCGATGATGGTCGATTCCACACCCACGCGGCAGGGCCCGCCGTCCACCACGCCGTCGATCCTGCCGTCCATGTCCTCGCGGACGTGCGCGGCGGTCGTACAGCTCGGACGGCCCGAGGTGTTGGCGCTCGGCGCGGCGACCGGAACGCCGGAGGCCACGATGATGGCGCGCGTCACCGCGTGGTCGGGGCAGCGCATCCCGACGGTGTCCAGCCCGCCGGTGGTGACGAGCGGCACGCAGTCCGCCTTCGGCAGTATCATCGTCAGCGGCCCGGGCCAGAAGCGCCCGGCAAGGCGGTACGCCGTCTCCGGCACGTCCTTGCAGTAGCGCGCGAGCCAGCTCGCGTCTGGGATATGCAGGATGAGCGGGTTATCCTGCGGGCGGCCCTTGGCCTCAAAAATGTGCCGCACGGCGTCCGCGTTCAGTCCGTCCGCGCCGAGGCCGTAGACCGTCTCGGTCGGGATGGCGAGCAGCCCGCCGCGGCGCAGAATGTCCGCGGCCTGTTCGACCGCCGCGCTCTCCCGCGCAGGATCGGTGATGGTAAAGTATCGGGTGTTCAAAAAGGTTCCCCCTTCTGTGCGTCTGAAGCGCTCAGCTCTCCGTGCTCTCGCGCAGCTTTTCTGCCTGCGCCTGCATGGTCAGCGCGTCAATGATCGGGTCAAGGTCGCCGTTGATGACGGCGTCGATGTTGAAATTCTTGCTGTCCCCCGTCAAGCGGTGGTCGGTGACGCGGTTCTGCGGGAAGTTGTAGGTGCGGATGCGCTCGTTGCGCATCCCGGTGCCGACCTGCGCGCGGCGCTCGTTCGTCACGGCGCTCTCCACACGCTCACGCTCCATTTCATAGAGCTTGCTCGCAAGCATCTGCATACACTTCGCGCGGTTCTGCACCTGCGAGCGCTCCTCCTGACATGCCACGACGATGCCCGTCGGCTTGTGGATCAGCCGCACGGCGGAGCTCGTCTTGTTGACGTGCTGTCCGCCCGCGCCCGAGGAGCGGTAGACCTGCATCTCGATGTCCTCCGGCCGGAGGTCGACGTCGACCTCCTCCATCTCCGGCAGCACCGCGACCGTGGCGGTGGAGGTGTGGACGCGCCCACCGCTCTCCGTCTCCGGTACGCGCTGCACGCGGTGGACGCCGCTTTCAAACTTCAGTCTTGACCACGCACCCGCGCCGTTGAGGATAAAGTCAGCTTCCTTTACACCGCCCAGCTCCGTGTCGTTGTAGTTCAAAAGCTCGATCTTCCAGCCGTGCTTTTCGGCGTACATGGAGTACATACGGTAGAGGTCCGCCGCGAAGAGCGCGCTCTCCTCGCCGCCCACGCCGCCGCGCAGCTCCATGATGACGTTTTTCCCGTCGTTCGGGTCGCGCGGCAGGAGCAGCACACGCAGCTCCTCATAAAGCCGCTCCTTGTCCGCCTTCGCCTGCCGCAGCTCCTCCTGCGCCATGTCGCGCAGCTCGGCATCGGAGAGCAGCTCCGTCGCCTCGGCGATGGTCCGCTCCGCGCGGCGATAGTCCTCGTAGCACTGCGCGACCGGCTCAAGCTCCTTCTGCTCCTGCGTGAGCCTCCGCAGCTCCTTCGCGTCGCCGTAGATCTCCGGCACGGTCAGCAGCTCTCCGATCTCCGCGCAGCGGCGCGCGATCTGTTCCAGCTTCTCCCACATTGCTTCAGTTCTCCGCCGTCATGTAGTTCGTCACATTGCGGATGAACTCGTCGCGCCAGAAGTGATAGCCCGCCGAGCCGATGCGCAGCGAGACGTCCGCCACGTGGGGGTGGTCGACGTACTGGTCCATCTGGTCGCACACATCCTTATACAGCTCCTCGCTGCCGTGGACGACGACATAGGCGATGTTCTGCACCTCCAGCCCGCGGCGCTTGAGAAAGCCGCGCGCGATGCTCGAGCAGCGTCCCGCCCAGATGGGCGTGCCGAGAATGACGAGCCGGTAGTCCTGTAAGGCGCGGCGCGTATCAAACGGCTCCATCGCGCGGGTACGGCGGCGCATGGCGTCCAGCCCGCAGCGCAGCCAGCCGATGACGCCGTCGCGGTCCACGCGGTCGCGCATCTCCACGCACTCGCAGTCAAGCGCGGCAGCGATCTCCTCCATGGCAAATTTTGTGTGTCCCGTGCGGGAGTAATACAAGCACAGAATATCCTTGTTCATCGTTAACCTCCGTAGACAAAATAGGCGGCAAGGCCGAAGGCCTCGCGGATAAAGTAATTGACGGTCAGGCACTGAAAGTAGAGCGCGGAGGGCAGATGCGCCGGCACGGCGGCGGTATCGCCGCCCCACATCAGCCGCGCGCGGCAGAGGTGGAAGTCCGAGGTGACGATGGCGACGCGCCGCGCCGGATCAACGCCCAGCTCCTCGAGTATCGCCCGCGAGTAGCGCAGGTTCTCCTGCGTGCTGGTGGAGCGCTCCTCCGGGTACAGCCGGCTCTCGTCCGCGCCGCGGCGCACCAGCGCGCGGCGCATACACTCGGCCTCGGTGATGGCCTCGCCCGGCCCCTGTCCGCCGGAGAGGACCACCGGCACGTCGGGGTGCTCCTCCAGATAGGCCGCCGCGGCGTCAATGCGCGTGCGCAGCGTGAGCGACGGCGTTTCGCCGTTCACGCCCGCGCCGAGCACGATGACCGCGCTCACCGGTTCGTCTGTTTTCTCCGCAAGCGAGCCGCGAATGACCATTGTCTCCAACGCGGCAAAGAGGACAAAGCCTGCGGCGAGCAGCGCGCGCAGGACCCGCCTGCCCCACACCGCCGCGCGGCTGCCGCGCCGTGCGGCGCACTCCAGCATGAAAAGCACGAACAGCACCGCCGCGGCACACAGGCAGAGGAGGGCGGAAAAGCGCAGTCCCGGAACGAAGCGCAGCAGCACCGCCAGCGCGAGGAAAACGAGCGCCGCTGCAAACAGCCGCCGCTCCCGTTTTGTGAGCGCCTTCCATTTTTCTCTCATGTCCCGACCTCCCCGCTCGCGTGTTTTCGTCCCTGCCGCTTCTCGCTTTCCTATTCGCCCGCCTCGGCGGCGAGCGCCTCCCAACGCTCCATCAGCTCTGTGAGCTTCTGCTCCTGCGCCTCCTTTTCGGCGTAGAGCGCGCTGTATTTCTCATAGTCGGACGCGGCTTCCTCCAGCCGCGCGTCCAGCGCGGCGAGCGCCTCCTCCTGCTGCGCGATCTCGCGCTCGCAGATGGTCAGCTGGCGGCGTGCCGCCTGCTGATTTTTATTGCCGCGCGGCGGCTTTTCCGTAAGGCTCTTTTCCTTTACTGCCTTTTCCGGCTCTGCCTTTTTCGCCGGCTGCTCCGCCTTCACCTTGCGGTAGCGGGCGAAGCCCATCGGGTAGTCGGTGATTCTCTGCTCCTCCAGCTCCCAGACGCGGGTGGCGAAGCGGTTGATGAAGTAGCGGTCGTGGCTGACAAACAGCAGCGTCCCGTCGAAGGCCTCCACCGCCTCCTCGATCCACTCGCGCGAGGCGATGTCGAGGTGGTTGGTCGGCTCGTCGAGAATGAGGAAGTTCACCTCGTCGTCCATCAGCATACACAGCCGCAGGCGGCTCTGCTCGCCGCCGGAGAGCACGGAAACAGACTTGAACACGTCCTCTCCGCGGAAGTGGAACGCCGCCAGACGGTCGCGCGCCTTCTGCGGCGTGATGTCCCGCTTGGAATAAAGCATCGTGTCCACAAGATTGCGCTGCGGCACGTCGAAGTGAATGATCTGCGGCAGGTAGGCGATCTTCGTCGAGGGGCCGAGCTTGATGCGGCCCTCGTCGGGGTACTCCTCGCCCATGATCATCTTGATGAGCGTGGATTTTCCCGTGCCGTTGTCGCCGATGAGCGCGATGCGCTCGCCGCCGGCGACCTTGAGGTCCACACCGGAGAACAGCGTCCGCTCGCCGAAGGACTTGCCGACGCCCTTGAGCGTCAGCACCTCGTCGCCGAGAAATTCGCTGCTCCGGAACTGCGCGGTCATCTTCTTCTCGCGCGTGGGCTTGTCCGTCGTGCGCATCCGCTCGATGCGCTTTTCCATCGAAAACGCGCGCTTGTGCAGCGCGTCGTTGCCCATGAACGCCCACAGGTGCAGCTTGTCCGCCGCGGCCTCGAGCTGCCTGATCTTGGCCTGCTCCTTCTCATACTGCCGCATTTTCTCCAGATAGCGGCGTTCCTTCTCCACGGCGTAGAAGCTGTAGTTGCCGTTGTAGAACTCCGCGTGGCCGTCCAGAATTTCGATGACGCGGGTGATAGTGCGGTCGAGGAAATAGCGGTCATGCGAGATGGCGACGACCGTGCCCTTGAACGAGGCAAGGTATTCCTCCAGCCACTCGATGGCGTGGAGGTCGAGGTGGTTCGTCGGCTCGTCGAGCAGCAGAATGTCCGTGTCCTCCAAAATCAGGCGGCCGAGGTTCACGCGCGTCTTTTCGCCGCCGGAGAGCGTGTCGAACAGCCGCGTGCGCATATCCGCGGGAATGGACAGGCCGTTGGCCACCTTGTTGACGGCGGTGGCGGTATCGTAGCCGCCGAGGCCCTCAAAGCGGGCGGACAGCTCGCCGTAGCGGCGCAGCGTCTCCTCGGATTCGTCGCCGTTCGCCATCTGCGCGGAGAGCCGCTCCATCTCGTCGGCCATGCGCCTCATGCGCTCGAAGGCGGATTGCAGCACGTCCTCCACCGTATAGCCCGCCGGGTAGACCGGTATCTGCGAGATCAGCCCGACGCGGCGGTCCGACGCGATGGCGACCTCGCCGGCGTCGTAGTCGATCTCGCCCGTGAGGATGCGAAAGAGTGTCGTCTTGCCCGCGCCGTTCTTGCCGAGCAGACCGACACGCTCGCCGGAGTTGATCTGAAAGGTCAGTCCGTCCAGTATTTTCTTTTCCAAATCAAAGGACTTTTGAAGTCCCGTTACGCTGATCTCGATCATGTTGTCTTGAGCAATTCCTCTACGATCTTCTCCAAGTGCATGGAGTGCGACGCCTTGCACAGCAGGACGCTGCCCTCCGTGAACGCGGCTCTCGCCGCATCGACCGCGCTCTCCGCGTCGGGATACCATGCGGCGCTCTCGTGTGCGGCGTCCGCGATGCCGCGGGCGTACTCACCGACAGCGATGACGCGGTCGATGCCGAGCAGAGCGCACAGCTCGCCCATCGCGCGGTGCGCGGACTCCGTCAGCTCGCCGAGCTCCTTCATGTCGCCGAGCACGGCGATCTTCTTGCCCTCGCTCGCCGCAAGCACGCGCAGCGCTGCGGACATGGACTGCGGATTGGCGTTGTAGCAGTCGTCGAGCAGGCGGCGGTCGCCGCTGAGGCGGTGGACGCGCATCCGCGAGCCGGCGGGCTCATAGAGCGCGACGCCGCGCTCGATCTCGGGAACCGACAGACCCAGCTCCTCACCGACCGCGACCGCGAGCGACGCGGCGTAGATCATGTGCCGCCCGGGGGCGGGGATATTGAGCTGATACTCTGCGCGCTCGGTGGTCACGGTGCAGGCGATGCCGTCGATGCCGCGGTCGCGCAGCGCGGAAACGCGGACGTCCGCGTGCGCGCTCTCGCCGCAGCGGACGATGCGCTGCGGGAGAGCTACCGTGTCGAGCAGCGCGTCGTCGCCGTTGAGGATGGCGACGCCGTCGGCGTCGAGGTTTTCAAAGATCTCGCTCTTGGCCTTCAGAATGCCCTCGCGCGAGCCTAAAAACTCGATATGCGCGTCGCCGATGTTCGTGATGACGGCGATGTGCGGGCGCACCATCTCGCCGAGATAGCGGATCTCGCCGAAATGGTCCATGCCGGTCTCGATGACGGCGGCCTCACAGGTGTCGTCCAAGCCGAGCAGCGTGAGCGGCGTGCCGATGTCGTTGTTAAAGTTCTCCGCCGTTTTGAGCGTGCGGTACCTCTGCGACACGACCGAGGCGATCATTTCCTTCGTCGTGGTCTTGCCGACCGAGCCGGTGATCTGGACAAATGGGATGTCAAACTGCCCGCGGTACCACGACGCGAGCGCCTTGAGCGCAAGGCGCGTATCGGGGACGGCGATGTAGAATTTATCGGGCAGGAACGCCGCGGGCGTCCTCGCGCACAGGCAGCCCGCCGCACCGAGCGCGAGCGCCTTGTCGATGTAGTCGTGTCCGTCGAAGCGCTCGCCGGTGAGCGGGATAAAGAGCGCGCCCTCGCCTGCCTTGCGGCTGTCGGTGGAAACGGAGGTCACGGCGGCGCTCGCGCCACCCGCGAGAAGTGTGCCGCCCGTGGCGGTCAGCAGCTCGGAAACGGTCAGCCTTCTCACGCTCTCCCCTCCTTCCGCGCCCGCAGGGAGCTTGTCACGATGCGCTCGCACAACTCGCCGTAGCCGATGCCGGCGGCGGCGGCCTCCTGCGGCACGAGTGAGGTCGGCGTCATGCCCGGGAGGGTGTTGATCTCCAGGAAATAGGGCGTGCCGTCCTCGGTGACAATAAAGTCCGCGCGGGAATAGACGCTCAGCTCCAGCACGCGGAACACGGTCTCGGTCGCGCTGCGGAGCTTTTCCTCCCATTCCGCGGGAATGGGCGCGGGGCAGACCTCCTCGGCGGCTCCCGCCTGATACTTGTTGGCGTAATCGTAAAAGCCGGTCTTGGGAATGATCTCGATGGCGGGCAGCGCCTTGCCGTCGAGAATGCCGACCTGCAGCTCCCGGCCGTGGATGTACTGCTCGATGACGACCTGCGCGCCGAAGCGCAGGCACTCGGTCAGCGCAGCGGCGACCTCGCCGCGCGTGTGCGCGATCGTCACGCCGATGGACGAGCCGTTGGCGTTGGGCTTGACGACGCAGGGCAGCTCCGTTTCGTCGGCGATGGCGTCGATCTCGTCCGCCGTGTACTTCAGCGCGCGCCATTTCGCAGTGGTGACGTAGGGCGCGACGAGGCGCTTGGTGAGGTCCTTGTCCATGGCGATGGCGCTGCCGAGGTAGCCCGAGCCGGTGTAGGGGATGCCGAGCAGGTCGAACGCCGCCTGCACCCGTCCGTCCTCGCCGCAGGCGCCGTGGAGCGCGATGAACACGACGTCCGCCATGGCGCAGACGCGCAGAACGTCCTTGCCGAAGATATTTTCGCTCTTGTCCTTCCGGCTTGCGCGGACGACGTCGAGATCCGGCTCCTCACGGGCGACAGAAAAATCGCCGCACAGGCCGTCCGGCGCGTCAAAAATGCTCTCCGGCGCGCCGTCATAGCCCTCAAGCCCCAAAAACATATCCACCAGCACAGCCTGATGGCCGCGCTCACGCAGGGCGCGGCAGATGCGCGTGCCGCTCGAAAGCGACACATTGCGCTCCATACTCAGTCCGCCCGCCAAAACAACGATACGCATACTGTTTCCTCCTGAATTCGCAAAAACTACATATCTATGCTATTTTATCAGAATATACTTTAGCACAACGCCGCGCGAATTACAAGCAAAAGAAAGGCGGCTTCCCGCCGCCTTTCTTGTCAAAAAAGTGGCAAAGCCACTTTTTTGAGAAATCTTCGCTGCGCTCTGCGCCTCGGTTGTCCGCTGAAAGCGGACAATTCGACGCTTGCTCCGCGCAACGTGTTTTCTGCCACGCACAGGTCGCGGCAGAAAACGGATCATATCGCTTTCGCGTCTGCGGACGCGAAACTCTGCGAGGCCTTTCAGCAAGCGGAGAAAGGCGGCCTTCCGCCGCCTTTCTCCGTGTCATTGGAATAAGCCCGAAAGAAGTCCCGCGCTCTCCTGCTTCTTCTCCGCGAGCGTCATCGCCGCGGAGAGGAGCTGCGCGGCCTCGCCGCGCGTGAGCGGGCGCTGCCAGTCGCCCGCGGAGAAGCTGCCGCTTTCGATCACGCGGACGGACTCAAGATTCGCCACCGCCTGTGCGCTCCACGCGTCGGCGCTGCCCGCGTCGTAGTCGGAAAGGTCCACGTCCGTCACGCGCAAAAGACGGTTGAGCACCGTCGCCGCCTCGGAGAGCGTCACGCCCTCGTCCGCGCAGAAGGCCATGCCGCCCTCCGTGCCCACGCCGCGGATCAGACCGCATTGCAGGGCGCTGACCGCGCTTCCCTTCGCCCAGGTCGGGATCTCCGCGTCGTCACAGAAGCCCGTCATCGTGAGGTCGCCCGCAGGAATGCCCGCGCAGGCAAGCGCCATGGTGACGAACTCGCCGCGGCTGACGGCGCGGTCCGGCTCAAAGAAGCGCCGGCTGCCGACCTGCGCGCCGACGAACACGCCGTGCTCCGCCAGGTCCACCGCCGCGGTGTAGGCGGCGCTCTCCGCCATGTCGTCATAGGTCACGCCGCATTTGGCGCGCACGATGGTGATGCGCACCTCCGCGGGGGCCGAGGTGCTGCCCGCGGCGTCGGTCGCGGTGTAGGTGAAACGGTCCGCGCCGGTCTTGTTCTTCGCGCTGGTGTAGACAAAGGTCTCGCCGTCGAGCGTCACGGTGCCCTTGGACGGCTGCTCGGCAATGGCGAAGCTCACCTCGCCGCCCTCGCGGTCGATGGCGGCGAGCGTGCCGGTGTAGGGGATGCCGCGGTAGACACGCACGTCGATGCTCTGCGCGATGGGCGCGCCCGCGTCCGCCGCAGGCGCCGCCTTCTCCCGTCCGAAGATGGCCGAGGCGGGAATGCCCGTGAGCGCGAGCAGCAGCATCGCCATGACGAACGGTACCGTGCGCCACAAAAGCTCTCTGTTCTTATCGGTATTCAAAATCGGTTCCTCCCTTTTTCAGTGTGGTACGGTTATTCTTTGTGAAAAAGGGAGCTTTATGCAAAAAGGGAAACGTCCGCGGCGCGGACGCTTCCCTTTTCAAATTTTTCAGTTGGTCAGCCACTCGGGCCGCGAGCGCTTTTTCACGCCCGAGACGATGCCCATGGCGGCAAAAAGCGTGACAATGGACGAGCCGCCGTAGCTGAAAAACGGCAGCGTCAGACCGATGACCGGCATCAGGAACAGGCACATGCCGATGTTCGCGATGGTCTGGAAAATGAGCATACTCGCCATGCCCACGCAGACGTAGCTCTCCATCGGCGTCGCCGCGTCGCGCGCGACGAGCAGACAGCGCACCACGATGGCAAGCAGCAGCACGATGATGAGCGCGCAGCCGAGGAAGCCCAGCTCCTCGCCGCAGACGGAGAAAATGAAGTCCGTCTGTCGCTCGGGGATGCTCCACACATTGGACGACTGCGTCTGCGCGCCGTGGAACAGTCCCTGTCCGGTCAACTCGCCCGAGCCGAGCGCCATCAGTCCGCGCGTCTGCTGAAAGCCCGCGTCGTCGGGCTGATAGCTGTGGTCGAGGACAGCAAGAAAGCGGTCGCGCATATAGCCCGGCAGCAGGTCCAGATGCCACACGGCAAGAAACGCCGCCGCGCCGCCGCCAATGCCCAGCGCCAGCCAGCGCTTCGCCATGCCCGCGGCAAAAACCATGCAGATGAAGATGAAGAGATACACGAGCGCGCTGCCCGCATCACCGGAGATGACGACGATCAGCCCCACCATAAAAGCGGTATGCGCCGTCGGCTGAATGACGTTTTCAAAGCGCACAAGGTCTCGCCTATCCTTCAGCAGCGCAAGCTGATAGGCGAGCAAAACGATGAAAAAGATCTTTACGACCTCCGCCGGCTGCACCGTGACGGGGAAATTGCGCAGGAAGCCAACGCCGAGGTTTTTGCCGATGTCATTCACACCGAGCCACGCGCGGTTGCCATTTCGCGTCTGGCCGAAGGGCGTGAGCAGCAGCAGGAGAAAGCCGACGTTGAAGCCCAGCAGCCACTTCCATTGCTTCGCCAGCTCGAATACGTCGATGCTCGAGAGGAAGAGGTAGAGCACCAGCCCGATGAGCAGGCCGAGGCCCTGCACGGCAACGTACTTGAGCGTGCCGCGAAAGCTTGTCGCGCTGGCGATGAGCACCATGCCGTAGAGCGTCGAGGCCACGCACAGCGCGAGCAGCACCGCGTCGGTCTGGCGCAGCACGTCATGCAGCGTTTCCCGCACTCGTCCCATCGGTCCTTCCCCTCCTCTGCCGAAAATTCTCGGAATGATATAAATGATATATCAGTATAGCACGATTCCGCCTGTCTGTAAACCGCGCGTTTTTCTTTCTTCCACTGTTTACACTCTGTTCATGCAAAAAGGAATTGCGCATCGCGCGGCGGTGTGCTATACTGTACCTTTAGAATGGGTCGAAAGGAGGCATTTGCCGTGGAGCATCTTTCACACAGTGAGCAGGAGACCGAGCAGCTCGGCGAGCAGGTCGCCCGCAGACTGCCGCGCGGGACCGTCATCGCCTACACCGGCGAACTCGGCATGGGAAAGACCGCCTTCACCCGCGGGCTTGCCCGCGGTCTCGGCTGCCGCGGCCGCGTCACCAGTCCCACCTTCACCATCGTCAACGAATACGAGGGGGATATTCCCCTGTTCCACTTTGACCTCTACCGCCTCGGCTCGTCAGACGAGCTGTTTGACATCGGCTGGGAGGATTACCTCGCGCGCGGCGGCGTGTGCGCCGTCGAGTGGAGCGAGCGGGCGGAGGACGCCTTCGACGGTTCCACCGTGCGCATCGACTTCCGGCGCGGCGCGCAGCACGACGGCTGGCGTGTCATCACCATCACGGGGGTGGACGGCTTATGAAAATTCTCGCGCTCGAGACCTCGGCGAAGTCCGTTTCGACCGCAGTGGTCGAAAACGGCGTGCCGCTGGCCTATGCCTATCAGTGCACCGGCCTCACCCACTCGCGCACGCTGATGCCGATGGTGGACGCCATGCTCAAAAACGCCGAGCTGACGCTTGGCGACATGGACGCGGTCGCCGTGGCCGCCGGTCCCGGCTCGTTCACGGGCCTGCGCATCGGCATCGCCGCGGTCAAGGGCCTCGCCTGGGCAGCGGACAAGCCGTGCTTCGGCGTTTCCACGCTCGAGGCGATGGCGCAGAATCTCGCCCACATGGACGGTCTGCTCGTCTGCGCGATGGACGCGCGGCGCAATCAGGTCTACAACGCGCTCTTTGAAGCGAAAAACGGCGTCCTCACCCGCCTCACGCCCGACCGCGCCATCGCGGTCGCGGAGCTGGCGGAGGAGCTGCGCGGCGAAACGCGCCGCCTTCTCGTGCTCGGCGACGGCGGGCGGCTCTGCCGCGACGGGCTCGCGCAGCTCGGCGTAGAGAGCGAGCTGGCTCCCGCGCAGCTGCTCTATCAGAACGCCGTAGGCGTCGGCCTCGCCGCGGAGCACGGCACGCCGGTGAGCGCGCAGGAGCTTGCGCCGGTCTACCTGCGCATTTCGCAGGCCGAGCGCGAGCGCAACGTAAGATTACAGCAGGAAGCAACCCAAAAATAAATATATAGTTTACGGAGGACGAAGCAATGGAATCGAAATTTGGCAGCAAGGTACACATCATGGACCATCCCCTCGTAGCCCACAAGCTGACGATCATGCGCGACAAGAACACCAGCGTCAAGGATTTCCGCGAGCTGGTCAGCGAGATCGGTATGCTCATCACCTACGAGGCGACCCGCGATCTTCCGCTCACCACCAAGCACATTGAAACGCCCATCTGCGAGATGGACGCCCCCACCCTTGCCGGCCGCAAGTTCGTGGTCGTCCCCATCCTCCGTGCCGGTCTCGGTCTGGTCGACGGCGTGCTGCGCATGGTCCCCTCCGCGCGCGTGGGCCATATCGGTATGTACCGCGATGAAGAAACGCTCGAGCCCCATCCCTACTTCTGCAAGATGCCCAAGGACGTGGCCGAGCGCGACGTGCTGATCGTCGATCCCATGCTCGCCACCGGCGGCAGCGCCGCCGAGGCCATCGGCGAGATGAAGAAGCGCGGCTGCAAGCACATCAAGCTCATGGTGCTCGTCGCCGCTCCCGAGGGCATTGAGCACATTCAAAAGCTCTATCCCGACGTGGAGATCTACGCCGGCGCGCTCGACGACCACCTCAACGAGCACGGCTACATCGTCCCGGGTCTCGGTGACGCGGGCGACCGCATCTTCGGCACGAAGTAAGTTCTCCCCCCCCGCGGCGCCGTTCGCGCCGGAAGGCGCGTTCAAGCGTTTTGCGCAGCAAAACCTTGCCGCAGGGCGAGTCATCGGCCTGCGGTTTTGATCCCCGCAGGGGTTTCGCGCCGCGCATCGGCGCGGAATCGCGGGCGACCGCATTTTCGGCACGAAGTAAGCGACCCCACCCCGCGGCGCCGTTCCGGCGCTCTGCGCGGTAGACTTTTATCACAAACAGCAATTTGAAAGGAAACCATTGACCATGAGTGCATCGAGAGAAAAGAAGGCTCGTCAGGAGCTGAACGAATCCGGCTACGTCGATCCCCGCAAGGCCCGCGAGGCCGAGGAGAAGGCGAAGGAGCGCCGCTCCACCCGCATCTATACCGCCGTCATCGTCGCCTTTGTGCTGCTCGGCGTGGTGCTCTTCGCCTCCGGCCGCATCCAGGCGGGCAACGAGGCCAAGGAGACTGCCCGCATCGGCGCGGAGAGCGCCGTGACCATCGACGGCGAGGACTTCAGCGTCAACGATGTAGCTTATTACTATGGCAGCATTTACAACACCTTCGCCAACAACGGCAGCTCCTTCGGCTTCGACAGCAGCAAGAGCGCCCGCGAGCAGCAGTACACCGAGGGTAAGACCTGGCACGACTACTTTCTGGAGTCCGCGCTGGACTACATGAAGGAGAGCGTTGCCGTCGCCCACGCTGCCGAGGCTGCCGGCTTTGACGGCGCCGAGCAGATGGACTCCGCCGAGCAGAGCAATCTGTCCATGGTCGACCTCTATGCCTCCTACAGCGGCGCGACCCGCGCGCAGTATCTCACCGCGATGTTCGGCAAGTACATGACCGAGGAGGCCTTCGTCCGCTGCGTCCGCCGCGACGCGCTCGCGAGCGCCTACCAGCAGAGCTATTCCGACAGCCTGACCTACTCCGCCGCCGACCTGCAGGCCGCCTATGACGAGGATCCCGACGCCTATTGCAGCGTGGACATCGAGTACGTCTCCTTCACGACCGGCCTTTCGAGCGACGCCACCGACGCGGAGAAGTCCGCTGCGATGGAGGAAGCCAAGGCGAAGGCCGAGGCCGTCCTCGCCGCCTACGCGGAGGGCAGGAGCTTTGAGGAAAGCGCCGGCGACGGCACCTATACGCACCTCGCGCACGCCGACCGCAGCGTGACGAGCGATATGCTCACCTGGGCGTTTGCCGCTGACCGCGTAGCGGGCGACACTACCGTCGCCGAGCAGAGCAGCGGTTATGTCGCCGTCCTCTTCCACTCCCGCAGCCGCGACGACTATCACCCCGTCACCGTCCGCCACATCCTTGTTGAGGACGAGGCGACCGCAGAGGAGATCCTTGCCGACTTCAAGGCCGGCGACGCCACCGAGAGCGATTTCGCCGCCCTCGCCTCCACCAAGTCCACCGACAGCGGCACCGCCTCCAACGGCGGCCTTGTGAGCAATATGCGCAAGGGCGCGTCTGTTCAGCCCTTTGAGGATTGGAGCTTCGATCCCAGCCGTCAGAGCGGCGACACGGACATCATCAAGAGCGAGTATGGCTACCATGTGATGTACTTTGTGGAGACCAACCCCCTTCCCTACTGGGAATACAAGGCAACCAACAGCCTCAGAAGCGCCGATGTCAGCGCGTGGTATGAGGGCATCACCGACGGCGTGACCGCTGAGCAGCTCGACGCCATCGAGTACGTCGGCTGAGCACATCCGCAACGCGGCAGGGACCGGCAAGGCTGCCGGTCCCTGCTTTTTCAAGAGGAATACCTATGGAAAATCAATTCTTACGCACCGAAATGGTGCTCGGCGCGGACGGCATGGACGCTCTGCGCCGCAGCCACGTCGCCGTGTTCGGTCTCGGCGGCGTGGGCAGCTACGCGGTCGAAGCGCTGGTGCGCTCGGGCGTGGGCGAGCTGACGCTCATCGACGACGACACCGTGGCGCTGACGAACCTCAACCGCCAGCTCGAGGCGCTGCACTCCACGCTTGGGCAGAGCAAGGCGGAGGCCATCGCCGCGCGCTGCCGCGACATCAACCCCGCGGTCGTCCTCCACCCCATCGTGGGACGCTACGAGGCCGCGGGCCGTGAGCGCTTCTTCGACGCGAAATACGACTACATCCTCGACTGCATCGACCTTGTCTCCTGCAAGCTCGACCTGATCGAGACCGCGCTCACACGCGGCATCCCCATTCTCTCCGCGCTCGGCACGGGCAACAAGCTCGACCCCTCGCAGCTTCAGATCACGGACATCTCCAAGACCTACGGCTGCCCGCTCGCGCGCGTGATGCGAAAGGAGCTCAAGGCGCGCGGCATCCTGCACACGCGCGTGCTCTTCTCCCCCGAGCTGCCCGCCGCAACGGAGCAGAAGGAAGCGCCCCCGCCCGGGCGGCGCAGCGTACCGGCAAGCCTCACCTGGGTCCCCGGCTGCGGCGGACTGATGATGGGCGGCGAAGCCGTGCTCGACCTCGCGCGCCGCGCAAAGGAGGAGGTCAAATGATGCTGCTCGGAAGCCTTGTCAATATGCTCGCCATCTTCGCCGGCTGCTTCGTCGGCGTGACGCTCGGGCGCTTCATTCCCGAGCGCTTCAATGCCGCCATCGTAAAGGGCATCGCCCTGTGCGTGCTCTACATCGGTGTGGAGGGAATGCTGGCGGGCAGCGATATGCTCGTTGCCATTCTCTCCATCGTGCTCGGCGTCATCCTCGGCGAGCTGCTCGACCTCGACGGGCGCATTTACGCGCTCGGCGACTGGGTGGAGCGCCGCTTTGCGAAAAAGCAGTCCAAGACCTCTATCTCCGAGGGCTTCGTGAATGCCTCGCTCCTCTTCTGCGTGGGCGCCATGGCCATCATGGGCGCGCTGGACTCCGGCCTCACCGGCGACCACGCGACGCTCTATGCCAAGTCCACGCTCGACGGCATCACCTCCATCGTCTACGGCTCGACGATGGGCGTGGGCGTGGCGCTCTCGGGCATCGCGGTGTTCCTCTATCAGGGGCTTATCACGCTCTGCGCGTCGTTCATCGCGCCGTTTCTGAGCGATCCTGTCATCGCGGAGATGAAGTGCGTCGGCTCGCTGCTCATCGTGGGACTGAGCTTCAATGTGCTCGGCATCACGAAGATCAAGGTGATGAACTATGTCCCCGCCGTGTTTTTCCCCATCCTGCTGTGCCGCTTTATGTGAATTTCTGTAAAGGAAAAGCGCCTGTCATCGACAGGCGCTTTTCCTTATTCTGTTTTTAGGTGCTCCTGCCGCCGGCCGCGCCATAGCGCGGCGGTGAGGACGAGGAGCACGACGAGGGCAAGGTTATTGAGCGAATCGAGCGTACCGCTCAGCGCGAGCTTCCAAGTGTAGCCCGTCAGGTCGCCGTGTCCTGCATTCACGATGTACCGCACCCAGAGCGCAAGCGCCTGACGGATGCCGAGCTGCGCAAGCCAGCCGGCGGTGAGCAGCGCAATGCTCCTTCGATCCCAGCGGAGCGTCAGCGTGCGGTAGGAGCGCAGCGTACAGGCGACCAGCGCGAGCAGTGCCAGTGCGACCGACCAGCTCATCGCAAGGCGCATGGGATTCAACCGGAACAGGCGCGAAAATGTCTGGAAGATATTTCCGGCGACAACACCTGCGGCAAAGCGCAGATACAGCGCAAAACACACATACAGCGCCCACGCGCACCAAAGCCCCATGCGCTGCCTCACCGTCAGGCAGATGGCGCCGCAGACAAACAGCGGCAGCGCCAGTATAAAGCCGGCGAGCGTTCCGGCGAAGAGCATGATGAGTATCCCGATCAGCGCGCCGAAGCACAGCAGGATCGTACCGACGATCTGCCGCTTCTCCCGCCGCGCCGCGGGCGCGGCGGCGGTGTACGCTCCCGCGCTCTCCTTGTCCGGCGCTTCGCCGCGCGCAGCCTCCGGCTGTGCGCTCTCCCCCTTCACCAGCTCGTCGAGCGTCACGCCGAACAGCTCTGCGAGCCGCAGGAGCTTATCCAACTCCGGAATGCTGGCGTCCGTCTCCCACTTGCTCACCGACTGGCGGCTGACCTCCAGCGCGTCGGCGAGGTCGCCCTGCGATAGGTTCTTCTGCGCGCGCAGCCGCGCGATGTTTTGTCCAAGCGTCATTCGTGTTCTCCTTTGCTTTGATGGCTTGAGTATAGTGAAAAGCCGAGAAAAAGTCCACCAAGCGGGCTTGAAAATTTAGCAACTGACGGTTGCAGACCTCATTTTATCCGTAAAAGCAGGGTGTTTTCTATTCCGCGATGTACGGCAGCGCCCGCACGCAGAAGCGTGCCATATCCACATGGCTCTCGTCCGTAAATCCCACGCCCTCGTTTTTAAGCAGCTCCACCTGTCGGTTCGCGCCGCCGAAGGCGAAGGCGGGCGACACCGCGCCGTCGCGCCTGACGACACGGTGACAGGGGATCACCCCCGGCTCGGGGTTGACGTGCAGCGCATAGCCCACCACGCGCGAGAGCCGTGGGTTGCCGATGGCGCGGGCGATCTGCCCATAGGTCGCAACGCTGCCGCGTGGAATGAGCCGCACCGCGGCGTAAACTCTCTCAAAGGTCGTCATGTGCTTCCTTTCTCTATTACAATAAGTTTTGGTTGGAAGCCCAGCATCCGGCTGGGCTTCCTTTCCAACTCATGCCTAAGCTACAATAATGGGAGCAACTGGCTGACGATT
>QWCH01000092.1_pt1 | contig 152186 bp, 137 predicted proteins | sample 1972671 | NCBI WGS metagenome assembly QWCH01 (sample SAMN09866713, study PRJNA288562) | Human gut metagenome isolate term3_stool, whole genome shotgun sequencing... | isolation source: gut | host: Homo sapiens | place: USA: California
AGACTTCCCACACTTGAAAAGTGCGAACATAAAAATAGTTTCATCAATATTCTCCTTTATAAATACCAATTTATCTTTTTCTTTCTGAAAATGGGCAATCCCGATTGGGACTGCCCATATATTTTGAAAATTATGCGATTTTTAAGACTCTGCACCGTTTCAAGCACCATTTGGTGTAAATTTGGTGTATTTGTGTATTTTCAGAGCTTTTTCACAAATGAAATACATCCCGTTTTGTAAGGTAAAACGGTACTTCTTAATAGAGCTTTGCACCTGCCGGAATATGGTCATCAACCATCAGAAGATGAAGCTTTTCTTCGCCTTCTTCTTCGTGTACTGCACTGAGAAGCATACCACAAGAGTCAATACCCATCATTGCTCTTGGAGGAAGATTTGTGATTGCGATAAGTGTCTTACCAACAAGTTCTTCCGGCTCGTAATATGCGTGAATACCGCTTAAAATGGTTCTGTCTGTGCCTGTTCCGTCATCAAGAGTGAACTGTAACAGTTTCTTTGACTTCGGTACTGCAACACACTCTTTAATCAACATCTTCTTCAAACAAAGGCTCAACCTTTACCTTAGAAAAATCAATTTTCTCAGGCTCTGATTTTGGTGTAGAAACCTCTTTAGAACTTACACCATTTTCGGATTTTACACCACCGAGGGTCTTCATTGTCGGGAACAGCAAAACATCCCTGATTGCCTGCGAATCTGTAAGCAGCATCACCAGACGGTCGATACCGTAACCGATGCCACCCGTTGGAGGCATACCGATCTCCAAAGCATTCAGGAAATCTTCATCTGTATGCTCTGCCTCATCATCACCTGCGGCTGCGTTTGCATCCTGTGCGGCGAAACGCTCTCGCTGATCGATTGGATCGTTCAGCTCGGAGTACGCATTACACATCTCCCACGTATTGATAAAGAGTTCGAATCGCTCTACCTTGCTTGGGTCCGAAGGTTTCTTCTTCGTAAGTGGAGAAATCTCGATTGGATGATCCATGATAAATGTTGGCTGGATCAGCTTCTCCTCGCAGAACTCCTCGAAGAACAGGTTGATAATATCACCCTTCTTATGACGATCCTCGTATGCGATATGGTGCTCGTCAGCCAGCTTCTTCGCCTCTGCATCATCTGCTACCTGATCAAAATCAATACCTGTATATTTCTTGATCGCGTCATTCATTGTCAGACGCTCAAATGGCTTACCAAAATCGATTTCAATACCATTGTAAGAAATCTTTGTACTGCCACATACCTTCTCTGCAAGGTAACGGAACATAGACTCTGTCAGTTCCATCATGCCCTCGTAATCGGTATATGCCTGATACAACTCCATCAATGTAAACTCCGGATTGTGACGGGTATCCACACCCTCATTACGGAATACACGACCGATTTCGAACACTCTTTCCAGTCCGCCAACGATCAGTCTCTTCAAATATAACTCCAAAGAGATACGAAGCTTTACATCTTCATTCAACGCATTGTAATGTGTCTCAAATGGTCTCGCTGCGGCACCACCTGCATTCGATACGAGCATTGGTGTCTCAACTTCCATGAAATCACGTCCTGCAAGGAAATTACGAATCTCCTTCAGGATCTGGGAACGCTTGATGAACACTGCCTTGCTTTCCTGATTCATGATCAGATCCACATATCTCTGACGATAACGCATATCCGTATCGGTCAGTCCGTGGAACTTCTCCGGAAGAATCTGCAAAGACTTTGACAGAAGTGTCATCTCCTCCGCATGAATGGAAATCTCTCCCGTCTTTGTACGGAATGCATATCCCTTCACACCATAAATATCTCCAATATCAGACTTCTTGAAATCTGCATAGCTTTCTTCGCCGATCTGGTCTCTTGCAACATAGACCTGAATATTTCCCTTCAAATCCTGAATGTTACAGAAAGATGCCTTACCCATGACACGCTTGAACATCATACGTCCAGCAATACTTACATGAATCGGAGAGCCATCCATGATTGCTCTTCTCTCATTGTAATCGTTTGCCAGAACTTCCTTCTTCTGCTCGTCATCCAGCCCCTCTACATCCGGTGTTGGTCTGCCTGCCAGAAGCTCTGCTTCATGCGCAATGTAAGTTTCCTTTACATCTTCACTGTGATTTGTCACATCATATTTCGTAATCTCAAATGGATCTTTTCCTGCTGACTGCAGCTCTGCGAGCTTGTCGCGACGCACCTGCAACAGCCTGTTTGTATCCTGCTGCTTATTCTCTGCCACTTTTTAACTCTCTCTTTCTTATCGAATATCCAAAATACGGTAGTCAAAGTTTCCGTCTGGTGCTTCCACTGTGACCGTCTCTCCAACCCGTCTCTTCAAAATAGCCATACCAAGTGGAGATTCGTTGGAAAGCTTTCCTTCCAGAATATTAGACTCTGTAGAACCAACGATCTTGAATGTATTTACCTCATCCATATCGATATCCAGAATAGATACCTCAGAACCAAAGTTTACAACACCCTGCTCTACTTCTTCTTCATCAGCAACCTCTGCATACTTCAGGATCTTCTCGATCTCTTCGATACGAGCCTCGATATCTCTCTGCTCGTCCTTTGCAGCATCGTACTCGGCGTTCTCTGACAAGTCTCCTTGCTCTCTTGCTTCTTTGATCTTCTGTGCAATTTCCTGACGTCTATTTACCTTTAAGTCCTGTAACTCGTCCTCTAACTTACGAAGACCTTCTCTAGTCAACAGATTTTTCTTCTCAGCCATCTCTATTTTCCTTTCTTTCACGACATACTTGCCCAGACTTCTTCCGAGCATACATGCTTGAATTATATCGGATATTACGTCATATGTCAAATAAGATTTCTATTGGATTTTACAATATTATTCGGCACACATTACAAAAATCCGCAAAGCCATTTCTGACCTTGCGGATTCACATTTTTCTTTCTACTATTATTTCGCTTTACAACATCCGATTAGTGATGAAACAGACGGATTCCTGTAAATGCCATAACCATATCGTACTTGTCTGCACACTCGATGACAAGATCATCACGTACAGAACCACCCGGCTGTGCGATATACTTCACACCACTCTTCTTTGCACGCTCTACATTATCAGAGAATGGGAAGAATGCATCAGAACCAAGTGTTACATCAGTATTTCCATCGAGCCAAGCACGCTTCTCCTCACGTGTAAATACTGGTGGCTTTACCTTGAAACGCTTCTGCCATTCGCCCTCGCGAAGTACATCCTCATACTCATCCCCGATGTAGACATCGATTGCATTGTCACGGTCTGCACGTCCCAGTGAATCTACAAACTGCAGATTCAGAACCTGTGGTGCCTGACGGAGATACCAGTTATCTGCCTTCTGTCCGGCAAGTCTTGTACAATGTACACGGGACTGCTGTCCGGCACCGATACCGATTGCCTGTCCGTTCTTCACATAGCATACAGAGTTTGACTGTGTATATTTCAGAGTGATCAAAGCAATCTTCATATCGTTCTTTGCAGATTCTGGAAGATCCTTGTTCTTTGTCACAATGTTTGAAAGCAGTTCATCGTTGATTGGAAGCTCATTTCTTCCCTGCTCAAATGTGATGCCATATACCTGCTTGTGCTCGATTGGAGCTGGTACATACGAAGGATCAATCTGAATAATATTGTAATTACCCTTTTTCTTCTGCATCAGAAGTTCAATTGCCTCATCTGTGTAGCCCGGCGCAATCACACCATCGGATACCTCACGCTTGATCAGTCTTGCTGTATCCTTATCACACACATCAGAAAGTGCAATGAAATCACCGAAGGAAGACATACGGTCAGCGCCTCTGGCTCTCGCATAAGCACATGCCAGCGGAGAAAGCTCGCCGAGATCGTCTACCCAGTAAATCTTTGCCAATGTACCATCAAGCGGAAGTCCCACAGCCGCACCTGCCGGAGATACATGCTTGAAGGAAGTTGCTGCCGGAAGTCCGGTTGCTTCTTTCAGCTCCTTTACAAGCTGCCAGCCGTTAAATGCATCCAAAAAGTTGATATAACCCGGCTTGCCATTGATCACCTTGACTGGAAGCTCGCTTCCATCCTCCATGTAGATACGAGATGGTTTCTGATTCGGGTTACATCCATACTTAAGCATAATTTCGTTTGCCATGATTTTTCATCCTCCGCTTTCTTAGACTCTGTCGTATTTATTGATAATCTTTGATGTTGCCTTACCTGTCTCGATATCGATATAGCGAACAAACAAAGATACCTTGTTATCCTCATTCAAAGAGTTCCACAGCATATCGGTAAATGCATCCATATCATCCGGGATTGCAACCAGCTTCGGCTCACCCTCAAAGCTTGGAAGTGGATTGCCATCACCCATATAGGTGTGAATGAAATGTCCGGTTCCCGGAAGTGGATTTGTATAAGAGAATGTAAATCTCTCACAGCAATCCGGATTTCCGTCTGCGGATTTTAAGATGGACATTGCATAATTATACGAACCATTTTCCACATGCATGATGCCGGAAATACGTGGTGTATAATTTGGTGCATCATCCTCATATTCTCGCGTGCGTAAAGACTGCTCAAATGTCTGCTGCTTGTCCATCAACTCGTAAATCGTATCGGTCTGATCTCCATTTGTCACGATTGTCTTGTTGCCTAATACACGCACCGGTGCATAGATGATCAGATGTGGGTCTGTCAGCTTGGAAGGATCTGCTGCCTCTGTTCTTATGCCATCCTCTGTCTCTGTAAATACACGGTTCCGTGAATTTACGCTGCGTCCCATAATGAAATATGCAGTTACCGCCTTCTTGCCATCCTGTGACTTTCCGATTACGATACCTCTGCCCGGGTACGCATTGCCCTTCAATTCTTCTTCCAATGAAATCATCTTCACGCTCTTCGTTCCTCCTCTTGTTTTGTTAATATCCATGTCGATTGCGAACACCCACTATCATGTAAGAGTTGTACAGAATATACAATTCTATGCAGACGCGCTCTCGCTCAGTTCAGCACATAACAGACACTAAACTCCCTGCACCTTCATACTTCCGGTGCAGCTCGTTAAGTGCTGATGTGCTTCAATGGTCTGCATATGAATTGTATATTCTGTACAACTCAATCCACATAATTCCGCTTCGCAATCGCCAATCTACTCTTTCAAATACACAATCCGTCGTCGCTCAGGATGCCTTGTGGGCGTTAGTCAGCCCCATTCGTAACATCCCCGCTTCCCTCTAATGAAATCGGGTTACCAAGTACAGTCGGCTCCGGTTTGATAAATGTCATAACAAAGTCCTTGCTGATTGCCAGATACTCGCGGATATTCCGGATGGTCTGTCCACCGTAGTTAATCGGTGCTGCCGCCACTCCATATGCATCCATACCGAGATTCTTGGCATTGTAGACCGCACGTGTCAAATGATATTTCTGCGTGACGATCACAACTTTTTCCGCGCCAAAGATTGCTCTGGCACGGTACATACTCTCATAAGTAGAAAATCCCGCATGATCCAGGAAAATATCCTCCGACGGAACGCCCTGCTTGATCGCATAGTTCTTCATGACACTGACTTCGTTATAATATTCGCTGCCGTGGTCACCACTCATCAGTATCTTCGGTGCACAGCCTGCCTTGTAAAGTGCAATCCCCTCATCCAATCGATCCCGCAGCATCGGACTCGGTGTATCTCCATTCTTTACAGATGCCCCAAGAATGATAATACAATCCACATCCGAAAGTGCAGTTGCGTCCTCCTCTTTCAGCAGACGGGGATTCACATCATGTTTAACATAGATATAGATTCCTGTCAACCCAAGAAGGATCAGCAACGCACTTGCAATCAGGAATACAAATATATTCCGGATTGCCCGCACAAATCCGCCTTTTTTCTTATCTGCTTTTTTCTTACTCATATCTTTTTGCCATTATTTCGTCGTCTTTTTTTCTGTGGAAGTCTTAGCTGCTGCCGGTTTCTTTGCTATGGCTGGCTTCTTATCTACATAATCGTATCTGAATACCATCATGGAAAGCGGTGCGATATCAATGCTGATCGCATACGGCATACGATCACACTTTTCTTCAAATGCCTTTACCTTACCGTTTTTCGTACCGGAACCGCCGTAGATCTTCGCATCCGAATTGATGATCTCCTCATACTCGGTCAGGCAAGGCACTCCAATCCAGTAATCCTTACGCTCTACCGGAACGAAATTGCATACGAACAACAACTGATCCTTCACCGTCTTTCCACGACGCACAAACGCGATAATACTTGTATTTGCATCATCGACCTTGGTCCACTCGAATCCCATCTGATTGTTGTCATTGTAGTAGCATGCGTCATAGGTTGTATACATATGGTTCAGATCTGCCACCCATTTCTGCATCTTCTTATGCAGAGGCTGATCTAATAAGAACCAGTCAAGACTTCTTGCCTCACTCCACTCACGAAGCTGTCCGAACTCCTGTCCCATGAACAAAAGCTTCTTGCCCGGATGTCCATACATAAATCCATAAGCCGTACGCAGGTTTGCGAACTTATCCATTTCTACACCCGGCATCTTGTTGAGCATGGAGCACTTGAGATGTACGACCTCATCGTGTGAAATCACAAGCACATAATTCTCTGCATATGTATATGACAGGCTGAATGTCAGTCGGTTGTGATTAAATGAACGGAAATATGGATCCATCTTCATATACTCTAAGAAGTCATTCATCCATCCCATATTCCACTTGTACAGGAAGCCAAGCCCCTTCATGCTTGCCGGTGCTGTGACACCTGCCCATGCCGTAGACTCTTCCGCAATCAGGAACGCGCCCGGATTGCGCTCTTCCATAACCGTATTGATCTTGCGGAGCAGTTCGATTGCATCGTAATTCTCATTTCCGCCATCTTTATTCGGCAGCCACTGTCCATCCTGCTTTCCGTAATCCAGATACAACATAGAAGCGACCGCATCCACACGCAATGCATCCACATGGAACTTCTCCACCCAGAACAACGCATTGGCTGTTAAGAAGTTAGAGACCTCATTTCTTCCAAAATCAAAGATATAGGTTCCCCAGTCCGGATGCTCGCCGCGTCTTGGATCCGGATGCTCATAAAGCGGCATGCCATCAAATCTTCCAAGTCCGTGCGCATCTCTCGGGAAATGTGCCGGTACCCAGTCTAAGATCACACCGATGCCGTTTGCATGCATATGATCTACAAAATACATGAAATCCTCCGGCGAGCCATAACGGCTGGTCGGCGCATAATAATTCGTTACCTGATATCCCCATGATCCGTCAAATGGATACTCTGCAATACCCATCAGCTCGACATGCGTATATCCCATCTTCTTTACATAATCGCAAAGCATCTTTGCAAGCTCACGGTAGGTATAGAATCCAAAATCTGAATCCTCAATTTTCTTCTTCCACGAACCGAGGTGGCACTCATAAATTGCCATCGGCTTTTTCAGCTCGGTCTCACGCGTCTGCTGCTTCCGGTTCTCGATCCAGTCCGTATCCTTCCACTTATATCCGGTCAGATCCGCAACGACATTCGCATTGTCCGGTCTTACCTGACACTGGTTTCCATATGGATCCGCCTTGTATAAGATCTCGCCGTCTCTTGTCAGAATCTGATATTTGTAGACAGCCCCCGGAGCTACATCCGGGATAAACAGCTCATAGATACCGGAGGTCTGCATCATCTGCATCGGGTTGAGTGCGCCATCCCACATGTTAAAATCACCTACGACACTGACACGTCTCGCATGCGGTGCCCATACTGCGAAGTATGTTCCCTTCACACCATCGATCGTCATCGGATGCGCACCAAACTTTTCGTAGACATCATAGTGCTTGCCCTCTGCAAAAAGATATGTGTCAAACTCTGTGATCTGTGAGTCAAACGCGTATGCATCGGCAGTCACAACCGTTGTACCATCCTGATAGGTTGTCTCGATGCGGTATTTTGTTCCCTTATATTTCTTCTTTGCACTGTAAAATCCATAGAAGCCCTCTGCCAGACATTCCATCTCCTCACGGTTTTTGCCTGTCGGAGATACGACGCAGACTTTCTCTGCATACGGACGATATACGGTGATCACCTGTCCATCGCCATAAACATGGTTTCCGAGCAGATGCTTCGGTGCATTGATAACCCCATTTTTCAATTCATCGTACAAAATCCAGTTTACCCAATCTTCCAGTCGTTTGTTCATATTTTGTAACCCTCCTTAAAAATATCCTTCTCTAAATCTAAAACCGGTGTGGCCGCCCCGCCAGACGGACACACACACGAATCATCACAAACACAAAAATCTCCGCTGCAACTATGCCAAGATATAGCAACGCCAGATTCCTTGCAAAGGTTTCCGGCAGAATCTTACACAGCACATCTCCGGAAGAAAAATAGCCATAATCGCCACGGAATATCATATTCCGAAGTCCTGCATAGACCTCTCTTTTTGATGTCACGATCCGCAGCATCAAAAGCGCCACCAGACACGCGCCGCCTGCACTTCCATAGAAACATGGCATCGTCTCCCGCCTGCGCCAAAGCCTGCGAAAACTGTATATCATCCCAGCCAGCGATGCAATGGATAAAATCCATGCGAACCGGTAATACCCTTTCAATCGGTTCAGCTGATGCACATTTTCGTCCGATAATTCATATCCTGCAATCCTGTATTTTCCTGTAAAAAAGCGACAATACGAATCTGCAATCTGTCCGTAGTAAAGCTCTGCCTCTGCCTTGCTGATCTCCACCGTCGCACCGTTGCGGTAATCCGTCGATGACAGCCGGTACACACTCCGGTTGAACGCCAGCAGGCACACAGCAAAGCTCAAAATAAACACCGCAATGCAGACACTCGCCAGCCATTGAAACTTTCTATATTCTTCTCTTTTCATAATAATTGATTACTATCTTTTTCCTGTAAAATCTTAAAAACCTATAAGCTTATTTATTTTACCATTTCCGCCCTGCAAAGTAAAGAAACCATTTTATAAATGCGTCCAATATCGCTGGAATTCTGCGTCATTTTTGCCTTGCGTCATATGCTGTTTTCCTCTATAATAATAGTAGTTTTTTTATACAGCATGAGGTGGTGGGGCGATAATGGCATCAAGCAATTTTGTAAATGGAAATGACGTGGCTACATTTGTCTTGGAGACAGATGCACCATACAATATTTTAGACTTTGACCAGGGGCTTTGTACAATGACCGGATACTCTCCGCGTGAATTGTCCAAGAAGATCTGTACCCTGGATAATCTGTTATATGTGGAGGATTTCACAGAAGTGATCGCCTCCATGAACTATCAGTTAAGTATCTCGAATCTGATCAGTATCCAGCATCGGATCGTGACGAAGAGCGGTACGGTGCTTACGGTTCTTTGCAATGGACAGGCATTTTCTTTGAACGATGGTCGTGACGTATTACAGTGCGTTTTTACCGATATCACGAATCTGGAAAATGCAGCGAACGAGACCGTCCGTGCCAAGACCGATCTGGAGATTTTCGCAAATACCGTTCCGAGCGGCGTGAGCAAGCATCTGCTCGACAACAATCTCTCTCTTTTATGGGCAAATAATTTCTTTTATGATATGTGCGGCTACTCTGAACATGATTACAAGGAGAAGTTCGGCAAGAGCACACTGCAGCTCGTATTGAGTGAGGATCTGGCGCTTGTGATCGACGCGCTTGCTGACCTGACAGAAAACGAGGAGAATTCCAAGATCATGAACTTCCGTATCCAGTGTGCGGATGGCAGCATCAAATGGGTCAATGCAGTCATCGCCCGCTCCGGTTCCGAGGAACAGGGCTTCCCGGTTGTAAACCTCGTTATGTCGGATATTACAAGTCTGAAGATTGCCGAGACAAAGGCAATGCTCGAAGAGCAGAAATATCTGATCATCTCCGATATCTCCGAGGAACTTCCTTACGAATATGATATCGCAACCGATACGATCACCTTTGCCGAGAAGTTCAACCATATCTTTGAAGGTGAATCTGTGATTGAGAACCCGACCGAAAATATGCTCAAGATGGGACTCGTCTCTTACGATACACAGTCCGCGATTGAGGAGCTGTTTTATCTGGCAAAAGCCGGCACAGAATATCATTCGACAGAGTTCAAATTAAATACGAAAAATGGTGGCTTCCAGTGGTACTTCTCCACATTCTCCACCATCTACGACGAGGAGGGAACGCCGCTTCGTGTCGTTGGTCTGCTCCGGAACATCCACGCCCAGAAGGTGGAACAGCAAAAGCTGCTGATCCGTGCAGAGACTGATCAGATGACCGGACTTTACAACAAGGCGACAACCGAGAGCAAAATTCAGGCATCCCTGCGTGAACTAAACGGAAACAGCTATCAGGTTCTGATGTTGGTCGATATTGATGATTTCAAGAAGATCAATGATACATTTGGACATTTGAAGGGTGACGAAGTCATCGTCGACATCGCAAAGGCGCTGCAGGAATTCAAAGGCGATTACGGCATTGCCGGGCGTCTCGGCGGCGACGAATTCTGCGTATTTTTGTCCAATGTGTTAGATACCCAGCTTGCAAGCGAAAAAGCCGTTATGATCGCCGATCGTCTGCGTGAGCTGTACCAGCACGATTGCAAGGTCACACTCAGTATCGGTATCGCCGCAACGAACCAGCAGATTCCATATAACGTCCTGCTGGAAAATGCAGATACTGCCCTGTATCAGGCGAAGTTAAACGGCAAAAACGGCTACTTCTTCTATGCCGATGATATGGAACGTGGGAAGTACGAAAATGATCGTTCCGAGCCGACAGCAAAAGAAACAGGAACCTCTGCTCTTTTGGATTCCCTGCTTTCTACACTGTTTGCCAGCACCAACACCTACACTGCGATTGAACAGGCAATGGCAATCGTAGGCGAGCACTACGCCATCGATAAGATCAGCATCTGGGAATACAGCTACAACAAGAGCTTCGTTGACTGTACGCATCAATGGTGCAAAAAGGGAATCAACAACGATATGACGCTCCGCCAGCATACGCCTGCTGCGATTCTGGAGGAATTATCTGCGATGGGAACGGACGGCATTACCTATTCCTCCGATACATCTTTGATCAAGACAAACACCGCAAGCATGAACCCGTATGCGGAAGGCATCCGCAAGCTCATGCAGTGCGATATCAATACAAACGGCAAACGGATTGGCTTTATCAGCTTCTATTCCATGGACAAAGACGTCACATGGAACGCGCAGACATTGACCGCATTTAAGCAGATCTTCCGCCTGTTCGGAGAAGCGATCAAGACAAAACAGGCAAACCGCGCGATGTCATTGCTGCGAGATGACACGATCAAGGCGTTTGATCTCGTACAGAATCCGATGGTCGTTGTCGACAAGGATTCCTACGACGTCATGTATTTCAACGAATGTGCGCGGGAATATTTCCCAAAACTTGCTTTAAACAGCAAATGCTACACCTGCCTGCAGCAGGAAAGCGGGCCTTGCCGTGATTGTCCGGTACATAAGATCTCTGACAGTAATCCGACTGTTGGCTGCATCAAGCACAATCGCACGCTCGACGAGCCGCTGGATGTCCATATGACAACGATCAACTGGAGTTCCGGCAGCCATACATTTTTGATTTCAACCTCCGCACACAAGGAGACAAAGGCAGAACAGCTCCGCAAGGAACTCGAGCAGAACATCAACATCGAAAAGCGCATTGCCGAGGCTTCTTACCGCGATATTGTAACCGGATATGGAAACTTCGAGAAGTTCAAGGTCGATGCACAGGCAATCTTAAACGACAACCCGGACACCGATTATGTTATGTTCTACTTTAACATCAAGAACTTCAAATACATCAACGAAACCTATGGTCATAATGTGGGCGATCAGACGCTCAAGGCAGTCGCAGATGTATTGAACAAATATATGCAGGAAGGTGAGACATTTGCCCGTGTCATCAGCGATACTTACATCATGCTGATTCACTACAAGGCAGAAGATCAGTTTATGTCCATCTTCAACAACATCAAGGCAGAGGTGCATGATGCATGCCTTGCCATTCAGGATCGGTTCGTCGTAGACTTCACGACCGGAATTCTTATCATCGACGAAACAATGCACAGCTACAGCATCAACCGCTTAGTCGACCGCGCAATGATGGCTGGCAAGTCCATCGATGCTTCAACCGGCGTATCGTATGCATTCTATGATGACGAATACCACAAGAAGGTATTGAACGATGCACAGCTTGAGAACAGCATCCACGGTGCCCTTGAGAACAACGAATTCTGTGCATATGTACAGCCAAAGTACGATATTGCATCGAAGAGCCTGATCGGTGGAGAACTTCTGGTGCGCTGGTTATCTCCTTCCAAGGGATTTTTGGAACCGGCAGCCTTTATCCCATCCTTCGAGAAGAACGGTTTCATCTATCAGATCGACTGTTTCATGCTCGAGCAGGCTTGTAAGTCCATCCGCCGGTATCTCGATTCCGACATCTACGTCATTCCGTTCTCCGTGAACCTGTCACGGGTAACGCTGGCGCATCCGGACTTCCTGTCAAAAGTACAGGAGATCGTCGAGAAGTACTACATTCCACATCATTATCTGGAATTCGAAATCACCGAGAGTATTTTCTCTGAGAATTACTCACAGATGATCGATGTGTTGAACAAGCTGAAATCGATGGATTTCATCATCAACATGGACGATTTTGGAACTGGCTACTCTTCCCTTACACTGCTCAAGGATCTGCCGATCGATGTCATCAAGCTTGACCATGATTTCTTGTCCCGGTCAACGACAAACGACAAAAATGCAATCAGCATCCTGCGCAGTATCATCGAGATGGCACACACCCTCGATATCCGCGTTGTCAGCGAAGGCATCGAGACTGTCGAACAGCTGGAAATGCTCAGTTCCATCAACTGTGAAATCGGTCAGGGCTTCCTGTTTGCAAAACCTATGCCAATCGCAGATTACGATAAGATGATCCAGGACTATTCTGCAAGCTAAAATTTAGGTTTTTACGGGTTTTTTCATCAAAAAGTATTGACAGAAAAATGGCTTTTTGCTATTCTATGGTTTGTGTGTGAACACAATTAGAAATTTTCACTGGTCCAATCTGTCTAGTGGTGTGGACGGATTGTTCGTGTCTTGACCAAAGTGATAATTATATAAACTTAAACTATTATAATATTTTATGGAGGTGTCAGGTTTGGCTAATATCAAATCCGCAAAGAAGAGAATTCTTGTTATCGAGACAAAGACTTTAAGAAACAAAATGATCAAGTCTAAGATTAAGACTTTAGTTAAGAAGGTTGAGGCTGCTATCGAGGCAAACGATAAGGCTGCTGCAGAAGCTGCACTTCAGGTTGCTACATCCGAGATCAGCAAGGCTGCTTCAAAGGGAATCTACCACAAGAACAACGCTTCAAGAAAGATTTCCCGTTTAACACTTGCTGTTAACAAGCTTGCTTAATTATTTTATTGATAAATATATTTTAACCCAAAGAAAAAGACGCTTTCCGCGTCTTTTTCTTTTTCGTGTGTTTTCTTTTTCACTTTCCTGTCTGCAATGTATGTTTCTTCAGATAGCTGTGCAACACCCATTTTTCCGGGATTCGTTTTAACACAATCTGAATCTCCTCGTGCTTTGCAATCGGCTGTACTAAGATGCTGTAAAGTTGCGCATTGTTTGCACCCCAGATATCAGTAAAGATCTGGTCTCCGACAAACAACGTATTCGTCCGGTCAGTACCAAGCTTCTGCATTGCCTGCACATATCCTCTGGCTGACGGTTTTCCTGCCTTATATACATAAGTTGCTCCAACCTGTTCATTGAAGGATTTTACACGTTCCTCATCGTTATTTGACACGAAGCAGACACCATATCCCATATCCTTTAATTTCTGTATCAATGCCTTTGCACGCGCATTGGCAGGTGCATCATGTTCCACCAGTGTATTGTCAACATCGAACAGCACCGCGCGGTATCCTTTGTCATAGAATGCCTGAAAATCAATATGATAGGTACTGTCGTAATATTCGTTTGGAAAAAATCTCTGAAACATATCGTGTTCTCCTAAGTCTTTATTCGTCTGTTTTCTAATACCGGTTAGACAGTTTATTCCGCATGAAAAAATTCATACACATTCTTCGCAACGGACTCTGGAATTCCCGGCACTTCTGCAAGCTCGCTGATTGTCGCTTCCCTGATCTTCCGTATCTCACCGAAATATTTGAGCAGCTGCTTCCGCCGATTCTCACCTACCCCCGGTATCTCATCGAGCACGGAATGTACCTGATTTTTGCTGCGGAGCTGCCGGTGATATTCTATCGCGAAGCGGTGCGCTTCATCCTGCAGTGCCGTCACCATCAACATCGCTTCACTGCCCTTCGGGAACTTCACTTCCACATTATTATAATACAAGCCTCTTGTTCTGTGGTTATCATCTTTTACCATACCACACACTGGAATGTCAAGCCCCAGGCTATCCAATACCATCAATGCAACGTTTACCTGTCCTTTACCACCATCCATCATAATGACATCTGGCAAAACATCCATCTTCTCATCTGTGAATCGTCTCGACAGCACTTCCTTCATGGATGCATAATCATCCGGACCCGTTACCGTCCGCAGCCGGAATTTACGATACGCATTCTTCTTCGGCTTTCCCTGTTCAAACACAACCATCGACGCCACTGACAATACGCCAGAGATATTGGAGATATCAAACGCCTCCATCCGGTTCGCCGACGGAATTCCAAGAAGCTCCGCAATCTCATTTGCCGCTCCGATTGTCCGCTTCTCCTGCCGCTTCACACGTTCCATATCCTGCTCTAGTACCAATCTCGCATTTTCTGCCGCCAGATCCAAGATCTTTTTCTTGTCTCCCTTCTGCGGCACAACAATCTGCACCTTCGATTCGCGCCGTTCACTCAAATACGCCTCTAAGATTTGCTGTTCCTCCGGCACTTCCGGAACCAGAATCTCTCTCGGCAGATACGGTGTCCCCGAATAAAACTGCTTGATAAATGCCGCCAGCACCTCTGACAACCGTTCCTTGCTGTTGCCATTCATATGATGATTTTCCCGTCCAAGCAGTTTACCATCCCGCACGAAGAATACGGTCACGACAATATCCTTGTCGTTCGATGCACACGCGATAACATCCCGATCTTCACCAGACGCCTTATTCATCTGCTGCTTATCCTCGATATGCCGGATACTCTCGATCAGATCCCGCGTCTCAGCCGCTTTCTCAAACTCCATTTCTTCCGCCTGCGCCCGCATCTGCTCCTGAAGTTCCGTCAATATCTCCTTGTAATTTCCATTCAGGAACGACAACGCCGCCTGCACCTGTCTGCCGTAATCCTCCTGACTGATCTTCCCATTGCAAGGTGCCTTACACTGCCCGATCTGGTAATACAGGCATGGGCGATCCTTGCCGATATCCTGCGGCAGTCTGCGGTTGCATGTACGCAGATGATAGAGCTTATTGATCAATTCCAGGATATCCTTGACTGCCCGTGCATTGGTGTATGGCCCGAAATATTTGGAATGATCCCGCTTCATAGAATGGCTGTATAAAAACCGTGGGAAAGCTTCCTCCACCGTCACGCGGATATACGGATAACCTTTGTCATCCGTCATCATCGTGTTATACTTCGGGCGGTACTCTTTGATCAGATTGCATTCCAGCACAAGTGCTTCCATCTCAGAGCTTGTCACGATATATTCAAAATACGCGATCTGCGACACCATTTTGGCAATCTTTGCAGATCCTCCGTGTCCATGTCCGGTCTGAAAATACTGTCGCACCCGGCTGTGCAGACTCACTGCCTTTCCCACATAAAGGATATCATCATTCTTGCTGTGCATGATATAGACACCCGGACTTTTCGGAAGCTTTTTCAGTTCCTCCTCCACGTCGAATATATACTGACTTTCCTCCGCGTTGTGGCTGGCACGATAAATATTCACATTGATTCGTTGTCTCTTCTCTGCCATGTTTCGATTGACTCCTGTTCTGTGCAGGTATTCAGAATAAAATTAGGAGGTATCCGTAAGATACCTCCCACTTTATAATAAAGGTTTTTTTGTGGTCTGATTATAAAAGATCTGCACGAAGCTTCTTGATCACCGTCAATGTCTTGTTACGAAGCTCTTCTGCTTCATATAACTGCAGCATAGAGTTCTTATCCAGCTTTGCATCTACAACGGAATTCAACCAGTCATTTACATACGCCTGTACATACTTTACATTTGCATCGGACTTGTCCTTCAATGTCACGATGATGTTGTTCAGGTTCTCGATCACGGTTGGCTGAAGTGTTGTATTATTGTTCTGTGTCTGTGCACCCTCATCAGATAACTCGATAACCTTACCAGTCTTTGTGATGATAACCTTCTTGTTCGGAGAGGATTCTGAACGAGAAGAGCTTCCACCCTTTCTGTCAAGGAGCTTTTCTACTACCTTGATCAGGCATACAACACTGTATGTAGCTTCCTCTGGTGTCTGCTGATCATTTCCCTTGTCCTCATACTGGTTCCACAGCCACTCAGACTTCAGGAGCATCTCCTCTATCTTTGTGTCAGACAACAGCTTCTGCAGATCTGGATCCATCGCAGGTCCAGAATTCTTACCAAAGAACTTACCGCCAGACTGTGGTGCCTCTGCCTTCTTGTACTTTGCAGGAACTACAATCTCTGCGTAGGTCTTAATCAACTGCTTTTCAGCTACCTTTGGATCATAGTTATTATTAATAATATTGATTCTACCACTGTTCAAACCGTTGCAGATCATATCCTCTGCTGTCATAAATACGAGTGCCTTCTGGCGATCATCAATCATCTGCTTGATCTCGTAGTTTGTCTTAGACTTCTCAAGGATAGAATTCTTACGAACCTTAAACGCCTTAATCTTCTCCTTTACACTGAAGAACAGCTTGAGCAGAGAAGGATTCGCGTTAACATAATTTCCAATCCATGTAAGCTCTACATACTGATGCTCAATCTTGTTTGAGATCTCATATACATTGTAGCCATCAAAGATAACATTCAACGTTGTATAGAGTAAATCGAGAATCTCGTACTTTTCTTCCCATGACTTGTTGGAATTGTCCTGATTTACCAGATCCTTGATTCCACACTCATAGAACACCAGGTTATACTCGTACAAGCCTTCGAAGATATTGTGCTTGTCACTTAAGGAAGCACCTGCGCCAAGAATCTGCAGATTTTTCTTCATATTTGGCTCGTTCTCGATATAGAGATATACCTTTCTTACAAAGGAAGATACCTCTGCGATCAGTGTATCAATACGCTTGTTATAGATCTCCTGCTTAGAGATTGCATTGATCACACTTCTGCTCAGCACTGTTGTATCGGCTGCCGAATTCGTGTTGCGGATCAATTCCTTGAAGCTCTCATAGACTGACATATTGTCGATTGGAATATACTCTGCATTCAATCCATAAAACTCAAATGCCTTGTTGTATTCCTTGTTGTGAATATATGCGTTGAACAGTCCGATTGAGAACTGAATCTTATAATCATTTCCTACATGTGGGTCTTCTACTACATAATCAAACAATACTTCCAGATTGTTCATATATGCATCCGAATTTGCATTGTCCGCCGGAAGTCCCATCTCCATGATAACGTTGATCAGATCGAGATAACCCATAATTGCCTTATCAAAGTTCTTCGGTCTGTCATCATCCTCTAAAATCTGATAGCTCAGATTGATCAGCAATGGTGCAATACGCTCACCGATCAGACGCATCGCATCACCGAAGCACTCTCTCTGATACAGATAGATCAGCCAGATGCTGTAACGATAAATACCGGATGTGCTGATTGGAGCATCCACATCCAACGGATCGATATCGCCATATACAAACTTGAACAATGGTTCAATCCACTCTTCAATCTCATAACGTCCTGTCGCCTTGATGTTGGTGTCTACGAACTCACCCAACTCGTAAAGCTTTGTACACTGTGTCTTTACATCGTCATCAACCATCATATTCTTGAGGTCAAAATTACTATCCTTTAAATAGTCAATAACCAATGCATAAAATCCATCTTCTACCTGCTCATTCAGGAAACGAATCAACAGTCCTTTGTTATTTGATGCCGCAATTGTAAGGACATTGCTGTCTGATTCTGCGGTAATATTTGCTGGTAATGCCATTGCCATATACCCCCTTGTAATTAAATTTCACTACTTCGATTTTATAACAAAATACGAGGCAAAGTCAACCTTCGATTTGTCAATAATTCATAATTGGCATTGTGCATAATTGACAAAGCGTTTTCGACAAATGGAAGCCTATTTTTTATCAAAATTGTACAATATTTCACAAATCATCAGACCTCAAAGCCTGCCATCCGAAGGATTGCCCGCGCATTTGTCGTTGTACATCTGCCATCGCGGATCTTATAGTCAAACCGCAGCTCATCTCCCTCATAATATTCCTGAAAATGATAGTTTACCGCCGGTGTCTGGTTCTTATCTGTAATGCTGCAAAGCTCAAAATCATGTGTAGAAACAACCGTCATGCAACGGCTGCCTGCGAGCTTCGTGATAACCTCCTTCGCACCGACGATACGATCTGCGGAATTGGTCCCCTTGAAGATCTCATCGATCAGACAGAGCATTGGTTTTTCCTCTTTGCGGTAGACAGCCATCTCCTTGATGCGTAGAATCTCCGCATAGAAAGTGGAGATACCATGCGCCACATCGTCCTTTACCCGCATAGATGTAAAGATGCGCATATAAGATGCCTTCAATGTTTCTGCACAGACTGGTGCACCAAGATAAGCAAGTACCAGATTGATGGCAACCGTTCTTAAAAAGGTTGTCTTTCCAGACATATTTGATCCCGTGATAATCGTGATACCAGAGCCAAGTGTTACATCGTTGCCCTGTGCCTGATCTGGCAACAGCAATGGGTGATACAGATTCGTTCCCTCCAGATGCACCTCTGTCTCCGTATAATCAATCTGCCCTTCTCCAGTCTCCCGTACCATTCCCAGCACAGAAAAGCTCATCAGATCTTCCAGCTCCGCAATCATATCCGAGCATCCAGCAACCTGCGTTCCATATGTTTTCTTCCACCGGGAAACAACCGCTGCAAGCTGATAGTCCCACAAAAGAAGTCCACATAAGATCTGGTGTACCAATGGATTGAAGGAAATATTATATGCCTGGCTGATTGCTTTTAGCTTATGATATGCCCGGACCGCTCCGGTCGCCCCGCCTGCGCGCTGCTGCATCCTGGCAAGGACTTCGCTCTGAAATGCCTGTTCTGCGACCAAGGAGAGCATCACTTCGTATTCTCCGCTCACGGTACTTGCATAATAAACCGGCTGAATGATACCGTCCGTCATGAACTTGGTCAGCCACGAAATGACAAGCAATGCCAGAAATCCAGCAAGTGGATATCCATAGGAAATCGTGCCAGTCAGGAACAATACCAGACTCGCAATCTCACAAACCGGCAACAAAAAACGCAATACATGTGCAAATGCCGGGAGCTTGCCCTGTGCCACGTCCCCGCAGAAATCTTCAAACGCTTCCGCGTCAAACTTTTCTTTTTCCGCTTCCATCCTGCGTCCGGCTGTCTCAAACTCTACGGCAAATTCCGGTTTCCCCGAAAGCTCTTTGATTGCAGCATGTCGCTGCTCCCGCTCCGCTTCCTCGATATACCGCGTTGTGAGATGGTCTGCAAATGTCTGTTTTCCCTTCTCTGTATGACAGACAGAAATCATCTGATACAGAGAATTCTCTCCAAGCAAATCAATATCTGCGGCAACACAATCGTCCTCACGCAGATACACAGTTCCTTTCTCTTCAAACTTCCGCCATCCATCGGTAAAACGATTGCAATACCGCCGGCAGACCTCCCATTTCTCCGTCAGCGACTCCTGTCGTTCCGCTACAACACTGTGCCATTTCACAAGTGCTACAAAGCCGATCAGGAACAACACACCGGCGATCACCAGAAGCGTTGCATATGATTTTTCTTTTTCAGTAATTCCGACGATCAAGCCAGCCGCACCGATTAAAAATGTCAGGATACGAAACGTGGAAATCCGGCTGAATAACCGGTCCGCCCGTTCCTTTTGGCTCTGATAATCCAGCGTCCACTGTTCAAACTGCTTTCGATTCTCATTTACTGTCATCATGCCCTTTTTCTTCCTCTTTTTCCTCTTTTTTTCTCGTGATTACCATCTTGAAAAAGATTGCTACAAACACGCCTGCCGCAATGATGCTCAGGATTCCTAATGTAGTTTGGTCTAAGAAAACCAATGCTATTCCAACAAGCGCAATCAAAATCGCACAGGTAAGGAAATTCTTCTCGGATTCTTTTAAATTCTTCATTTTATATTACCCTCCGGTCTTTTTACTACAATCTAGTCTACCATATCCCACAGTGCAAGGCAAAGAAATAATTCTAAACTTTCTGTGAACCACAGATTTTCATTTGCTTTTTATTATTGCATGTATTAGAATAGTCTTTATATAATCGTGGTAAAATATAGATAATTATGGAAAAGGAGATTCAGACATGGGTAAGTTTTTTAAAGGTGTCGTAAAATTTTCAGTTGCCGCAGCCGCAGTTGGTGGTCTGTGCTATGCATTCAAGGACAAGATCAGAGAATCTAAGGTATATCAGGATAACAACGTTGATGAAAAGATCAACAAAGTAAAGACAACAATCAAGGATAAAATGCCAAAGATCTTTGATAACGAGGATGATATCGAAGAGGATGATCTGTTTGCAGATGATCTCGATCTTGAGATGGAAGATGCGAACCGTGATTACGTGACGATCAATCCAGATGATTCCGAGAAGTCAGAGGAAGCAGCTGCTGAGGAGCCTGTAGAAGAAGCAAAGGCTGAAGATGCTGACGCGGAGTAATTGCCGAGAATCCGGGAAATAAAAAGTTCGATGAGACGATTCATGTTTCATCGAACTTTTTATTTTAGTTGTAAAGCGTAAATCCATGTTATGTATTGGCTTTGCACACTTGATCTATCTGTCTATTTTGCTGTCCGGTCTACAGTTTCACCAGCTTGCGCATGTCTTCATAAAATCCCGGGTACGAAATATCCACGCATTCAGCGCCGGTGATTTCTGTCTCGCCCTCTGCATTCATTGCAGCAACCGCAAAGCTCATCGCAACCCGGTGATCCAAATGGCTGTCGATCACTGCGCCGTGAAGCGGTCTGCCACCGCGGATGATCATACCATCTTCGGTCGCCTCGATATCTGCGCCCATCTTCTTCAGATTATCTACCATCACATCAATCCGGTTGGATTCTTTTACCTTCAATTCTGCCGCATCTTTGATGATTGTCTCACCATCTGCAAAGCAGGCAAGAATCGCAATCGCCGGGATCTCGTCAATCAGAGTTGGAATCACTTCTCCGCCAACAACACAGCCTTTCAGATCCGAGGTGCGAACTGTCACATCAGCAGTCGGCTCTCCGATCTCGCCAGATGTCTTCTCAACTGTCACATCCGCTCCCATATCCGAAAGCACACGCAGGATACCATCTCGTGTCGGATTGATGCCTACATTTTTCACCGTTACACAGCTGTTCGGTGTAATCGCAGCCGCTACCAGAAAATATGTTGCCGAAGAAATGTCACCAGGCACAATTACTTTCTTTGCATACAGCTCGTCTGCTGGTTTTACATACACGCTCTTTCCTTCTGTACGGATATCCACGCCGAATTCTTCAAACATCAGCTCCGTATGGTTCCGACTTACTTCTGGTTCTGTCACAGATGTCTCGCCATCCGCATAAAGTCCTGCAAGCAGAATCGCTGATTTGACCTGTGCCGAAGCCACCGGCGAATCATAATGTATGCCATGCAAATTCGTTCCATGAATCTCAAGTGGTGTACAGTCATTTCCGCGTAAGCTCCGAATATCTGCACCCATCTGGGAAAGCGGCGTGATAATCCGCTTCATCGGACGTTTCTGAATCGACGCATCGCCATTGACCGTTGATACAAATGGCTGTGCCGCAAGGATTCCCGACATCAGACGTGTTGTCGTTCCGCTGTTTCCAACATCCAGAATCGAATCCGGTGCTTTCAAGCCTCTCAGGCCACGACCATGTACCAATACTTTGTCTCCGTTATTCTCGATCTCGACACCCATCTTACGAAAGCAGGCAATCGACGACAGGCAGTCAGCCCCTTGCAGGAATCCCTCTACCTCTGTGTTGCCCTTCGCAATCGAGCCAAGCATAATACTTCTGTGGGAAATGGACTTGTCTCCTGGTACTGTCACTTCGCCGGAGAGTCCATGAACTCTTGATAATTTCATAACCTTCTCTCTTTCTGCATGTCTAATATTATGTAATACGCATATTTAAGTCTTTTCAAATCCTGTATCTGTACACAGTTTTTGTTTTCATTTTCAAGTCTGAACGTCTCGCCATAAAAATCTACATCATTATAACACGGCTCATTTCCAGCAACAACCGATTTATGGATTGTTTTACACACATCCGCGGATTGTTTGCATATTAATTTACGTGTTATTTTGCCTCGATGCACATATAGGAAGCCGGATTACAATCACGGATTACATTTCTTACACGGGGTATATCCCATGTTCTCTAACTCCTCCACCGTTCCCTCATAGATCTGCTTGTTTTTCTCCTTCATCTTGCTGACACTCGAACAAGTCGGACGATGAATCTTCTTCGTGTTTGTGTTCAAAATATAGGTCTGTGCCGTTTCATTTTTATTGTCCCCCATTAGTTCTGAATTCGGTGTTTGTTCCTGTATTTCAGATTCCCAGCTTGTTCCATCCGCATAGTTGATCCCAATTCCCGGCTGTACATTATAGCAGTACACATAAAAACAAATTCCAGCTCCCTCATCCTCGACAGACCATCCTTCCATCTCCACGCCGGAAGCAACCAGATTATCCCCTTCAAAAATCGGTGTCACCCGGTACAGCACATGATTTCCAGTCTCTTTTACATATGCATCTACCTTTTCCTCAAATGGAAGCATCCCATCCACATTCAGGTATCTTGTCCCGGTAATCAGGTTCTTCTCATTTGCATTTTCACCGGCAAGACAGTACGCAATCAGATGGCAGCGATTGTAGAGATAATTCCCGTCGATCAGATCATTATACTTCACCGTGTGCCAGCCGCTTGGACGAACATTTCCGATTGTGCCCCGTTCTTCCGTCGGCTGTAATTTCGGGCAGATATTCGCATACGCCTGCCCGCAGCGTCCAAGCGAATCCAGATCACTATATCGTTCAAACGCTTCCGTACTCTTCTTTTCTTCCTCTGTAAAATCCGGCATATTATTCTCAAGCTGGATATACGACGTTCCGTCGTAAGCCGGAATGTCAGCAAGCGAAACTGGAGTTCCCGTCTGGATTGCACGCGGAAGCCCATTCTCCGATTGTGCATCTGGCTGCGAGTCTTTATCTCGCGTGTCAGGATTCTCCGTTATATCCTGCGCTTCTATGGCAGCCGTGGTCGAATCATCCGCGGCGGGTTGCCCGGCTACACATCCCGCGAACGAAAGCGCGATGAGCAAACTAGCTACCATATATTTCAGCGTTATTATAATCTTTTTCACTGCTTGTTTCTCTCCATATTCACTGCATGTTCTTATCCATGTTCATTGCATGTTCTTCACTAATCTGTTTTATCTTATGTTGCATATATAATACTACATCCATTATACGTTCCTTATTCCATATGCACAAGCTATACTTGGGCTTTTCCTGCTCTCTGCTGCTCCCCACGCCCACCGCATGGGTTTTCTTCCCAGAAATTTCCTCTCTACGCCCATTTCACCAACAAAAGTTTTCTCCCAGCCTTGCAATCTCACTAGTAACTCTCTATACTACATAAATGAACCACACGATTTCGAAAGGAGATCATCACATGAAAACTTTATTGCGTTTCTTACAGAACGGCAAAACCCAATTCCATGTTGCCGCCCTCGCCAAAGAATATTTAGATGCGCATAACTTCACACAGATATCCGACCGAGAAAATCTCGTCGAGCTTGCCGCAGGCAAATACTACCTCGCCCCATTTTCTTCGATTGTGATTCCATTTATCAAAGGCAAGCGGACCACACAGTTTCGTATCGCCTGCGCCCATACAGATTTCCCGATGCTGAAGTTAAAGCCGAACCCGGAATTAAAAAAGCTGGGATATCTGCAAATAAATGTCGAGCCATACGGCGGACTCATCAAGGAAAGCTGGTTTGACCGTCCGCTCGGACTCGCAGGAAAAGTTATCCTCAAGGGCGACACAAGCTTCCACCCGGAAGTCCGTCTATTCGATTCCGAAAAACCGGTTGCTATCATCCCGAACCTTGCTCCGCATCTGAAACGTGGCGGCAAAGAAGGAGAACTGGATGTACAGAAGGAACTGATTCCGATTGTAGATATGGTCGCGCCCGCAGCAGATTCCCATTTTCTGCTTTCTTATGTGGCAGAAAAACTAAACATCTCTCCAGATGATATTTTAGACTTCGATCTGTACCTGTACATCTGCGATGCACCAACGACCGTCGGTATGAATGATGCATTTGTGACAAGTCCACGTATCGACAATATCTCTTCAGTTTGTGCCATCCTAGAAGGACTGGCAAGCGCAGAGCCTTCCAATACACTCTGCATCGGCGCACTTTTTGATAATGAAGAAATCGGAAGCCGCTCCAAGCAGGGAGCTGACAGCACATTACTCTCCGATATCGTAAAACGCCTGGCTGCAGGCAGCCAGCTTTCACTGATTGAAGATGGATTTTATCTGTCCGTGGACGTCGCACATGCCACACATCCAAATTACAGCGAGAAATCCGACATTACCAATACAGTTCTGCTCGGAAAAGGTGCTGTCCTGAAATCAAGTGCCAGTCAACGTTATGTATGTGACAGTGAAGCTGGTGCCTGCATCATTGACCTGTGCAACACAAATGGAATTGCCCTGCAGCGCACCGTCAACCGTTCCGGCATGCCGGGCGGGCAGACGCTTGGTCCGATCGTATCCTCCTACCTACCAATGCGCGCGTGTGATATCGGTATTCCGGTTCTTGCCATGCACTCTGCAAGCGAGCTGATGCACAAGGATGACTACACTGCTTTAGCTGATCTGATCACTGCATTTTTCACATCACCATAGCAAAAAAGGCTGCCACATCTGGCAGCCTTTTCATTTCCAATCAATCTGTTTTCACATTCAATCTAGTATTTATAGATCAACCGTTTCATCCAATCTTCAATGATGGAATCATTTGCGTTGGATATAACTTCCTTTGTATTGGCAGGATCATCCGTGATGATTCCGTCCACATCCAGTAGCAACAGATCCTTGATGTCCGACTCATTGTTTACCGTCCATGCGTAAATCTTCTTTCCCTTTGCGTGAATCCGACTTACCATGTTGTTACTAATATACGTATGTTTGATGCTGAATCCATCGATTCCCTGCATGCCTGCAAAATCGCCAAATGCCATCGTCATAATATAGAGCGTTGAGATATCCGGATCCAGTTCCTTTGCCTCGCGTAACGCCGCGACGCTCTGCGAGCCAAGCATGCACTGATCCACAAAATCATATTCATGCAACAGATCCACAATGCCCTGCACATAATTCTGATCAGTATCTGCCGGTTTTAACTCAATATTCAAGAATACATCATTTTCCTTGGCAAAAATCAGCACTTCCTCCAACGTCGGAATCCGCGTGCCATCATACGACCGGTCATAGGAGCTTCCGACATCCAGCTTGCTGATATAATCATAATCCACTTCACCGACCTTACGCTTGACATTCGCGGTCCGGTTCAGACTTTCATCATGCATGATTACATACACGCCATCCGCCGTCTGTCGTACATCCAACTCAATAATATCCGCACCTGCTTCCACTGCCTTTTCAAATGCAGGCATTGTATTCTCCGGTGCATTTCCGGCATCCCCGCGATGCGCTGTCACCGATGCATTCGTCGGATATGCAATACGAAAGGACATGTAATTGTTGGTTGACAGATACACATAACAGCCATTCAGGATCAGACCGAACGCAACAATAGAAGCCAAAAATGTACGCTGCTTCTTCCGTGAACGGCTCAGAAGAATCTTCTCCTCCCGCTCCTGAATCTTATTTACATGGAGTTTCTTGAACTCCTCATAATCCATATCGCCTTCGCGTTCATAGAAATGTGCGCAGATATATGCATGAATCAGCGGCGTTGCAACTATGACAATCAACACATAAAGAATCACCGTCGCGACACGGAAGATTGTATCAATCACTGTCACAACCGTTTTGTTCGGAATCAGGTTAAGTACAACCTTCGAGATTCCCGCTGCAAATGCACCTTCCAGCAGCACCGCAATGACGGCAATCGCCAGATTTAATGAAATGACACCGATCATCATAAGTAATACATGCCGTTTCATCGCCTGTTTACTCATACGGCGTGCCTGCTTATAATTGACCTTATACAGGACAAAATAGTTGAGCGTAAAAATTTCTTTGAAGAAGGTCAGACAGAGCACAAGGTAGATGGCAAGCCCCCCCATCACTCCGAACTTATAATTCTTCAGAAAATGTGTCAAAAATTCCGGCAGCTTCAAGCCGAGCAACGTGCCTGACAATGTCAGCGAATATGTGAATGGCAGAACAAACAATACATAACCAAGTGTGAGCAGATTCTTCGGTGTCAGACTCCGGCAGGCATTTCCGATTCCATGCAGCAAAATATCCATCGGATTCAGCTTCTCGCGCCGCACCGACGCTTCCATACTGTAAATAATTCCCGACAGATTAATCAGTAGGAAAAATGCGATCAGAATCAAAATCAGCAGGAATGCCACATAGGTAATCGGCGACCGCATATACCGGTAGATCGTTCCGGATGACAGATACGAAACGCCTGCGATATCCATGGACACATTCAGGAGTCCATACATCGCCGGTGTCAGAATTGCCAATGACAATACCCGGTAAACTATCTCAAAAAAAGCAATGGAGGAAAAGTTATACCGTAGCATCTTCACTGCCTGCTTCAAACGACTCATAACTTTTTCCTCCATTTCTTTGTTAATCTTTATACGATTATACCATCATATATCGTATTCTATTTTCTTATCAACGCCATACTCCAATTTTATAAAATCAACATAGCGTCTCCAAATGAGAAGAATCTGTACTTCTCCTCCACAGCAATCTTATATGCTTCAAGAATCTTCTCGCGGTCATACAATGCAGAAACCAGCATCAACAATGTGGATTCCGGCAAGTGGAAATTCGTAATCAGGCGGTCAACCACCTTGAATTTATATCCCGGATAGATAAAGATATCCGTCCATCCACTGCAGGCACGCACATGTCCTGTCTCATCTGCAACCGTCTCGAGCGTACGCGTGCTCGTTGTACCAACCGATACGATCTTGCCACCATTTGCCTTCGTCTCATTGATCGTATTGGCAGCTTCCTCATCAATCACATAGAACTCACTATGCATATGATGTTCTAAAATATTCTCCACCTTCACCGGACGGAACGTACCAAGTCCGACATGCAAGGTCACTCTCGCAATCTTGATGCCCTTCTCTTTGATCTGTGCCAGAAGTTCTTTTGTAAAATGCAATCCCGCTGTTGGCGCGGCTGCCGAACCGGTATGTGTTGCATAGACCGTCTGATAACGATCCTTGTCCTCCAGACGGTGTGTAATATACGGTGGAAGCGGCATCTGTCCAAGCTCATCCAACACTTCCTCAAAGATTCCTTCGTATTCAAAACGGATCAGACGATTGCCCTCTTCAACAATGTCGATGACCTCGCCGACCAATTTGCCTTCACCAAAGGAAATACGCGCACCTACACGTGCCTTTTTCCCCGGCTTTACCAGCGTCTCCCAGACCTTATCATCGTGGCGCTTCAACAGCAGCACCTCAATGGATGCCCCTGTATCTTCCTTGACGCCAATCAGTCTGGCTGGAATGACCTTTGTATCATTGATAACCAGACAATCACCCGGATTTAAGTATTCGATCACATCCGAGAAATGTCGGTGTTCGATTCCTCCAGTCGCACGGTTCAACACCATAAGCCGGGAATCGCTTCGCTTCAGGAGCGGATCCTGTGCGATCAGCTCCTGTGGCAATTCATAATTAAAATCACTTAATTTCATTTCGTTCATATTTATCTGCTCCATAAAATTCTGCACGCAGAACTATGCTATTATGCACGGATCTCGATGCCCATCTTCGAAAGCTCTGCAAGAAGCTTCTCTACGACTGGATTAACATCCGCATCCGTCAAAGTCTTTGTCTTGTCACGGAATACGAGAGAGTACGCAACAGACTTCTTACCCGGTGCCACCTGTGCGCCCTCGTAAACGTCGAACAGCTTGTAGCTCTCTAACATCTTGCCTCCACACTTCTTGATGACCTTCTCGATTTCGCCAACAAATACACTCTTATCTACAACCAGTGCCAGATCTCGTGTAACGCTTGGGAACTTCGCGATACCTTCGTACTTTCTGTCAAATGTCGTAAGCATTGTAACTGTCTGCATATCCAGAACTGCGACATAGACTTCCTTCTTCATGCCATAGTTTTCAACAACCTCTGGATGAAGCTGTCCGAGATAACCAACCGAAAGCTTGCCTTTCGTGATATTTGCCTGACGTCCCGGATGTAAGAATGGATGCTCAGATGTTGGCTCGTAGTTGATCTCCTTTGCAAATCCAAGCTTCTCTGTCAGCTCTTCAATCACACCCTTCAGATCAAAGAAATCGCCCTCGCCGAACATACCAAGTGTCAGCATCATACGCTCATCTGGAAGCTCTGTCAATGGAAGTGCCTTCGGCAGATATACATTTGCAAGCTCATACAGTCTCGCATGTTTATTTCTACGGTTATAGTTTGTAGAAAGAGATGTCAGCATACCATTCAATGGCAAAGTTCTCATGATAGAGAAGTCCTCGCCAAGTGGGTTCATGATCTGGATTGCCTTTCTATATACGGAATCCTGTGGGATGAGCAGCTTATCAAATACCTTCGGACTCTCGAACGAATAATGCATAGCTCCAGAGAAACCATCGCCCTCGACAATATTTCTTACGATATCATTTACACGCTCTGCATAGCTCTTCTTACCTGCAGTGGACTCGCCGTGTGGCAGAGTCGTCGGAATATTTGCATAGCCATAGAAACGTGCTACTTCCTCTGCAAGATCTGCCATACATTTCAGATCCTGACGGAAAGTAGGGATTGTCAGCATATTTGTCTTCTCGTCATAACGAAGCTCCAGCTTCTTGAAGATGGAAAGCATAACATCAGAAGAAATGTCTGTTCCGAGCAGCTTGTTCATCTTCTCCGGCTCAAACGGAAGTACAACCTCCTTGACCGGGTTTGGATATACATCCACCATACCGTCCACGACCTTACCACAGCCAAGTTCCTCGATCAGCTGGCAGGCACGGTTGATTGCCTGTTCTGCCAAGTTTGGATCAAGTCCCTTCACGAATTTTGCGGCTGCATCAGTAGCAAGACCGATTCGTTTTGTTGTGAGACGGATATTCGTACCGTCGAAGCAGGCTGCCTCGAACAGCAATGTCTTGATGTCATCCGTAACCATGGAATTTTCGCCACCCATGATACCGGCGATACCGATTTCCTTCTCGCCGTCACAGATCATCAGAACATCGTTGTCCATCTTACGTTCCTGTCCGTCGAGTGTCACAAATGTATCACCGTCATTGGCACGTTTTACAACGATTTTCTTGCCTGCGATCGTATCTAAATCATACGCGTGCATTGGCTGACCATACTCTTCCATAACATAATTTGTAATATCAACCAGATTGTTGATCGAACGGATTCCCTGAGAAGCCAATCTCTCACGCATCCATTTTGGTGAAGGACCGATCTTCAAATCTGTCACAACTCTGGCTGTGTAACGTGGGCACAGATCCGGCGCCTGTACATCTACCGTAATGTAATCATTCACATCACCGCCGCTGCCCTGTACTTTTATCTCCGGCTCATGGAATTCCTTGTCAAATGTTGCTGCAGCCTCTCTTGCCATACCGATCATCGAGAAACAATCGACACGGTTCGATGTGATCTCGTACTCTACAACAGAATCATGCAGACCAAGTGCTGCGATCGCATCATCGCCCGGCTTTACGCCTGACTCTTCCCCGAAAATGTAAATACCATACTCTGGTGCTTCCGGGTACAGATCTCTGGATGAACCAAGCTCTTCGATGGAGCACATCATACCATTACTCTCGATACCACGAAGCTTGCCCTTCTTGATCTTGATGCCGTCCTCCGGGAGTGGCTCGCCATCATGTCCGCCTGCAACCTTACCGCCATCTAAAACAACCGGTACAAGGTCGCCTTCCTTTACGTTTGGGGCACCTGTTACGATCTGGATTGTCTCAGCACCGATATTTACCTGACAGATAATGAGCTTATCTGCATCCGGGTGCTTCTCGATCTTCTCGATCTTACCAACTACTATTTTCTCTAAGTTCTTATCTTTCTTCTCGTATCCTTCTACATGGGAACCGGACAGTGTCATCGCGTCTACGAACTCCTGTACATCCACGTCTAAATCAGGAACATATACTTTTAACCATGAAATCGGTGTATTCATCTTCTTACCTCCATCTTAGAACTGATTTAAAAATCTTGTGTCGTTTTCGTACAAGAGACGCATATCATCGATCTCGTACTTCAGAAGTGTGATACGCTCCAGTCCGATACCAAATGCGAATCCTGAATACTCTTCCGGATCAATGCCACACATTTCCAATACGTGTGGATGTACCATACCACAACCAAGAATCTCAATCCAGCCACTGCCCTTACATACACGACAGCCCTTGCCACCACACTTGAAGCAAGTGATATCCACCTCTGCAGAAGGCTCTGTAAATGGGAAATGGTGCGGACGGAACTTCGTCTTTGTCTTCTCGCCGAAGAATTCCTTCGCGAACTGATCGAGTGTTCCCTTCAGATCTGCCATTGTGATTCCCTTGTCAACAACCAGTCCTTCAACCTGATGGAAAGATGGTGAATGAGTTGCATCTACTTCGTCAGAACGGAATACACGTCCCGGTGACAGAATACGGATTGGCAGCTTGCCCTGCTCCATGATTCTTGCCTGTACCGGTGATGTCTGTGTACGAAGCAGAATGTCCTTTGTGATATAGAATGTATCCTGCTCATCCTTTGCCGGATGGTTTGCAGGGATATTCAAAAGCTCAAAGTTGTATTTGTCATATTCGATTTCCGGTCCGGATACGATCTCATATCCCATACCGATAAATACACGCTCCAGATCTTCAAGCGCGATCTGGTTTGGATGTCTGTGTCCGTCGATCTTCTTCACACCCGGAAGTGTAACATCGATTGTCTCACGCTTCATCTTCTCTGCACGCATAGCAGAATTGATGGACTTCATCTTCTCCTCGAGCTTTGCCTCGATGTTTGCACGTGTCTCATTTACCATCTGTCCAACCTTCGGACGATCCTCCGGAGCCACATCCTTCATACTCTTCAATACCTGGGTTAATTCACCCTTCTTACCAAGGATCGACACCTTGATATCATTCAAGAGGTTGATATCCTGTGCCTCTGCGATCTTGGAAAGTGCCTGTTCTTTGATGCTTTGCAACTTTTCTTTCATTTCCTGTTTTCCTCCATGTTATACCAATTTCAGATGATTGCAAACCAGAAACACATCATACGAGCGATTCATAATTACCATTCCTACGCAGACACGCTCTCGCTCGGTTCATCACGCAGTGGTACTAAATTCACGACGATAAATCCGTCGTTCATTAAGTACCAGCGTGCTTCAACGGTCTGCTTTAGAATTGGTAATTACGAATCACTCAATCCACATATTGGAACTGCAATCATCTGATATGTGTTTCTAACCAGTCATAAAAGGCAACAAAAAAACTTCGCCCTTGACTAGGGACGAAGTAATATCCGCGGTACCACCCTGATTCGACTATGACAGTCGCTCTCATTGTATGCGTAACGTGCATAACACGACGAATCCTACTTTCCACTGCACCACGACAATGGTATGTTCAAATCCGCGACTCCAGTGTGAAAATGAGATCTTCCTCTACTGAACAGGGCTTGCAGCCATGACCCCGTCTCTCTGTCAGGTCTTGAAAATCCTTGTTGCACCTTCAACGTCTTTCTATTTATTATGTTCCTGCAGGTGCATCATCATTCAGTAAATGCACCTATCAAAAAAACATTTTAGCACAATAAACAGTTGTGTCAACCCCGAAAATGTAAACTGCTGAATCCTATTTTAGGTGTTTATTTTCGTATCCCAAGTTTTAGCACAAGTGCCTCCTGAAGAACCCCCGACACATTGATATGTGCCCTTTCTGCCTCTCGGTTTAACCAATTCGGAAGTGTCACATTGCGTCGTACAGATTTATTATCTAATTTTCTGCGATATTCATTAAAATCAACATCTATCAGTGTGACTGTTCCTTCCCCATCTCCATAAAATGTACCCTTTGATATATCTATATCTTTCAATTCTCTTGGATTCGGCAATTCTTTTCCCTGATCGTCATAATATATCCCCTTTACACCTATTGCGTCTCTCGCCATGTCAATTGCATTTACAATGCCAAATCCTTCTGTCAGTATTTCCAAGTCTGGCACTTCAATCAAAATCGTATTTTTCTCATCCTGTATTTTTGTAAATATAACTGGATACACCTGTTTCATAGTAATCATCTCCTCATCTACCGGGGATACTATATTATATTCCCCATTTTTTTATATTTGTCTTGCAAATCGAAATCCAATTGATTTTAACTTTCTTACCAATTCTCTCTGTTTCATCTCTTCTCCTTTGATTATACACATTATATACACATTGTAAAAATTTTGATTTTATATCACAAAATGTTTGAAAAAACGTATCATGGCATACATATATTTGTAAAGCGTAAGTTTGGAACATTTAGAAAAGCTGAGGAAATATGCGGGTTTGAGAGTAAAAAATTATTTTTAATTCTATAATTTTTGGCATAAAAAAGGTGCACCTGCATCGTCAGGTACACCCTTTATTTTATCCATATATGATTACTTTCCCAGCAGCATCACGAAAAGTCCTACCGGCAGGGCGATCACCGCCTGCGTAAACATTCCGATCACCGCATATTTGATATGATGCCAGTAATCGTGATAAGCATCGACCATATCCTCGGTTCCCGGAATTACCATTTTCTTGCTATGGCAAAACCAGAGACAGTCCACAACCAGTGCATCAAACCACATTTCTGCCACCCACATGAGATATCCATGCAGCCAGCCTGTGAAAAACGTGCGTGCTCCTCCGATATAATACGCCAATACCGTCTGCAAAACTATGTATCCGATAAAAAATCCAATCTTACCGATCGTTGCCTTTTTCATCAACTTGCCAGAGCTTTCCTCGATCAGTCCAAGCTCTCTGCATCGATTCTGTATTGCTTTTGGATACTCTTGTATCAATCCAAGTCTTCCTTTTTTTGCCATATTGATTCCGCAGATCGTAAATACCACGACATTAAAAATAATGATTTCCAAAACTATATTCATGCGTTCCATCCTCCATCATCTACATCATTATCCCCGAATCGCATCCACGCACGCGTCAATCAACTCTTCTTCTCTAAAATCAATTTCATAAAACAAATCCGTCTCCGGTTCTGACAAGGTCAGCCGGTACAATTCTCTACCACTCCTTTCCTCCACCCGATTCTTGGACAGATACCGCACATCATCGAGGCGGATTACGTCCGTATGGAACCAATATGTTGCAACCAGAAAATTATCTGTCACATAGATTCCATGATAATGAAAATATAATTTATCGCGTAATTCTGTATTGAGCTGTTCGATCACAGCACTTCTACGCCCATAGGCGCGCAGCTTCTTTGCCTGCGGATTCTTGTATGGCCGCATCCACAACCGGACAACATATGCCAGCACAAAGACATACAGCATCGACAACGCCGCAACAATAATATACGCAATCCCCGTATACACATATGGGAAATCCGGTTCACTGATGACATAAGAATCATAGAATCCATCTAAAATGTTCATCGGAACCTCTCCATTTTTTGACAATCCAGCTATGATATGCTCCGTGACAACCTCATCCTTCACAATGCGCCCTTTCACAGTCCGCTTCTCAATGTAACTCTTCGGCTGACTGGTCTTGATGAGTAAAAACACCATATGATCATCTTCAAAGCAATAATAATAGGCACCCTTGATTTTGTTTTCCACCAGATAATTATATCCCGTGTAATACAGATTCTCCGCATTGTACCGGACACTTGTAGTGCCATCTGAATATAGCTGCGCAATCTGATCCTCAATCGGCTCAATCTTCGTAAGCTCATAACATTGCACCACATGGAACAACGAATAACGCACCCCCACAAAAATGAGTACAAGCAATAAGACCATGATAGGGAGCATCATCGCCAATGTATTTTTTATCATTATGATTTCAAACTTCTTGTGCTTCATCGAATCCTGTCGCCTTTTGTCAATTTTCTCTATCTTAACATTTAACGAACTTCCATTCAACTTTTTTTAACACTTCGCAGGCAGGCGCATAGTATAAACCATAAGAATTTTTAGCGGAGGCATCTCATGAGCGATTTGTCAGCTACACAGTGCGGTTGCGGCTGTGGAAATGGTTTTAACATCGGAAATGGCAGCAACTGTTCCTGCATCTGGATTATCATCCTGTTGTTATTATGCGGTGGCTGTGGCGGCGGAGGATTCTGCGGTGGAAACGGTTGCGGTTGCGACAATGACTGTATCTGGATCATCCTGATTCTCCTCTTCTGCTGCGGAAATAACAATGGCGGCGGTTGCGGCTGCGGTTGTTAATAGAGGAATTCTTCGGGACTCCCTTGCAAGTTCACTTGTAAGGGAGTTTTTGTTATCTGTTGTATGACAGCGGTTGCATCCTCTTCCTCCGGCTCATATTTTTACAGAGTCGCACATATATTAGACTAACAAGATTTCAGAGCATCCGCCATGCTGCATAATCATCCGCTCGATCAACTGATCCATGACGACTCCCTGTTTTTCTTGGAAGCCATGATTCCTTTTGTGGACTATGCCTACAAAAAACCGTTGATCCTCTTAATCAAATATCAGGAAATCCGCGCCCTGATGCAATGCTTCGACCACCCGGACTATGTTGCCTCCTGCGGGTTCGACTGTCACCCGGAAAGTTCCGAAGAAATGATGGAATGTATGTGCCGTTTCCTGCCGGGCGATTTTGCAGGCAATATCAAGAACATGCAGCAGATGCTCAAAATGATGCAGGTCATGCAGGCGATGAATGATTCTGGATCACAGGGAACGCCACCAAATAATAATTGTGAAAATCCCTGTGATTTCCCGCCACAACCGGGCTGCGGTGCACCACCTCCGCCACCGGACTATGCGCCGCGGCAGGACATTGGTAGAAATCCAGATCATAATTGCAACAACCAGTCAGGCAGGCACAAGGATCTTTATTCCAGCGTCATGGATATCCTGAATTCCCAATAAATAGAAAGGTTCTCCTATGTTTGAACAAAACCCGAAACTTCGAAACATCCATCCAACCAAATTACGAATTATCAACGAAATCAAGGAGCAGAGCAAATACCAGTCCGCCGAGGAGCTGCTGCCGCAGATCCTGCAGATCAATCAGGAATTAAAACGCCGGAACTTAAGTTTCACGAAAGAAGAATCCGCGTTGCTTCTCGAAGCAATGGAAGAAAGCATGTCCCCGGCGGAGCGTCAGAAATTCCAGATGATCAAATCTTTTTTCCTGTAACAAAAAACGGCTGCCTGACACGGTACAAAACCATTGTCAGACAACCGTTTTCTTTCTATTTCTTCAGCAAATATTACTTACATACAATATTTACGATCTTACCCGGTACGTAAATTTCTTTTACGATGTTGCCAGTCAGCTTATCAGCGACGATCTCCTTTGCACGGGCAAGTACGGCATCCTTATCCTCGTCCTTTGCGACAAGAACCGTTCCTCTTACCTTACCGTTGACCTGTACACCGATCTCGATCGTTGCATCAACGGTCTTTTCTTCCTCGTACTGTGGCCATGCACTGACAGACAAGAAATCTTCATGTCCGAGAGACTCCCAGATTTCTTCTGTCAAATGTGGTGCAAACGGGCAGAGAAGCTTGATGAAGATCTCAAGCTGTTCTTTGCTCAGCTTACCAGCACTGTAAACAGTATTGGTCAGTGCCATCAAGGTTGCGATTGCTGTATTGAACTTTGTTTCCTCGATATCACTGCTTACCTTCTTGATTGCCTTGTGGAAGCTTACCTCCAAAGCATCTGTGGAAGGATCATCAGATACCATATCTGTCATACCTGCTACACGCTCCAAGAAACGCTTACATCCCTTTACAGAGCTGTCACTCCAAGGAGCTGCGGCTGCATAATCACCCATGAACAATACATATGTCCGGAGCGTATCTGCGCCGTAATCTTCTACGATGTCAAGTGGATCGATAACATTTCCCTTGGACTTACTCATCTTATCACCATCTGGTCCTAAGATCAGTCCCTGAATCGTACGCTTTGCATATGGCTCCGGTGTATTTACCTCGCCGAGGTCATACAGGAAACGATGCCAGAATCTGGAGTAGATCATATGTCTAGTTACATGCTCCATACCACCGTTGTACCAGTCAACCGGCATCCAGTAGTCGATCTTCTTACGATCTGCAAATGCCTTATCGTTGTTTGGATCAATATAACGCAGGAAATACCATGATGATCCTGCCCACTGTGGCATAGTATCCGTCTCACGCTTTGCATCACCGCCACACTTCGGACACTTGCAGTTTACATAGGAATCAATCTTTGCCAGTGGAGACTCACCGTCCTCACCCGGCTCGAAGTTCTTCACATCTGGAAGCTCCAGAGGAAGCTCCTCATATGGCACTGCAACGACACCACAGGATGGACAATGTACCAGAGGAATTGGCTCACCCCAATATCTCTGACGGTTGAATGCCCAGTCCTTCATCTTGAACTGTACGCCTGCTTCGCCAACGCCCATCTTCTTGATTTCCTCAACCATGCGGGCGATGGAATCCTTCTTATTTGTAAATCCATTCAGGAACTCTGAGTTGATCATCTCACCGTCACCCGTATAAGCTTCCTTCGAGATATCGCCACCCTTGATAACCTGAATGATATCAATGCCAAATGCCTTTGCAAAATCATAGTCACGCTGGTCATGAGCCGGTACTGCCATGATCGCACCAGTACCATATCCCATCATAACGTAGTCAGCAATGAAGATCGGAATCTTCTTGCCGTTCATCGGGTTGATACCCATAAGACCTTCGATCTTCACACCTGTCTTATCCTTGACAAGCTGTGTACGCTCGAACTCGGTCTTCTTCTGGCATTCCGTACGGTATGCCTTGATGGCATCCATATTTGTAATCTTGTCAGCATATTTATCGATCAGCGGATGCTCCGGTGCGATAACCATGAAAGTTACACCGAACAATGTATCTGGTCTTGTTGTATAAATCTGAAGCTTCTCATCTGTTCCATCGACATCGAAGTTTACAAATGCACCAGTAGACTTACCAATCCAGTTTTCCTGCTGCTGCTTTACATTTGCAGGATAGTCGACATCCTTCAGGCCCTGCAGAAGCTTATCTGCATATTCTGTAATCTTCAGATACCAAACCGTCTTCGACTTCTGTACAACCTCGCTGTGGCAGATATCACACTTACCTCCCTGACTGTCCTCGTTGGAAAGAACAACCTTACAGCTTGGACAATAGTTAACGAGTGCTGTATCACGGAATACAAGTCCCTTCTCGAACATCTTCAGGAAAATCCACTGTGTCCACTTGTAGAACTTCTCATCGGTTGTATCGATCACACGGCTCCAGTCAAACGAGAATCCAACCCGCTTCAACTGCTCGGTAAATCGCGCGATATTCTGATCTGTGATCTGACGCGGATGGGTACCTGTCTTGATTGCATAGTTCTCTGTTGGCAGACCAAATGCATCGAATCCGATTGGGAACAATACGTTGTAACCCTCCATACGACGCTTTCTGGATACGACTTCTACACTGGAATAAGCCTTGATATGTCCTACATGCATACCCGCTCCACTTGGATAAGGGAACTCTACTAATCCGTAGAATTTCTTCTTGTCTGAGAAGTCCTGTGCTTCAAACACCTTGGCATCTTCCCATTTTTTCTGCCATTTTTTCTCGATTACTTTGAAATTGTGTCTCATAATGTCTCCTTTTACTAAATCCGCCTCTTATACGAAACGGTTTAATTTATCATCATATTTATAATCCACAGCCGCAAGTTTTTGCTCGAGATCTTCTCTTGCAGTCCGGAATTGTAAACAAAAGCTGTCCAGATTGATGCCGTCATCACGCAGTCTCGTATTCACAAAGCTTAAGAGCATCATCGGATCCTTCGGTAAATTTTCGATTGCCATTATAACACCTCTCCGGTAATCAGCCAAGGGGCTGGTTGATTTACAAACATACTATCTTTGTTTGTCTTTGCCACATTGATCTGCAATACCTCCATATTTGAGATACCGTACTTATCAAAGAGTGGCTTGATGCCAGACAGGATATTTAACTCCAATGTATAGATGACAAACTGCATCTTCGGATTCTTCTTCAGCAGTCTCTGAATATCTTCTTCGAGATGCTTGTTCGCAACGATAAAGGAAAGTCTTGGTGTTGGAATCTTCGCCATAGATCCCTCGGATAAGTCTGGGATGATCTGGACGTTGTGCACGCCAAACTGCTTCACATTATCCTCCATCGTATCCTTGGCGCCCTTATCATTCTCCACACAGATGATTGCGCCATCACTTGCCACAAAAGCTGCCTCGATTGCGATACTCTCTGCATCAACTAAACAGATCGTATCCTGCGAATCCACACCGAGCAGACTCATGATGACGGCACGGATTTCCTTGCCAACATACTTGATCGGTCCCTTCGAGAACATCTCGTTGCGCATACCGATCCGGTACGATTCTCTTGTCTTCTCATTCAGAATGAAGATTACTGTCGGGCCTGTGATCTTTCGGTTGATCACCTCTTTGATCTTGACATGTTTTACCTGTCCTTCTTCCTCGATGCCAACCGCATACCACATATCATAATCGCCAAAGCCTGCCTCCCAGAAATCATAGAACAGATCCTCATGGGATTCATCTGCAAAAATCAGCACACGTTTGTGTCCTTCCACGGTCGGTATTACATTTTTCTGTTTTCCACAAATATCCAGAAGTTTGATCTTCTCCGGACTTACCTGCATCTCTTTTGAAAAATACTCCATCCAGTTTAAGATCTGCTTTGTTGCATAACTACCTTTTGCCATACTCGCTCCTCCTTGTCTCTCTATGTTTGTAACCCTTTATTTCTCGTCTTTCTCTGTTTCTTTTTTCTCTGCTTCCTTCGTCGCATTTTCATGCTTTTTCAGATGCATCTTCTCCATCCAGCGGCGGAACACCTGCTTCATCCGGCTTTCCCTCAATGTCTTTCGCTCATCGTGGCGCTCCTGGTAAATCGGCTCTCCAGTCTCCTCGTCGAATTTCTTCAAGCGGATATAATCGCCTGTGGCTGAAGATAAATCTTTCGCACGCAGCTTGTCCCGGAGCTGTACTGCGAAAAATGCATACAGACACGCAAATACCGGAACACCTAAGATCATACCTGCCACGCCGAACAGATCACCACCCACTAAGATTGCAAGCAATACCCAGATACCGGAGATTCCGGTTGCATCGCCTAAGATCAATGGTCCTAAGATATTGCCATCAAACTGCTGCAATACAATGATCCAGATGATAAATACCACGAACATGATTGGATCATCCATCAGTGCTAACAACGCACCCGGTACCGCTCCGATAAACGGTCCGAAGAATGGAATGATATTTGTCACACCGACAACCACACTGATCAGCACCGCATACCGCATGTGTACGGCTGAAGTAAATATAAAGCATATGATTCCAATGATACAGGAATCTAAGATCTTACCATTGATAAATCCGCCGAACACGACATTTGCATACGAGCATCCTTCCATGATCTTGTTACCTGTCTTCTTGGAGAACAGACAATAGATCACTTTCTTGCACTGCGCCAGCAGCACATCCTTGCTCATCAGCAGATAGATCATAACGATCAGACCGATCAGGAAATTCATGACTGCCTTGATTCCGACAACCACGCCGGAAGAAAGCGTTTTCACGATTGTGTCGAGGTTCGGCATGATCTTATCCTTCAGAATCGTAAACACATTATTTTCTGCATAATCAAGCACCTGTGACAACTTATCCTCAATCATCTGATTCTGTGCAAATACTTTTTTGATCCACGCCTCAGCTGAATTGATATAATCCTCTGTGCTGTTCACAAGATCTGTCAGACTCTCATACACACGTGGGATTACCAGCCACAACAATCCAACCAGCAATCCAAGGAACAAAAGCACCGTCAGAATCAAAGCCGGAACCTTCACCTTCTTATAAACCCTATCGTATTCCGCTTCTTTCTTAATCTTACAGATCAAAAAGGAAAGCCCACGCCGGATATAGATCATGATTGGATTCAACATAAATGCGATCACAAGTCCGATAATGATCGGTGTCATCGCAGAGACAACATTCCCGAGAAATCCGAAAATAGACTTCCACTGCTTTATGACTTCTGCAAACAAAATACATGCACAGCCAGCAAGTGCAAGCATAACCCCAAGTTGAAGAATATTTTTATTCCACTTATTTTTCACGCATCTGTCTCCTTCTACTCATACAATAATTACGATTTATTATAGCATTTTTAATTGGTAGAAACAACCTAATTCTTGTTGACACTCCCTATATTATTGACTAAAATATTTTCATATAATACGCAAAGGGGTGTATGCACAGATGTATCGGAATATCATCAACGACTTTGCTAACTGGTACGACCAGACAAAGCGCAAAATCTTATATGTAAAGGGCGCAAAGGGTGTCGGTAAAACATGGGCGGTTCGCGATTTTGCCACAGCCTTTTTCAAGCAGCAATGCTATATCAATCTGGCAGAAGATTCTGCCTGTCAGGATGCCATCGCCGGCGATTCCAATCTGGATCTGCTGCTGTCTCAACGTTTTCCGTTTGGAGACGCATCAGATTGTATTTTTATCTTTGACGAGGTACAGGCAGTGCCGGACTGCGCGGAATTTTTCTATGCTTTCCGCAAGAATCATCCAGATTACACCATCTGTCTGATCGCATCCTCGATGGAATTTACAGAGTTTGAATACAGTCACCCGGACGTTTTTGAGATCTTCCGCATGCGTCCGATGACCTTTGAAGAATATATGATTGCAAGCAAGGCACATCCTTTCATAGATGCAATTTCAAAGCATAAGGACACGCCGCTTACCAATCTTGAAATCGGCGCAATCACCTCTATGCTCCGGGAATACCTGTTAGTTGGCGGTATGCCGGGCGTAGTCCATGCGTATCTGAAGAACCGGGATCTGTCCATCATCCGTCCGATGCAGGAGGCACTGTTGGAAGACTATGTCCAGCTTATGAAACAGACTTACCCGGTCGCACTCTACCAGCGATGCAAGCGCATCTTCCGGAGTATCCCGGAGCAGCTTGCCCGTGAGAATAAGAAATTCATGTACAAATCCGTCGATTCCAATGCACGCAGCCGGGAATACGCTGAAGCAGCACAGGCTTTATGCAACCTCGGAATCGCCCGGAAACTGCCACGTCTGACATCTGGAAATCTTCCTTTGGAAGAGCATGTTGATTACAAATCCTTTGAGCTGTTCTTCATCGATCACGGTCTGCTCCGTGCCGCTTATGGACTTCCTATGAACGAGGAGATTGATGTGAACGATATCCTGGCAGAAAAATGTGGTGCGATTGCAGAGCAGTTTATCTTCCAGGAGTTAAGCTCCAAGATTCCTTATCTGTACTATTGGGTATCCGGCGCAACCGCGCGCGTTCCGTTTGTCTATGAAGGAGAAGATGCCCCGGTTCCGGTCGATATCCGTTTCGTCCCGAATTCAAAGGCACAGAATATTAAGACATTCCGAAGTAAAAATTCAAATACAAACATTGCAGTGAAAGTAAGCTTCAATCAGGTGTCTCTCGATGGAGACACCTTGAATATCCCAGCTTACGGTCTGTGGAACATGTAAGCTACTGCATCTCGATCAAACGGATGAAATCCTGATCGGATACAGCCTTACTGTAATACCACCCCTGCATAAAATGGCAGCCAATGTCGGCAAGGTGATCGCGCATCTCCGCGGTCTCCACGCCCTCTGCCACGATATGTAACTCTAATTCATTCAGCATACCGATCGTATGCTTCAACGTAATTCCAGCTTTCGTGCTCTTAAATGCATCCCAGATAATATACTTATCCAGTTTGATGATTGAAAATGGCATATGGTTGATATAATCAATATTCGCATAGCCAGAGCCGTAATCATCCAGAGAGAATTTAATTCCATACTGTACGAGATCCATGATATTTGCATTGACCGTATCCGCCATACTGATGGTCGCAGTCTCCGTAATCTCAATGTTAATCTGATTCGGACGCACATCGTATTTTTCCATGACCTGTTTTACCCGGTCTGAAAAATGCTGCTGCATCAGCTGCACCGGACTGATATTGACCTCGATGTACTCTACCGTCGTCTGCGCCAGCTTGAAATCATGAATAAACCGGCACACCTTATCCAGAATCACTTCTCCCATCTCAATAATCATACCGTTCCGCTCCGCGATCGGGATGAAATCCTCCGGTGATATCCAGCCAAGTTCTTCATCATGCAAGCGTACCAGTGCTTCAGCGGAGTTATAAACGCCCTTCTCCACCGAGAAGATCGGCTGATAATATACCATCAGCTCATCCCGGTCGAGTGCCTGCTTGACCGCCTTTTCAAACGCTTTGTCCTGTTTGATCTTGCCTAAATCGTAATCCTTTGCATACGTGATTCTACCCTTTTGCAACCGCTTCGCCATTGACATAGAATAATCCATAACCTCGATCAGCTGTCCATATGCAGACGCATCTGTCGGACAATTCACACAACAGATGGATGCAGACATCATAATGCCTGCCTGATTCTCACTGTACCACGGATGGCGGAACCGCTCATGTACCGTCTGTGCCACCGCGTCAATCTGATCCAGATCCTTGTATAACACGATACAGAACTGGTCTGCGCCCAGACGGAACACCGTCTTGGCAAATGGAAGCGTCTCCATGAAAGCGCCGATCTGCCGAAGCAGATTATCTCCATTTTCAACGCCATAGGTCTTATTGATAAACTTGAAATCATCCATCGCAACGACTACGATTCCAAATGGTTTTTCGTTAATAAAAAAGGTGTGCAGATATTCGCCAAAAAAACGCCGGTTAAACTGCTTTGTCACCGTATCGATGACCGCATTTGGATTCTGCAGATAATAATAAATCGTCAGACAGACCGTTGCTGTCACAAAATTCAACAGCAATACATGTGTTTTTAACTGCAAAAAGACCGCTAACACAACAAGCAGCATATGAAACAGTACAACCATTGCCTTGGCAAACAATGTATGATTCACCCGGTGCAATGCCACGACCGAGCTTGCCACAATTGCAGCTATCGCAACCGTGATCAGCACCAGCACTCCATAGTCATAGGTATACTGCCAGCCTTCCGCCTCGTATACCCAATGGGTATATGGATTCGTCACCAGTGCAGCCACATCAACCACGCCACACAATGCCAGCATCCATTTGGCATGCAGCATCTGCTTTGCATTGATATGTACGATCTGCAGCACGTAGTATGCAAACAGCAGTGGAATCGCATTCAGCGCCAGATGCTGCAAGGTGCTTGTCACCCAGAATCCAGCATTTCCTTCCGTGCCGGACATTTGTGCCAGCTTCGTGCTGACGATCTCCAGTCCCGTTGAGACAAAGACTGCGGCAAGTGCCACTAAAAATGTCCGGTGACTCGCAAGCGGTATTCTTTTTTCATGAAAATACCATATGATTATAATAAGCAACAGATAAATCGCCGCATAATCATATGCCAGATCCCAATTCAACATAGGCACTCCCCGTTCCTAATAAACACTACCTTCCATCCATACATTCAAATCCAGTTCCTGTCCGATTCCTGCGATCGTGCCAGTTCCTGTATACTGCCAGCCAGAATACAGATATGGGAAATCCGGCTGATTCGCATAATGTGCCAGCCACAGCTTATAATCTCCCAGTCTTGTCATATCCAGCTTCTGTACAAACCAGTTCCGGTTCGAATAAATCATCGGTGTGTAGCCTGCGCTCTTCACGGTCTCGCAGAATCCGACAACGCCATCCGTCCGTGCATCATTAGAGAGGTCAGCGGTTCTCGCTCCGTCCGCATAGACCTCCTCTGTATCAATCACAACCGGCATATCGAGCGTATATGCAGATGCCAGATTCAGCGCAAACTGTGCTTCCTCCACACCTTCCTCGTAGCTGATCGCCTGGCTGTAAAAATAAATTCCTACCTTGATTCCGGCTGCTTTGGCGCCCTCTATATGCGTCTGAAACATCTCATCTGCCACCAGTTTGCCTTCCGAGCCATAGCCCCGGTATCCAACCCGGATAAATGCGATTGTAACGCCTGCCTGCTTCAACGCATCCCAATCCAGTTCTGCCTGATAGGAAGACACATCCACAGCAAGTTCAGACAGCCGGCTGCCATCTCCGGCATGGTATGCCATGATCGTGTTGTCGCCGTCCTCCATGTAGAAATTATCTGTCTGGAAATCGTTGCGCGGCACTTCCTTTACAATCTTATAAAATTCACAATTCGGAATATCGCCAACCAACACATAACTGGCTTTCGCAAACTGCCAAAAGTTCGTGTAGATCATCTGCGCTTCTGCGCCCGGCTGCAATGTCCATGTATACCCTTGTCCCGTCACAGGAACCGGCTTATATTTCTTGCTTTTTCCGATATTGACACCTATGACTACACCGATCAGGACAAGCACGAGTGCAATGGCGCCAACCAGTATCACATGTGGCCAGTATATCTCATAATCTCTTTTTTTCTGCTGTTCCATACTCATTGGTGAACCTTTCTTAACCTACTTCCTATCATATCACAAACGGGCATCTGACTCAACCGGAAACGCCTTATTTTTCGAGCGTTTTATTATATATACGCCGAGCACACACAACCCGACTCCGCCGACAATCAACACCAGAGCCGGCACACCATTCTCTGAAAAAATCGGCAGGATACGCGCAATCTGTTTCGGATAAAATCCAGCTGTCACGGACAATGCATTGTTGAAAAAATGCATGAGCATGCCTGGAAGCAAACTCTCCGACTGTACTGCCACATAGCAGAGTGCCATACCGATCAGTGCTGTCGTCGGTGTCTGCACCAGATTCATATGATACAGTCCGAACACGATCGCAGCCGTCAGGATTGCCGCCCGTTTCTTCATCGTATGCTCCAGCGAAGATAGCAGAAATCCCCGGAACAAAAGCTCCTCGCACACCGCCGGAAGCAGAGCAATTAGCAGCAGACAGACTCCATATCCATATGAATAGATCGCTTCCATAGATCCTGTCATACTCTCCGCGCTCTCCGGAAACAACATGCTTGTGATACTTGTCAGGAGCATACCTACCAGAATTGTTCCCATCATCAGCACAAGTCCGCCAAACAGAAATCCCGGACGACAAAGCCGGATGCGAAATGTCTTTCGCATATCCTTCTTTGTATACCACGCCGTCAGAAGCGGAACACCACCGACAATGCCCTGTGTGACAAGCAATCCAACAAGCATACTCTTCGCACTGGCAAAACCGCCGGCATAGATCATCAGCACAAGCACGACCGGCAGTACCAGACAGGCATCTCCAACCGATGGGACACCACCCTTGATCATATTGCTTCGGCGTTCAAAGATCTGCACATTTCCAGTTCCATCGCCAAACAAAATCGCTTCACTGTTGTAGAGCTTTCCAAGCACAAGCACTGCAATAATTCCGTATGCTACATTGCTGAACAGCACAATCGTAATCGATGAAAAACTGAACTTAAACGCCAGCAGATCCCGGATCAGCAGACAGATATTGGCAACCGGAACAAGTGCCATATTCCGGGTAAGTGTGACATTTGGCATAAACCCAATAAATGATGCAAACATCACAAGCAGCATAAGCGGCGTAATATAATTATTTGCCTCCTTGTAGGTCTTTGCAAATACGCAGAAACACATGGAAAGCGCACTGATCAAAACTGCAAAAGCAAGAATACACAGGCAGCAGACTAAGATTGCCGGAACGAATTTTGACACCTGTATTTTCGAAACCATACTGGTCGTCTGTGCCGCCAGTTTGTACAGATATACACCAATTCCACCCATTGAAAGGACATTTAACAAAGCAGATGCCACGCCAATCGTTCCAACGGTCAGGAACTTACTGAAGATCAGTTCCTGATTCGTGACCGGCAGCGTCAATATCGTCTCAAGCGTTCCGCGCTCCCGCTCTCCGGCTGTCGTGTCGATCGCCGGGTACATCGTTCCCATCAGAAGACTCACAACAAGCATAAATGGCACGATCACACCGAGCAGACTTCCGGTCGTCTCCTCAGTACTCGCGCGGTCGTCGTCCTCTACCTCAAATGGATGTAACACCGTATCCGGGTCTAATCCTGCCGCCTCCAGACTCTGATTCGTCAGGGAATCCGAATACGCTGAGAGTACCTGACGCACCTTCTGTTCCGCATAGCTGGAATTCGTAACCGAGGACAGATACGCGATATTATATCCAGTTCCATCTTCATTTTCATATACGATCGCATTGATCTTTTCTCCCCGCAGGATCATCGAAATATCTGCATCCATAACATTCAGATCGCACAGCTTGAAATGCAGCGTGTCATCATCCGGATGCAGAAACATCTCGACGAGCTCCGGATTCGTATCCATAAAATCAACCGCAATTTCATATGTCTGTGTATCCATCTGTGTTGTCACTTTTGACATCATGACCATACCGCCAACAAACATCAGCGGATAGATCAAAAGTGGCACGATCACCATCATAATGATCGTCTTTTTATCCCGGAGGACGTCTAATATTTCTTTCTTATACAGTTGTTTGATCACCTTGAAATTCATGACATTTCCTCCTTTCCTGCAGGTATCAGCTTTTTAAATGCATCCCGTAGATTCGTTGTTTCTGTCTGTGCATAGATCTCCGGCAGAGTCCCCTCTGCAATTACACGTCCATGCGCCAGCATCAAAATCCGGTCACACAGAAGTTCCGCTTCCTCCATGTAATGTGTGGAATAAAGCACTGCCTTTCCGCGCTCCTTCTCCGCCCGCATGAAATCAACAATCGCACTGCTGCTCACAATATCGAGTCCCAGAGTTGGCTCATCAAAAATATAGAGTTTCGGACTGTGGATCAGGCACCGGGAAATAGAAGCCCGCTGTGTCTGTCCGGTAGACAACTTCTCGATCCGGTTGTCGATAAAATCCTCCAGCGACAAAATCTGTGCAATCTCTTCAATCCGCGCCTGAATCACATTCTCCGGCAATCCGTAGATGTTCCCGGCAATCGTCAGCAGCTCCCGCGTGGAAAGTCTGCCATACAGCTTCGTATTGCCCGACAGATAGCCAATCTGCCGTTTGATCTCTGTCTGATCAGTGATAATCCGGTCGCCATCGGTATATCGGACTACACCCTCCGTCGGCTGCATCAGACAGCCAAGCATCCGCAGCAGCGTCGTCTTTCCTGCACCATTTGGACCTAATACCCCGACGATCTCGCCCTCCTTTATGTGCAGACTTACATGATCGACCGCTGAAAATAATACCTTCTTATGCTTCTTCTCATTCTTTTCAAACTGTTTTACCAGATTTTCTGCCTCTAACATTCCTTCTCCTTTCCCAATTCATCCATACTATATGTTCCGTTTCAAAAAGAAAAAGGCTGTCCGGTTTCTGCACGGACAGCCTTAATATTTGTAATTGATCTTATATTCTTCACTGCCAAGCTTGACATGTATGATTCTGTGGTTATAACCAATCAGATTGTAACGGCACATTAATTTTGTAACCCAGCCCAGCTTCTTTGGTATCTCCAGATATCGAAAAATCGGCTGTTCGTCGATAATGCGGTAATCTGGCCGCCATGCACCAAACATCTGCGCAGCATTGTTTACTGAAAACCTCCGTTTTTTCCGTTTTTGTACGGTCTGACTATGTTTCCATGTGTTCGCCGTCGCATTCGCCAATGTGGATGATGCAGTGAATACCAGATGGGAACCTGGGAACAACGCCCGTATCTTCGCAATCAGGTCGCGCACCTCATTCTTATTCAAGTATGAAAATCCATCGTCACACACGAACATGACACCCTGATTCTGTTTACACCGGATCTCGTCTAACCACGAAAAATCCATCAGGCGCCGTCCAATCGTCTTCTCCCGCTCGCGCACGCCATACATCGCCCGCCGGACTGACATGATATTATGAGAATCTACGCTATACCACTGAATTCTTCCATTATCTACTCTGCCAAACATATTGTCCAGCCGGCATGCCATATGTACAACCGTTCCACAAGGGAATTCCTCCGTAAACCGGCGCACCAGCGTATCGCAGGCACTCGCATCCGCTGCCATGCGGATATTCTGGTATTCACTGATATGTGGATTCAGTCTGGTAAAATCAAATTTGTGGTCATATATAAACCTAGACGCCCAGTCATCCTTGAAATATTCTGGATATTTCTTAGACCAGTCTGACATCATTTTCAAAGGATAGATCGCACGCAGCGACGTATCAAATGTTCCGTTGATACAGTCGATCAAAAAGCCCTGTGCTTTCTTGTACTCCTTTGTCTTATCGTAGATCATGAAATCTTCCGCTTCATCTTCAAATTCAAAGAACCGGATATTCACGCCAGCCTTCTTCGCTTTCTTATAAAACTCCCGCGCATAGCAGTGATACAAATCCTGCACCCCGGAAAACAGCACAACATCGTCACAGATATCGGTCATGTCTCCATAGTATGGACTGGTATACTCCGTCTTTACCGCATAATCACGCACCCAATAGGAGTTCAGGAACTCTTTGACATGCTCATTATAAAATGTCCACTTTGCATGCTTGGAATTCTCGATCAGTTCCTGCTCTAAGCTCTTATCAAAAAACTCGGTATCCATCATCGGCGACAGCAGATACAACTGATCCGGTTTGCGCAAGCCTTCCCGCCATGCCGCCATCGCAAGCGACAATGCCAGACCACCGCCAGCGCCACAGCCCATAAGCACCACGCGTTCCACGTCCTGTCCTTTCGTACAGTTCGCATACGCCGGTTCCAGCATCTGAAAAACTTCCCGGCAACAATGCTCCGGTGCAAGCGGATACATCGGCAGGAAAATTCCCGCATGACACGCAAGTGCTGTCTTCGCAAGGAACATCCATTCTGCAGGGTTCATCCGGAAACACAGCTTACTGGAATACAGATACATAATGTAAGTCCCATTAAATCCCTGTTTGGGCACGAGCCGATAGCATAACCGTCCCTCTTCGTGCAACTCGTCAATGTCAAACTGCTTCACAACAAATGGTGGAATTTTAAATTCGGCTTTTCTTTTACTGAGTTCCACCTGTCGCTTCAGATCTTCCGCACGCATCCTGTGAAATTTTGAAGATATCGTTTTTCCCATAGTACTTACTATTTTACCAAACTTATCCTATATGGGCAAGCTGTTTTCTATACCTCTTCTGCAGCCATCTTCCGCATCAAAAAAGGGATAGGCGATTGCCTATCCCTTTTGATGCGGAAGATGGGACTTGAACCCACACGGTATTGCTACCACAGGCACCTGAAGCCTGCGCGTCTGCCAATTCCGCCACTTCCGCGTACTGCGTTTCGTATCATATCATTTCTATCCGCAAATGTCAACAGGAAAATTGATAAAATCGAAACGCTTTTTCATTTTTAATTATTCTGCGTCCGTTGCAGAGGCATCACTGCCAGTTGCTGCCGGTGTCTCTACGGTTGCATCACTGGCGGTTGCCTGTACACCCTTGCCATTCTCTAACAGGTAATCAACGACCTTCTGCGCCAGTGCATAATAAACAAGATCCTCAGAAGTATAATTCTCTTCAAGGCTGGACTCATCATCGTAACCATAATAATCCATGATTGTCTTCTTGTAGTCATCAACCTCTGCCTTATCAACGGTGATTCCGGCATCCTTTGCAACTGCACATACCGCAATCTTTTCCTTCATGTAATCCTCAGCCAGTCCCTGTACATACTCACGGAAATCAGACTCACTCTGGAAACCATATCTGGCTGTTACATAATCGCCAAGTGAATAGCCATACTGGGAAGCTGCCTGCTCCTGCTGAGAAATACTCTTATCGATCAGATCCTGCATTTCCTGCTCTGGATACTCGTTATAAGTAGTCTTCTCTACAAGCACCTGCATAACAGCACTTTCATTTGCGCTCTTATCGGACTTGTCATACTGCTCAACCAGATCTTTTCTGACAGAATCCTCATATTCCAGAATTGTTGTTGCATCTGTATAAGAAGCAACAAATGCATCGTTGTACTCTGGAAGCTCTGTCTCCGTGATATAGTTGATTGTAATCTTGAAATCTGCTTCCTTACCGTTCAACGCATCTTTACCATAATTCTCCGGGAACGTTGCCTTAATATTGAACGTCTCGCCAACCTTATGGCCTATGATACCATCCTCAAATCCCGGAATCATAGCACCGCTGCCAAGTGTCAGATCATAACCGGCACCATTCGAATTACCACCTTCGAATTCCTCGCCATCGATACTGCCAACGAAATCAATATTGACATTATCGCCTTCCTTGACGGTTCCTTCCTTTACCTGTGTCTTCGTTGCATACTGTTGCAACAGGGAATCAATCTTTGTTTTTACATCCGCATCTGTCACGGTCGATTTTGTCTCTTCATATTCCAGTCCCTTATAGTCTGGCAGGTCACAATACGCTGCATATTTGTCAATCATACTCTGCTGGTCAACGCCATCTACCTTCTTTCCACATCCGGTAAGCATTGTCATCCCAAGCGCAAGACTCAGTACATACCCAAGTGTTTTAAACTTCTTCATAATACATATCCCTTCTGATTCTACCTAAAAATATAAGACTTAAAAACTTAAATCCCTAGCATTTATACCATATTTTAAGGAAAATGAAAAGGCAATTTTCATATTTCACAAAGAAATCACAGGGCATACACATTTTTTCCGGCATGTATAAGGCACAAAAATGGCTTGAATACGCGGTTTTTCGACATTTTAGGAGTCCAAAAAATCGCAACATCTAGTTTTTGTGCATTTTTTTCATACTAGATTTAGTGTTTTCATGTTTACAAACCACAAGTCAGATGATATAATGTGAAACCGTATTCACGTTTTTTATTTGGATACCAAAGAAATACACTGACAGATAGTTTTAGGAGAGGGTTTATGAAAGTTATCAAACGAGATGGTCATACAGTGACCTATGACCGCAGCAAGATCATCACCGCCATCAAAAAAGCAAATGCTGAGGTTGAACCAGGTGAAAAAGTAACCGATGAAAAAATTGAGGAGATTGTTCAGGGGATTGAAAGCAAGAACCGCCCACGTATGCTGGTGGAGGATATCCAGGATATCATCGAGCAGAAGCTGATGGCGGACGGCAAGTTTGTACTTGCCAAGACTTACATTATTTATCGTTATACCCGTGAGCTTGTCCGTAAGGCAAATACAACGGACGATTCTATTTTAAGTCTGATTAAAAACCGTAACAAAGATGTTATGGAAGAAAATTCAAACAAGAACGCAACGGTTGCCTCTACCCAGCGTGACCTGATCGCCGGTGAGGTATCCAAGGATCTGACACGTCGTGTTCTGCTGCCAGAGAAGATTTCTAAGGCACATGATGAGGGCGTACTGCATTTCCACGATGCGGATTATTTCTTACAGCCAATCTTCAACTGCTGTCTGATCAATATCGGCGATATGCTTGATAATGGGACTGTAATGAACGGAAAATTGATTGAGAGCCCAAAGAGCTTTCAGGTAGCCTGTACGGTTATGACACAGATTATTTCCTCGGTTGCCAGCAGCCAGTACGGCGGACAGTCTGTAGATATCCGTCATCTCGGCAAATATCTGCGCAAGAGCTACAACAAATATAAGAACAAACTGGTTGAGGAATTCGGAGATAAGATTGACGATGCAATCCTGGAGCAGATGGCACAGGACCGCCTGCAGGACGAGCTTCGTTCCGGTGTCCAGACAATCCAGTACCAGATCAATACATTGATGACAACCAATGGACAGTCCCCATTCGTGACATTGTTCCTGAATCTCGATCCAAACGACGAGTATATCGAGGAAAATGCAATCATCGTGGAGGAGATTCTCCGTCAACGTCTCGAGGGCATCAAAAACGAGAAGGGTGTGTATGTGACACCTGCATTCCCGAAGCTTATTTATGTATTGGATGAGCACAACTGCTTAAAGGGCGGAAAATATGACTATATTACGAAACTGGCGGTCAAATGTTCAGCCAAGCGCCTCTATCCAGATTACATCTCTGCGAAAAAGATGCGTGAAAACTACGAAGGCAATGTATTCTCCTGTATGGGATGCCGTTCGTTCCTCTCTCCATGGAAGGATGAGAACGGAAATTATAAATGGGAAGGACGTTTCAACCAGGGTGTTGTATCCCTGAACCTTCCACAGATTGGTATTCTGGCAAAGGGCAATGAAGAAAAGTTCTGGAGCATGCTCGACGAGCGTCTGGATCTGTGCTACGAAGCTTTGATGTGCAGACATAATGCACTGCTTGGTGTTACCTCGGATGTCAGTCCGGTACACTGGCAGTACGGTGCGATTGCCCGTCTGAAAAAAGGTGAAAAGATTGATCCATTATTGAAGGATGGATACTCTACAATCTCCCTTGGTTATATCGGCTTGTACGAGGTAACAAAGCTTATGACTGGCAAGAGCCACACCGAACCGGAAGGTGAGGAATTTGCCCTTCGTGTTATGAACCGCCTGCGCAAGGCTTGTGATACGTGGAAGGAAGAAACCGGACTTGGTTTCGGTCTGTATGGCACACCGGCAGAAAGCCTCTGCTATCGTTTCGCAAGAATCGACCAGGAGCGTTTCGGCACGATCGAAGACGTCACAGACAAGGGCTATTATACGAACTCTTATCATGTGGATGTCCGCGAGAAGATCGACGCATTCAGCAAGTTCCGTTTTGAAAGCCAGTTCCAGACCATTTCCTCTGGTGGTGCGATCTCTTATGTGGAGATTCCAAACATGCGCCACAACTTAGAGGCACTCGAAGAGATCGTGCGTTTCATCTACGACAACATTCAGTATGCAGAGTTCAACACGAAATCCGATTACTGCCATGTCTGTGATTACGATGGAGAAATCATGATCAATGATGACAATGAATGGGAATGTCCACAGTGCGGCAACAAGGATCACTCCAAGATGAATGTGACACGTCGTACCTGCGGCTACCTCGGCGAGAATTTCTGGAATGTCGGCAAGACGAAAGAGATCAAAGCACGTGTATTACATCTGTAAAGTCGAGGTTAGAAAATAGATATGAATTATGCGGATATCAAGCGCATTGATGTGGCAAACGGACTCGGCGTACGGGTTTCCCTGTTCGTGTCCGGCTGCTCCCATCACTGCAAGGGCTGTTTTAACGAAGAAACATGGGATTTCAACTACGGAAAACCATTTACAGAGGCAGAGATTGAGCAGATCTTGGATTATGTGAAACCAGATTATATCAAGGGGCTGTCGCTACTCGGCGGGGAACCTTTCGAATATGTCAACCAGCAGGGACTGCTGCCTTTGCTTCGCCGTTTTAAGTCACTGTACCCACAGAAGGATGTGTGGTGCTACACAGGCTATGATTTTGAAAAAGATATACAGGGAAAAATGATGGTGATGTGGCCGGAGACACGTGAATTGCTCCGCTACATCGATATACTGGTCGACGGGGAATTCGAAATGGATAAGAAAGATTTGTCCCTCCGCTTCCGCGGCTCCTCCAACCAGAGAATCATCAACGTCAAGCGTTCGCTTGCAGAAAACAAAGTTTGTCTGGAGGAGGAATTTTACAAATGATTACCCATATGCAGGTCAATGTTAAGAAATTAGACGAAAACGCAGTACTGCCAACCTACGGTTCTACCAACGCTGCCGGTGCCGATTTGTACGCATGTATCGATGCGCCACTTACGATTGCACCACATGAGACGGTGATGGTTCATACCGGACTTGCCATGGAGATTCCAGAAGGTTATGCCGGACTTGTCTATGCCAGAAGCGGACTGGCTGCCAAACGTCATCTGGCTCCTGCAAACAAAGTCGGTGTTGTCGATTCCGATTACCGCGGTGAGTTCATGGTTGCTCTACACAATCACAGCAACGAGCCACAGACGATTGAGCCAAAGGAGCGTATCGCACAGCTTGTCATCACACCATATATTGTTGGTGATTTCGCAGTGGTTGACGAATTAGAAGAAACCGAACGCGGTGCCGGTGGTTTTGGTTCCACGGGACGATAAGATACTATTTCAAAACAAACGGGTGCACTAAGCAAGTGCACCCATTTGTTTCTGTTTCATTTTTTGAATATCTGCTGTCACATCCCGCACAGCAAACACAACCGAGGTCACATGTCCCTTTGCATCCCAGCATTGTGGTGTCAAAATCGAACAGGCACAAATTCCAAAATCATTCTCTGAGACAAATGTAATATAGGATTCTCCCTTCAGACGCTCATCCAGGTCTGACAGATTGACAAATTTTTGATAAGCGCCCCTATACGCCTGTCCCACGAAATTCTGAATGTAGCTTTCCAGCATAACTTTTGCAGTTGCCTGTTTCTGCAGCACCGCGCCGACTTCGCCTGGCATTTTGATGGCTTCCCACTCTCCCGTATCCAGGTGGATCAGAAGATTCAGTTTATAAATACTTCCGACCGCATTGATAATCCGAAACTGCTTCTGCATCTCCCGCATCGTATTCTGTGCCGACCGGTTTCGCAAAAACGTAAGAACCAGCAGGAAAAAGATATAAATGGCTGTACTAAACGCCAGAATCGTCGTTCGTGTTGCAAACACCTGACTCGAAGGATATACCACATACAATCTATACTGCTTATATCGCATCGGCCTTCCGTACCAACGTTTCCCGTTATATTTTAATTTTGTAATCCTGCCTTCCCTCCATGCCGTATCATCTGTGATGTCAATCGGACATCCAACCACGGATTGCCCCTGCACATGGTTCTCATTTGTATTCAACACGATTTCACCATTCGTGATAACTACCATACCATCCATCTTAAACTGATGTCCGGAAAGCATTGTATCAAGGGAGATTTCATTCACGCCCATTGGGCGGAGTTCCACCTCATGATAACAGAGGATCAATCCGGTCACACCCACTCTTGCGACGACTGCAAAATCATATGTCTTTTCTCCTATCTGCAGCCGCTCCATATAAGATTTTTCCGGATGCTCCAGAATCTGCGATACAGAATCATCCTTCAGTTCCTTCTCAAATAGGATCTGTGCATCTTCTCCACTGGAAAGAACGCAATTCCCCGCTTTGTCTGTCACGACAACCCCGGTGAGATTCCCATCCACCACATACGCATCCAAAATGTCCTTGTGAATTGTTACTCCATACTGCTCATACATTGCAATCGAGATTGCCTTTTCCTGCAGATTGATCAGATCCTTCGTCTTATCATCACTCACATAATTGTCGTACCGTTCACAGGTCTGACGTGCATATAGCAGCGTCTCATCTGCCACGCCACTGACCGTCTGCTTCGCCATATAAGTTGTGAGCAAAAAAATAAATGCCAGTAATAAAACTCCCGCCACGGGCGGAATCAATCTTATCACGACATTTTTCTTCGCATGTTTCGTATATTTCACCATCATTTATCCCCCCTACGATATACTTGGTGCTTTTTTCATTTGTCCCCGCACCAATTATATGTCATGCTGCGTCAGCTGTCTACCACTAATTTACAAAAATCCCCCGGAATATGAAAATTCCGAGGGATTTCACTAAAAGAGAGGGAAGGCTTTCTTTTACTCCAGATTCAGTTTATGCTTGCATGTGAGAGTCGTTGCCACGGAAAGTACCGCAATTCCGACAACCTCTATGATCGTAACCGTCACAAGCACAATCAGATACTGCTTTGCTGTCGATGAGATCTGCTCCAGAAATAAGTCAATATCCTGCTTTGACAGAATCTCACTGAACACAACAACAAGTATGCCGTATATCATCTGGATCAGAGCAAAAAACACAACTGACCATATGCGTTTCCCCTTTGTGAATGCATGACCAAATGCATAGGCGGCATTGATCGTCCAGATATTGCACATCACACCGAGCCACATCATAAGAAGTGCCAATACACCATCCAGCACAATCAGACCCCGATCCACTGTCATCCCGGACATCGAAAGGAATTGCTGTACGAACCCTACGAAATCACTGAACACCTCGAAATTCCCCGTTGCGACGCAGACAGCAAGCCCATAAACAGCAACCATCCAGGCAATCATCACCAGATCACAGATAAGTCTCGCGCCAATGAGTGTGGATGTCTTTACCGGCAGGGTATGGGTGAGATACCCCTGATCCTTGAAGAAGCGATTCCGGAAATCAAGGCATGGAAGCAGTACAACCATCACAATCACGGCAAACATTGCCAGAGCAAACATCACGTCTACAAGCTTTACAAATACGGCAAATGCAGTCGTACCAACCACGTTATATAATTTATCCAGTCCGAGCACGATAACCGCAAAAAGCATCACACCGGCAGATATCATTCCGACTAATCCGGAACGGTTTACAAATTCATTTTTAATACATTTTCCTAGCATCGAAATACCTCCCTGAATATCTCATCGATTGACTGTCCTTTTTCTGCCCGCAATGCATCCGCATCCTTCTGACAGAGAATCTCGCCCTCCTTGATGAAGATGACTTCATCCAATATGTTCTCAATATCTGAGATCAGATGTGTGGACAGCAGGATCGTCGCTTTCTCATCGTAGTTTGTAAGAATCGTCTGCATGATATAGTCTCTGGCTGCCGGATCGACACCTGCGATCGGCTCATCTAAGACATAGAGTCTTGCCCGGCGGCTCATCACCATAATCAACTGTACCTTCTCTTTGTTACCCTTCGACAGCTTCTTCAAGGTCATATCCGGATCGATGTTCAAAAGCTGCATCATGTCATATGCACGCGCCTCGTCGAAATCCGCATAGAAATCCTTGAACATATTGACAAGCTGGCGGATCTTTAAGTACTCGTTGAAATACGTCCGCTCCGGCAGATACGATACAACTGCCTTTGATTCCGGTCCGACTTCATGTCCGCAGATGCGGATGCTGCCTTTCTCCGGCTGCAGCAGACCAACCAGCATCTTGATGAGCGTCGTCTTGCCGCTTCCGTTCGGTCCCAGCAGACCGATGATCTTTCCTTCCGGCAATACCAGATTCAGGTCCTCAAATACAGTTTTGGAGATCCCATATCCTTTCTTCACGCCGGATATTTCTACTAAATTACTCATGTGCTCCCTCCTCGTGTAAATATCCTTTCAACACTGTTACAATCTCACCGTCTGCATATCCAAGTGTTCGCATGCTATCCACAAACGCCTGTATATGCTTCTGACTCAGTTCCTCTCGCATACTCGTTCCTCCTGCTCTTGGTTCTGCTACAAATCGCCCTGCCGTCCTCTGGGAATAGAGCACGCCTTCGCGTTCTAACTCCGAAAGTGCTTTCTGCATCGTATTCGGATTCACACCTGCAGTCACCGCAAGCTCCCGTACCGCCGGTACCTGATCACCCGGCTTCAAGGCGCCCTGTGCGATCTGCATCTTTATCGCATCCACGATCTGCAGATAGATCGGGGATTCATTGTTGAACTTCCACGCCAATCTTTGTTCCTCCTTTTTTGTATTGTTGTATTATCTGAATAGTACAATAATACAGTAGTGCAGTTTTGTCAAGTACTTTTTATAAAAATATGCCGAACATGTTTCATAATTGCTTTTAATCAAAAAATCGAGCAGGTTAACACCTACTCGATTGACTATTTTTATATGAAAACACCTGCCAGGCAAACCATAACCATAACAACAATTCCACATAATAACTGCTATACAAAAATAAGCATATCAAAACCGCTCCCAATATTCCATTTGTTTTTTTGTTTCTCACTCTAAAACAATCTAACAAAACATATATACTAAACAATATAAATAGAGCAACATATTTAACACCTATTTGTGCCGCCTCTACGCCTATACACATGCCATAAATTATCAACGTCAACAGAATGCACGCCATTTTCACACATCGCTTAGTTTCTGTTATGGTATCCCCACTGTTCCAGACAGCCACAAGCAACAATATCATACCAATACAAAAATTCACATTTGCACAGTACCGATGATACAAATATGATACACTCGGTTTGATATGGAATCTTAGTTTTTCATCAACCGTCACTGGATATTCTACTTCTACAGTTCCTTTCAAATCCCCACTCTGTTTTATACGGATTACATCTGTTCCAGGCTTTTCTGCCTTCACCACGCAACCTTGAAAATCCTTATGATTCCATGCCAATCCGATGATTACATATTCATGCTCTATCGTTAAATCTGCATATGGATAGTAACTAGACAAATCCTCACATACAACCGTCGTCCTCGTTTCCTCTGGAATATATGCATAAAACGTCTTCTTTGGTGCAAATATATATGCAAGATTACATACGATCCCACATATTGCAAAAATTATTACTGCTCTGCGTACTGACTTTTTTGCAAATGCATCCCTGACACAACGCCATGCACTTACCCGTTGTTCTATCTTACCTGTCAATATCAGGTATACCACAACTGCTGAAATATGCAGGTATATTATAATAGTCATTTTATCTGCCTGAGGGAACAACCGAATTAACATCTTACATATGCTGATTCCTGCAAACAAAAAGCTCTCTGAAACAACTACATTTTTAATCATTGTATAAACCATACAACATGCAAGCAACACAGGCACCCAGTTAATCAGCCTTGGCACCCATAGCCATGGAATAATTGTATAGCGTACAGTTTCCGTTGTTTGATTCCTTACAACTGTGGAAAATATGTTATAATCCTGCACAGAAATACCAACGATCAAAATATATGTAACAATATACATTATGGTACAATAAAAAATTTTTTTCTTCATTTATTTTGTCCCAACTGTATCATTTACAATCGTATCATACACGTCCATATCTACGCTGTCCGGGTACTTGAAGATCGGATCGATCTGTGCCTGCCACTTCGTAAGCGTATCCGATAAAGCTTCCTGTACCTGCTGATTGTAAAGCACGATCTTCTGCTCATTCGTCTTCGTCTGATCAGTCAGAGCAATCATCTGGAATACATGATAACCATACTGAGTCTCCACAACCGTGCTGTACTGTCCATTCTCCATGCTGTAGAGCAGATCATACACATCCTGTCCGTATGTCTCCAGAATCTGCGATGGACTCATCGTCTGCGTCTGCGCCTGATCCAGCTGGTAGTACTCTGCCAGCTTCTCAATTGCTGCACCTGTGTTGTCCTTCAAGTCTGCCGTCGCAAGTGTGCTGCACGCCTGTAGCGCATTTTCATATTGCTGTTTCTTCTGATCATCCGTGTATGGAGTTATCACGCCATTTTCATCCATACTATAACATGCAAAATACATATCATAGAAAGTCGTCATCCGCGCCTCTTCATCGGAGATCTCAATCTTCCGGTCATCTAAGATCTTCGCCTCCACCTTCGATGCGATTGCATTTTCCTGCATCACTTTCTCGGCTTTTTCCTTTGTGATTTCCATGTTCTGCAACTGTTCATCTGTCAGTCCCTCGCAGAAATCATCTGCCTTCTGATTTAGCTCTTCCAACTCGTCATCGCCCAGTGTGATTCCAAGCTCCTCTGCATGCGCACACAACGTCTTGACACGGACAATCTCATTTACAACTTCCTCCCGTGTCAGGTTCTCCATAGAAGTTCCCGCACCACCATCCGGAAGCACCGTCTGCCAGACATCACTGCCATACTGCATTTCGTACCGCTCCCGCACGGTTTCTATATAGATATATACCTCGCCTTTTGTTACCAGATTATTTCCATACTGAAACACCAGTGTTCCGCTGCTTGTCTGCTTTGTATCTTCTTCCTTTTTCTCTCCACAGCCGGAAATCATCGGTACCATCAGGCAGATACACAACAATATTGCAATTAGTTTTCGACAACGTCTATTATGCTTCATGGTTCACATCCTCCGTATTATACAATGTGCGGATATCCTCAATTACCTTCTCGCAGGAAGATACCATCTCTTCCTCGATCAGCTTCGACATACGGATACGGAAATATGTCTGCTTGCCCGCGGTAAGCCGCAATGTGTTCTTATACCGTTTCAATAACGGATTGACCCGCTCCGCCTGCACAGGTGCCTGCGGCAGCATGTAAAATCGCACCTCATCGCCTACATATTTGATATCCGTAATATAAACCTCATGTGCAATTGCTTTCAGATACGCCACATCAAGCAAGCGGAAAAACGGCTTTGGCGGTTCTCCAAACCGGTCGCGTACCTCCTCTAAGATGGCATCATTATCCTCGCGGTTCGCACATTTTGAGATTCTCTTATACAAATCCAGCTTCACATATTCATTCTTCACATAACTGTCTGGAATATAGGCATTGAGCGGAAGTTCTACGTTTGTCACGAACTCCTCACGCACCGTCTCACCAGACAGCCGCCGGATTGCATCGTTCAACATCTGGCAATACAGATCATAACCGACTGCCTCAATATTTCCCGACTGCTCCTGTCCAAGCAGATTTCCGGCTCCACGAATCTCCAGATCCTTCATTGCTATCTTATACCCTGAGCCAAGATCTGTAAACTCCCGGATTGCTTTCAGACGTTTCTCCGCGACTTCTTTTATCATCTTATCGCGCTTATAGAGCAGGAATGCGTAGGCACTCCGGTTGGAACGTCCAACACGTCCCCGCAGCTGATAGAGCTGTGACAGACCGAACCGGTCTGCATCATGTATAATGATCGTATTGACATTTGGGATATCCAGTCCCGTCTCAATGATCGTCGTCGATACTAGCACATCAATCTCACCCTTGATAAAACGGCGCATCATCGCTTCAAGCTCCCGCTCCGGCATCTTGCCATGTGCAAATTCAATCGTTGCATCTGGCAGCACCTGACGGAGTTGTCCCGTGATGTCCGCGATCGTCTCTACCCGGTTATACACATAATATACCTGTCCGTTTCGCGCAAGCTCCCGGTTGATTGCCTCTTTTACAAACTCCAGATCGTACTCCATAATATACGTCTGGATCGGCAGCCGGTCGACTGGCGGCTCTTCCAGCAGACTGATGTCGCGCAGTCCAACCAGACTCATATGCAGGGTTCGTGGAATTGGTGTCGCCGTGAGAGTTAACACATCCACATTTTTCTTCATCTGCTTGATCTGTTCCTTGTGCTTGACGCCGAACCGCTGTTCCTCGTCAATGATCAAAAGTCCCAGATTTTTAAATACAATATCCTTGGAAAGCAGCCGGTGTGTACCAATCACGATATCGACCATACCAGACTTCATCTGCTCCAACGTCTCTTTTACTTCCTTCGGTGTACAAAACCGGGACAGCATCCGGATATTAACCGGATAGTTCTTCATACGCTCACAGAATGTGTTGTAATGCTGTTCGGCAAGAATCGTCGTCGGTACCAGATAGGCTACCTGCCGGTTATCCTGTACTGCCTTAAACGCTGCCCGGATGGCAACCTCTGTCTTTCCGAATCCGACATCTCCACAGACGAGACGATCCATGATCTTACCGCTCTCCATATCGTGTTTGGTATCGTCAATGGCTTTCTGCTGATCCAATGTCTCCTCATATGGGAACATCTCTTCAAACTCCCGCTGCCATACGGTATCCTCCGAATATTTGTAACCCTGTGTGCTCGAACGGATCGCATACAGCTCGATCAGCTCCTTCGCAATATCCTCCACATGTCCCTTGACACGTGTGCGCACTTTCTCCCACTCCGGTCCGCCAAGCTTATTCAGTTTGACACGTGCGCCATCCTTGCCAGACAGCTTGCCGATGCGGTCGAGCTGTTCCACAGGCACAAACAATTTACTGCCTTTCGCATACTCGATACTGATATAGTCCTTCATGCGTCCATCGGTTTCCACCTTGTCGATACCGCGGTAGATTCCGACACCATGATTTTGATGTACGACATAATCGCCAACAGAAATATCTGAGAATCCGGCAATCTTCTCACCGGCATATTTCGGCAGCTTCTTTCGTTTTTTCAGTTCCTTAGAGGTAAATATATCACCCTCTGCGATCACAAGCAGATGACACTCCGGAATCTCAAATCCCGTCTCCATTCGACCGACACTGATGCGTACCTCTCCCGGTTTGAGCGGCTGTTCCCGGTTCTCGGTAAAGTACGCCATGACATCATTATCCTGTAAGTTCTTCGCGATACGTTTGCCTCGTGTCGCGGATGGTGACAGGATCAGAATCCGATAATCCTTCTTCTTATATTTCTCGATGTCCTTCATCAGATCCTCGAAGCTGTTGTTGTAGCTGACAAGCCCCTTTGCATCAATCTGAAATGCGTACTGTTCCTTCCATGCTGGCTGCTTCTTGTACAACTCCGAAAGCAAGATCGGCGTACGATTTACCAGTCTTGCCACAACGGTCTTGGCATCATAAAGCACATTTGCCTGTGTCGGCAGAACATAACCGCCCTCCAGACGGCCTTCCATCGACATGCCAAACTGCATCGCATACGCACCAGCACGCTGGTTCACACGCTCTGGATCGTCAATGAAGATATCCGTATCTGTTGGGAAATAATCCAAAAACGACACCGTGTCGTCGTAGAAATATTCCACCATACTGTCTAATCCCATCGTGGAATTAAACTCCTTTAACTCCTCTAATACCGACTCCACCATCTTGTTCAGCCGTGCGTATTGCTCCGTGTGGAACTGTTCCTTCAAAAGCTTCGCCTGTGCCTTATGCTCCTTCTCCAGCTTGGCAATCCCCTTGCTGATCCGCACATCATCGAGCACCATCTCCGTAGATGGATAGATGACAAACTCCTCGACACGTTCCATCGAACGCTGGCTTTCCACGTCAAAGCTCCGGATACTGTCGATATCATCTCCCCACAACTCAACACGATAAGGGCACTCTTCCGTCAGGGAGAAGATGTCGATGATTCCTCCTCTGACCGAAAACTGCCCCGGTGTCTCTACGATTGAAGTTTTTTCATATCCAAGTGTTGTGAGCTTCCGTGAAAATGTATCGAGCTTCAAGGTATCTCCGACCTTGATCGTCAATATATTTTCTACAATATGTGAGATGGACGGTATTTTGTCCATCAATCCTTCGATAGTCGTAACAACAGTACAAGGACGTCCTTCTGCGATCTTCTTAAAAATCTCCAGCCGCTCCTGTACGGTATTGTTACTGTGAATATCTGCGGAATAAAAGAGAGCGTCCTTCGCTGGATAATAAAAGGTCTGGCGGCTGTAAAACCGATAGTCCTCGACGATTTCCCGCGCGCGTCGCTCCTCATAGGTCACGATCAGGCGAAACCGTTTTGTGTCTGACAGTGCCTCCATCAAAAGTGGGGTGATCCGGCGATCCATCCCCCATACATGGTGGATACCGCCCACTTCATCCCGGTGTTTTTTTAACTCTGCAAACCTTGGATCATCCTGAAATGCAAGTGTCAATGCCTTCATTTGCGGATCCTCTTTTCTTAATATACATACTGGTAGAGGAGACATACAGAATTATCATTCGCCGCAGACATGCTCTCGCTCGATTCAGCACGCAATGGTACTAAATTCGCAGCAACAAGTTGCTGCTTATTAAGTACCAGCGTGCTTCAACGGTCTGCTTACGAATCGATAATTCTGCATGTCTCTATCTACATTTTGTTAATTAAACTTGTTCATGGCAGAGGCCACATCATGCGTAATGATTTCTGCAACTGCCGCTCTTGCCCGGTCAGCGCTCTCCCGAATAATCGGCTGTTCTTCTTTTGAGAACCGTCCAAGCACATAATCTGCAAGATCCATCTTCGCCGGTTTTTCACCGACACCGATCTTGATACGCGTAAACTCCTGTGTGCCAAGCTGCGCAATGATATTCTTGATGCCATTGTGTCCACCGGCACTGCCCTTCGCACGGATGCGTAGCTTTCCGACATCCAGACTGATATCATCATAGATGACGATCAAATCTGACAGATCACATTTATAATAGTCCATCAGTTCCCGCACACTCTCGCCACTCAGATTCATATATGTCTGTGGCATGGCAAGAATGACCTTCTCACCCTCAATGATACCCTTTCCGATCAACGCCTTATGCTTCTTCGTCTCAACCGGAATATTATATGCATCACTGATATTATATATCACGGAGAACCCGACATTATGCCTTGTTCCGGCATATTCCTTCGTCGGATTTCCCAGTCCTACGATTATTTTCATCGTCTGCCTCCTAGTCCTCACGATGACACATGATCTGCTCCGCTTCTTCCAGCTGATCAATCGTATTCACACCGCGGATCTCGTCACAGGCATCTCCGGTAAGTGGAAGTGCCGATACCTTGAGACCGATCTTCTTGATCAGAGCGATCGTATCCGTCAGATAATATTCACCTGCAGCATTATCGTTGCTCAGCAGATCCAGACTTGCAGAAAGTGCCTCGGAATTAAAGATATACATACCGGAATTCACTTCCTTGCATGCCCGCTCTTCTTCGGTTGCATCCTTGTGCTCGACAATCTTCTCGAAATTGCCCGCCACATCGCGGATGATTCGTCCGTATCCAGTTGCATCGTCCAGAATTGCAGACAATACTGTCACGCCATTTGCTTCCTTGCGATGTTTCTCGACAAGTTCTGTCAATGTCTTTCCGGTAATCAACGGCGTGTCTCCACAGAGCACCAATGTATCGCCCTCTGTACCAATAAAATCCTTGGCACATTTGACAGCATGACCAGTTCCAAGCTGTTCTTTCTGTTCTACATAATCTACGACATCATAGATCGCATCCTTGACCTCTCTGCCCTTATAGCCGACAATCACGCATACCTCACCGGCTCCTGCATCCTTGCACGCCTGAATCACATAATGCACCATCGGTCTGCCTAAGCACTTATGAATGACTTTCGGTAAATCAGAATTCATTCGTGTTCCTTTTCCTGCTGCCAAAATTACTGCTTTTAATTTGTTCATCTTTCTTCCAACCTTTTTCTATATTTAATACAAACTATCCCGTAGTTCCTTTGCTTTCGCAACTGCTTCTTCTGCATCCATTGTCTCGTATACATAAATCTCAGTTGTCATGACAGGCTCCTGTACACAGAACGTAAATGTATATGCATTGTCCTGATACACCTTGTAATACATGGCATTGTCCTCGTTGCAGCTCTTTGTATCCGCCCGCAACGCTTCCGCCCCTGCATCCGCAAGCAGAAATGTCACATAATAATTGACTGGTTCTTCTGCATCTGCGGTAGCCGTTTCCTCATACCTTGTATGCTGCGCTCCACAGGTCACATAAACATCATTGATCTCGTCCTGTGCAACGATTGTCTCTTCCTGTGAATCCGTAATATACACATTCTTATTTTGTTCCATAGAGATGGCTTTCTTCTGCATCTCGGCGATCTTCGTCCGATATCGGTATTCCACCTCCCGAATCTGATCTTCCACATAATCATACAGCTTCAGGAATTCCCGGTTTGATGGATTCAAACCTCCAGATACATGCTCGCCCGACGCCGTATACAACGTCAGTTCCTTGTATTCTCCGTCCTTCAAATCCCGGCTTCCGATATTTCTTCGCATATGATACAGGTCAATCTCATCTATGATATCCTTGATCTGCTGAATTGTATCTGCCGATAACTGAACCGTCTCCTCCGGGCATGGATCACTCGGCACCCAACGATTAAAGTCATCCGCATAAATGCGGACATTTCCATTGTCACTGATCTCCGCATGCAGCGTATACATCTCATATGTCTCAACTGCCTCGCCTTTGACTGTCGATGACAACATCAGGAACATTCCATCCGCCAGTGTTGTATCCTCTTTCTTTCCGCATCCCACCAGACTGAAAAGCAGGCAGCACGCGCAGAAGAAATAGAAGGCTCTTTTCTTTATGCTCAATGTTCACACCTCAAGTTCTATTGCATAATTAGTGTAATTATAGCACATTTCTATTCGTACTGTCATTATTTTCACTGTAGTTTCACACTTCTTTTGTTTTTACTTGAGAATATTCTAAATCTCATGAAAATAATGTAAAATAAATTATATTTTGTTTTAGAGCTTATTTACAACAAAGAAAATACAAAAAAGAAAAGGAGAACAAGCATGGCAAAAGAAATCCCATACAAGATCTATCTCGAAGAAAACGAGATGCCAACCCAGTGGTACAATGTGCGTGCGGACATGAAGAAAAAGCCTGCACCGATTCTGAATCCGGCTACGTTACAGCCTGTGACACTGGACGAGCTGTCCCATATCTTCTGTACTGAACTTGCAAAGTCATTTGCAACCCTGCCAACCGTATAATTTATATTTACATCATTCATATCTAAAAAGAGTACATAAAAAGCTATGTGTATTTTCTGTTTTCCATTGTCTGACTATCAGCGGTCGCGCAGACATATACACATAGCTTTCTTTTTATCTGTTCAATTGCAATCTATAAGAATTTCAGTTCTTTCATCTGAAATTTATCTTTTCCGTGGTAAACCAGATACAACGCATGTATACCATCTGGAATCTGGACGTCCCCGGTGAAACATTCCCATGCATGCTTATCTTCTGCATCTATTATGTTGATTTTCCCGCAGGCTGGTCCTTCTGGTTCCAAACGCAATTCGAAGAAATTATTTTCAGGCACCGGCATATCTACTGGTTTATGAATCAGTCTGCTCCGTGCATCGAGCCGGGCTGGTGCATCGAATCGCGCCTTATTTTCTTCTGTCTCAATTCGTCCAACAATTCCGATTCTGGTTACATTCTTAAATTCAAAATACTTGTACCCTATCAACGTTCCATGATCAATCTCGCCAATGAAACGTTCTTCTCCACTATTGGTTATATTGGGGAATTCTTCTTTATATATGCTGTTATTTCCATGCGGCATACTTCCATTCGTCAGATTGCAGGCAATCACTGCTGGATAGCTCCCCTCCGCAACAAGCGGTCCCTCATTTAATCCACAGCTTGTAACCTCCACCTGCCGAATACTTCCATCTGCTTCGATCTTTATCTTCTCTGCACACGCCTGTCTGCTATAGTCGGATTTGTGTGTGAGTCTGTGATAGAACGCATACCACTGACCATTTATTTCAATAATGCTTCCATGTGTCGTACCGGTCATATTAAGTTTCTCTTCCAATGGTCTGCCATCCAGCCCGACATCGCCATTTGAGACAATCGTTCCTCCAAACGTAAATCCACCATCCGGCTGGTCACTTACAGCATAACAAAGTTCATGATTCTGCTTTGATGAATAGACAAAATAATATTTATCTCCAACTTTTCGCATGGAAGAAGCTTCAAAAAACGGATGTGCCTCGAATGATGTTCCTTTCACCTTATACGGAATAATATGCTTCGGCTCTTCTTTCACGGTCAGCATATCGTCCTCGAGCACCAGCATCACAGATCCCATAATGCTGTCCGGGTATGACAGGATTTCTTCTCTTGTACGCCCAAACATCTCCATCTCCTGTTTCACATAGGCATCATTTTCCGGGAAGTCTGGCTGTTCTTCGTAATCATACTGTGTACCATAATAGAGTCTTATCACGCCATCATCATTCAGCACCGCCGGGTCAAAGCATACATACCGCATCATCGGACTTCCATCTTTATTGCGCACATGCCCTAAAAATTTATATTTTCCCGCTGGCGTATCACATACAGCCACGCTGATCGGACATGTATAACCACCCACGCCATAATCGCCGGACATCGCGTAATACAGGTAATATTTTCCATCATTTCCCTGCACAACATCCGGTGCATACATATAACAAAGCTCCGGGTAAGCAGGATCCTGATCTGCCTCATATATCACTCGTTCTTTTCTCCAATCTGTCAGATCATCTACCGGTGCCGAATACACAGTATAGTCATCCATACAGAATGTATATCCCCCCTCATGATCATGGGAACCATACAGATACACCCGGTCTCCGAACACATGTGGTTCCCCATCCGGGATATACTCATTCAAAGGTAAAAAAGGATTAAACACTTGTTTCTTTCTCATAATCTTGTCCTCCTGCTCGTTCTATTCATGCAAAGTGAGATATTATTTCCTCATGCCCTGATCTGACTATATCTTATCGTAATCTTTTTTCACTATCTACCGAATCATTGCTATTTAGTTATCAATTATTGCTATTTTTTACGAATATTTTTGCTGTTTTTCATAATTTTCTTGATATTTTTTTCTATTTCGTTATAATTTAATAAAATCATCAACATTCAAAAGCAATTTTTGATTATAGAATGGAGACAAAATATTAGCATGGCACTTAACCTGGATGGTTCTTATGAACAGATAAAATTTCACGATTACGAATCTGTGTTGTTATATAACAACACGCAATACGAAACATATGAGCCACATTGGCATGCATCCACAGAAATCATCATGCCTGTCAAAGGCGATTATACTATCATCTGCAATGGGACAAACTATTATCTGAAGGAGCGGGATATCCTGATCATTGCACCTGGAACTGTTCATTCCATTCCAGCCTGTCATGGTCAACGTTATATTTTTCTGGCAGATTTCTTCCATTATATTAAATCTGACTGTTTTTCAACAATTCAGGCAGCACTCTCTCCAGTTACACTGATCAACGGGAACACACTCCCTGAAATTCATGATACATGTGCCCAACTGATTTCCTCCTGTGCAGAAGAGTATTTCGGCGAAAACCGGTTCCGTGAGACTGCGGTGTTTCATTTCCTTGTTCAGCTTTTTTTGCTGGTTGGGCGCACACTGTCTGACGAAAGTGCAGTCTTCCATGATATATCTCCTGACAAGAAAAGACATTATACCGAAGCATTTTCATCTGTATGTGAATACATCCATCAGCATTACGCAGAAAATCTATGCGTTGATACAGCGGCATCCATGACGGGATTTTCCAAGTATCATTTTCTTCGGCTTTTCAAACAATTTGCAGGCGATACCTTCTACCATTATGTAAATGCACAGCGCATTTATCATGCATGCCTGTTGCTCTCTGACCCTGAAAAAAATATAACGGAGGTCGCAATGAGCTGTGGATTCCACTCTATCTCATCGTTCCTCCGTATCTTCAAACTACAAAAAGGGTGTACCCCGACTGAATTCCGCAGAATTCATAATACAACCAATACCTCCATTACTCTGCCAGCATCAGACTGAGCTGGTACTGGAAGGAATCCAGATTGTTGTTATGCAGGTCGATTGCCTCCGCAATATCGTAGTCAACCAGAATATCGTTTTTAATCGCAACGATCCGGTTACCTCTGCCCTGTCGCAATATCTCAATTGCATACGCGCCCATCAGCGAACCATACATACGATCCTTCGCCGTTGGCTGTCCTCCTCGCTGGATATATCCAAGCACAGATACACGCGACTCAATTCCTGTCTCCTTCTGAATCAGATCTGCCAGCTTGCCTGCATCCGTTACACCTTCTGCCACGACAACCAGATAGCTGTTTCTGCCATCGGTGTGCCGTTTACGCAGTGCATTTATAATGTAATCGAAGTTTCCGTCCCATTTCTCCGGTAATACGATAGCATCTGCGGATGTCGCCATGCCTGCCCAGAGCGCGATATAACCACGCTTTCTGCCCATGACCTCTACGACACTGCAACGGCCATGGGATACCGATGAATCGCGGATCTTATCGATTGCCTCCATCGCAGTATTCGCTGCTGTATCAAATCCCAGCGTATATTCGGAGCAAGCCACATCCCGGTCGATCGTGCCCGGAATACATACGATATTCACGCCCTCGTCCTTGAACTTAATCGCACCGCGCAGTGTACCATCTCCGCCGACTGCAACAACTGCATCTACGTCATGTGCCCGCAGGTTTTCTACCGCAATGTGTCTGTATTTCTGATCTAAAAACCGTTCGCTCCTGCTTGTAAAAAGAATCGTACCACCTTGATTGTTGATGTTTCGCACATCGTCTAATCCAAGCGGAATCGTCTCCCAGTCTATCAGCCCTTCGTAGCCGCGCAGGACTCCAACGACCTCGATACCGAGATTGTTCGCGCTGAACACAACCGCACGAACCGCGGAATTCATTCCCGGTGCATCACCACCACTTGTCAGTACCGCTATCTTCTTAATTTCACTCATTTTGTCTTATCCTCCGGATTATTTATTATCAATTGTGCAACTGATAATTGTATGTGTATTGTACAGATATTACCAATTCTACACAGACACGCTCTCGCTCGGTTCATCACGTAATGGTACTAAATTCACGCCAAACAAGTTTGCCGTTCATTAAGTACCAACGTGCTTCAACGGTCTGTTTTAGAATTGGTAATATCTGCACAATCATATACATCTACTATGTTGCACAATTATAAAATCACTTACATATTGTCTTGTAAAATGCGTCTACCTGCTGCCAGTTGCACGCAGTGTCGTCGAATGCAAAATACGACAGCTCATACGATTCGCAGTCACCCGTGATCAAAAACTGGATGATCACTTCCTTCTCGCTTCCCTTGTAATATGCGTTTCCTGTAAATTCTACAACCTGTTCCCCCTGTTCTGCAGTGAAGGACTCCCATTTCGTATTTGTGCAATAATCATCCAATGCTTCGCCATATGTTTTTGTTCCATAGCTTTTCATCTCATAATCTGCCACCGGCTGTTCCCGGATATACATTACCCGCTTATCCATCAGAGAGGACTGATCCTTGCCAATATGTGCTTCTCCGACTCCGACCACGCAGAGCACCACGGTCGCTATAATTGCCAGAATCTTGCAGAACTGGTTCTCTATGAATCCCTGCCATTTCTTAACATTTAATGCAAATGCAAGGATTCCACCGACGATTGCACCTCCGATATGTCCGTATATATCCACATTTCCGCCCGCAGAATAAATCGCATATCCAATCACGAGTGCAATAGCGATAATCATATCCTTCCGCTCGGCATTCTTCCGTCCCATAATCTGAAGGAACACTGCTGCACATATAATTCCGAAGACAGCCCCGGACGCGCCCGCGGCAAACCGTGGACTCTCCGGATGCAGCTTGTGTGCAATCTCCATCGAGAGGAATCCTGCGCCAACGCCGGAACCAAAATAGATGATTGCCATCCGCAGGGAACCAAGCCTTTGTTCTACCAGTTTACCAAACAGAAAGAGCGCCACCATATTTCCTATCAAATGCTCAAAATCCGCATGTATGAACATATAAGAGATCAAACGACGATATTCGTGGTTTATCGTGATGTACTCATAGTTAATTCCTGCAAGCTGGAATGTGTTCTCGATACCAATACACATAATCGCCGCAATCACATTCGCCACAATAATCAGGATTGTAACAATCGGAATCGTCTGCTTTGCACGCACGGGCTGAACCGGTGGCACTGTATGAACCACATACGGATCTTCATATGCATAAGGATTCTGGTTTGTATATGGATTCTGATTCTCATATTTCTGCGACGGCATGCCATAATATGGGCCTGATTTTCTCTCCTGATCCGTTTCATTATCTCTTCTTAACTGCACTTGTACATCCCCTTTCTACTTGTGCATATCTTTTGTTTCTATCACACTGCAACAATTATATTCTACCTTCCCATTCTAGGCAACCAAAACTTGCATCCTGCTTTATTTTATCTTCCGGTTGGGGCATTTTCCCTATTCTGCCACTTTTCCCCCAACCTGCTTGCAAGCAAGCTTGCAGCGATGCATGTGCTTGGCTTGTTGCTCCGGATAATCCTGCAGGCTTTCGCCTGCACATAACAGGCACTTCGTCTCCGCTTCGCTCCGACTCAGTGTCTGTTATCCCCCAAATACATGCATTCGCTTGCAAGCAAGCTTGCAGCGATGCATGTGCTTGGGGGATTATCACGCAAAAATCGCCCCGCGCTATGTGGAGTAGCGCGGGGCTGTTAGAGAAAGGAGTCGATTATAAATTCCATGTACGCGAATTTATGTTTCGTTGCAGTTAGCTGTTGCTAACTACATGTTGTATGTTAGCGTAAACTAACTAAAAAGTCAACCACTTTTTTCATATTTTTTACTTGTTGATAATTATTCTTAACTGGACCATATTCCTTGCGGATTACTCCGCTTGTTTGCTCTATTTCTGTGTTTTTTTCGGTGCATGACAGACACTTCCACAGTGACTGCAATCCCCGCCACAGCTTGACTTGCCGGCACGCTTATCCTTCACCATCCCCCGGATGACCAAACCAACCACCGCAACAACTACCAATAATATTAAAAATGTACCTAAATTCATTTCCAAGACCTCCTACAAGGTAATATTTATTGTATTTGCAAACCATATAAACCAATGGTGTAGATGGTTCATATGTTTCCATCTAATATCCATAATATAGAATATGTTTGTGGCTTAGAAGTTCTTGGTGTTCAACTCATTTACCCAGCCATGTTTGAACACGATGTTCAAACAAGCCGCCACTGAGCCATGGACGGCGAATTGGCGGCGTTGGCGTCCACTCACAATACTTACATTGAACACCTAGAACTTCTTAGCTACAATACATCCCTATATTATGGATATCAGATGGAAATATATGCACCTTCTATCTCATCTTTTCCATGGTTTACAAACACAATTCCCACATACTTAATATAGCACCGGATATGCTCCGGTGCTATACAATCTTTCTTGAAAACTATGAATTAGTTTGTCTTAATCTTTGCAAACTGTGCATTCTTGTTTGGTCTGAACAGCATATACAGGAAGAAGGCGATGATCAAGAACGCTACAACCGTTCCTACACCAAATGTACCTGCTGTAATGAGCACACCAATCTGATATACAACGAGTGATACAAGATAAGCAAGACCACACTGATATCCGATTGCGAACCAGAACCACTTTGCACTGTTCATCTCTCGCTTGATCGCACCCATTGCTGCGAAACATGGCGCACAGAGAAGGTTGAACAACAGGAATGACAAACCACTTGGCTCTGTGAACTTGCTTGCCAGTGTCTGGTAAACAGTTGCGTCTCCGCCACCGTACAGGATACCCATCGTACCAACGATATTCTCCTTTGCTACAAGACCGGTTACACTTGCAACCGTTGCCTGCCAGTTGCCCCAGCCCTGTGGCTTGAAGATCCAGCAGATTGCGTTACCGATCTTAGCGAGGATACTGTAATCCATCTGATCCTCTGAAAGCATTCTGAAGCTTCCGTCAACCCATCCGAAGTATGTTGTAAACCATACAACGATTGTAGAAAGAAGGATGATTGTACCGGCCTTCTTGATGAAGGACCAGCCACGCTCCCACATGCTGCGTAAAACAGCGCCAACCTTTGGCCAGTGGTAAGCTGGAAGCTCCATAACGAATGGAGATGTATCACCAGCAAACATCTTTGTCTTCTTCAGGATGATACCTGAACAGATGATTGTAATAACACCGATGAAGTAAGCACCGGTTGAAATGATTGCGGAACCATTGAAGATAGCACCAGCGATCATTGCGATAAATGGAACCTTTGCACCACAAGGGATAAAGGTTGTTGTCATAATTGTCATACGACGGTCTTTCTCGTTCTCAATTGTACGAGAAGCCATGATACCTGGAACACCACATCCCATACCTACGAGCATTGGGATGAAGGACTTACCAGACAAACCAAACTTACGGAAGATACGGTCCATGATGAATGCAACACGGGCAAGGTATCCACAGTACTCAAGGATTGCAAGAAGGATGAACAGTACCAGCATCTGAGGTACGAAACCAAGTACCGCACCAACACCGGCGATGATACCATCAACGATCAATCCCTGTAACCAATCTGCGCAATTTGCTTTCTCAAGTCCCTTTGATACAAGATCCGGGATAGAAGGAATAAATACGCCATAATCTGCAGGATCTGGCTCTTCACAACCATAAGACTTGTATGTATCAACTGCGCTCTGCAGATCTGCATATGTAGACTCTGTCTCGTCAGTTGCCAGTGTCTCCTCATCTTCTACAAGATAAGTTGCTGTTGTATTGGCATCAAATACTGTCAGCAGTTCGTCAGCAGCCTTTGCAGCGTTTGCTGGATCAAACTCATCTGACTCTGCATCCATAGCATCTGCAATATCACCAACTTCTACACCATTTTCTTCACCATAAGAAATGAATCCATCGATGATCTGCATTGCCTCTGCGTAAGCATCTGCATCATCGCTGTAAGCAACGCCATCGTCATTCTTCTCCATACCAAACAAATGGAAACCATCACCAAACAGGTTATCATTTGTCCAGTCTGTTGCAGCAGCACCGACGGTCTGCATTGCAATGTAATATACTAAGAACATGACAATTGCAAAAATAGGAAGTGCCAAAATACGGTTTGTTACAATCTTGTCAATCTTATCAGATACAGAAAGCTTCTTTCCTGACTTTGCCTTCTTCAAACATTTTCCAATGATAGAAGAAATGTACGCATAACGCTCACTTGTCACGATTGACTCTGTATCGTCGTCAAACTTATCTTCCAGTGTCTTGATCTCTGCAGATACATCTGGGATAACTTTAAGCTGATCGCCAATCTTGCTATCTTTCTCAAGAACCTTGATTGCGAAGAAACGCTTCTGTGCTTCTGCTACTGAATCATCCAGCTTTGCTTCCACTGCATCAATAGCAGCTTCCACTGCATCGTCAAACTTATGTACACGTGCAACGGCTTTCTTTGCCTTTGCAGCTGCAACTGCCTTGTCTGCAGCTTCCTTAATTCCTTCGCCCTTCAAAGCGGAGATCTCAACGACTTCACAGCCAAGTGCATTGGAAAGTGCCTTGATATCAATCTTGTCGCCGCTCTTTCTGACTACATCCATCATGTTGACAGCCATAACAACTGGGATGCCAAGCTCGATGATCTGTGTAGACAGATACAGGTTACGCTCCAGGTTCGTACCATCAATGATATTGATGATTGCGTCTGGATGCTCACCGATCAGATAATTTCTTGCTACAACTTCCTCCAATGTATATGGAGAAAGAGAATAAATACCAGGTAAGTCCATGATGGCAACATCTTTATGTCCCTTTAACTTACCTTCCTTTTTTTCTACCGTAACACCTGGCCAGTTACCAACATACTGGTTTGCGCCGGTCAAGGCGTTAAACAATGTCGTTTTACCGCAGTTCGGGTTACCTGCGAGTGCAATTGTAATTGCCATGATTTCTCTCCTTATCTTTCTTACATTTCACGCAATCGTAAATATAATACAGTTGTCCATGATTGTAATTCTTCACAGACCCGCTCTCGCTCGGTTCAGCACGCAGTGGTACTAAATTCACTCCAACTAGTTGTCGTTCATTAAGTACCAGCGTGCTTCAACGGTCTGTTTTAGAATTACAATCACGTCCAACCTGTATACCATATTTACGATTATGTGAGAATTACTCTACTTCGATAATCGCTGCATCTGCCTTACGAACAGACAGCTCATAATTACGAACTGTAATTTCAACCGGATCTCCAAGTGGAGCTACCTTACGCACGTAGATCTCAACGCCCTTTGTGATACCCATATCCATGATTCTTCTCTTGATAGGGCCTTCGCCTGCGATCTTTGTTACCTTTACGGTCTCCCCTACTTTTACCTGATTCAATGTCTTCATTGTTTCACTTCCTCTCTTACGAATACGTTCTTCTAGGCTACCTGGATTTTACTTGCCATGTCACGACCAAGAGCCACTCTTGAATCTTTCACCTTCAAAATCATGTTTCCGCCCAGCGAAGATACAACGGTTACAACTGTACCGTCCACAAAGCCGAGGTTCTCAAGGAATTTACGAACTTCCTCTTTTCCCCCCACTTTCACGATGGTTTTTGGTTCTCCTTCTTCTACCATTGACAGTGGCATAAAAATCACTCCTTTTCTGTAGTATTCATACTTTATTTCAGGTTAGTTTAGAACAACTAACTTTCTGTCGACACAATATTAGCCCAAACTAACTATTTTGTCAATAAAAAATACATCGGATTTTTATATTTGTATTTTTTATTTATAAAGCATTTTTGCAAAGCGTTTGCAAACCTGTAAAATTTGTGTTAGTATTCAGACATAGCGACGTTAACAGCACTTATTATGTAAAGGGGATTGGTTTATGAAAATACAGGAATCAGCCGAAGATTACCTGGAGGCAATTTTATTTCTCGGCAAATCACACGAGCACGTTCGTTCGATTGATGTCGTACACCATCTTGGATTATCCAAGCCGAGTGTCAGCGTGTATCTGAAGAACCTCCGTGTAAACGGATATATAAATGTCGATGACAAAGGATTTTTATCACTCACAGAGGAAGGCATGAAGATCGCATCCAAGATCTACGAGCGGCATGAAACGCTTGCCCATCTTTTTATGTCTCTTGGTGTGAACGAAGAGACTGCTTACGAGGATGCCTGCCGAATCGAACATGACTTGAGCGATGAAACATTTCAGGCGTTAAAGAATCATTACATCAATCACATGAGTCAGGCATAAATGACCGCATGAAAATATTGTTCAGATAACGATATATTACATAAAAAGCACGATTTGATTCACATCAAACCGTGCCTTCTTATTTTAATTTCCAGATTCAAGTCCTGACTATGCTTTCCCGACTTCCAGCTGCCGCGCGACCTTGCGTTTACACAGGAAGAACGCCGGAATCAGGAATGCATCCGCAAGCAGCCATGCGAGCGGGCTGGAATAGCAGGCTCCGAGATAGCCAAACGCCGGCACGAGCAGCATACCCGCGATACCACGCGCGATCATTTCCATCACACCTGCAATGATCGCAAGCGATGAAAATCCCATACCTTGAATTGTAAAGCGAACCGTATTGACCAAGGTAAGCAGACAGTAAAATGCCGATACAATGATCAAAAACTGTGTTGAATTCTGCATGATAACCGGATCCTTCTCATCTAAGAACAGCATTGTAAGCTGGTCTCCGAACAACTTCACTACGATTACCATCAGTCCAGACACGATAAATCCAATGATACATGCGGCACGCAGACCTTTCCCTACACGATCCAGCTTCCTTGCTCCGATGTTCTGTCCGGCATACGGTGCCATCGTCTGACCGAGCGCATCAAACGGACACGCAAGAAATATATTGATCTTCGAGCCGGCTGTCATAGATGCAACATAGATGGAACCTAGTCCATTTACCGCTGTCTGCAGAATTACCGAACCAATTCCCGTGATGGAATACTGCAGTCCCATCGGAATTCCAACACCCGTCAATTTTCCTGCCAGATGTCTCTCCAGCTTCCAGTCTCCCTTCTCCATCGCAAGAATATCGAATTTTTTCTTAATATATATAATGCTGATCACACCTGATACGCCCTGGGAAACAACGGTTGCAAGCGCCGCACCATCGACGCCCATCCTGAACACTATGATGAGCAGCAGATCCAGACCGATATTGATGGCAGACGAAATCGCAAGGAAGATAATCGGCGATTTGCTGTCTCCCAGCGCACGCAGGATAGCTGCCGTCATATTGTACAGAATCGTACACGGAATTCCCGCAAAGATTATAAATATGTAAATATATGCGTATTCAAATATATTCTCCGGGGTGTTCATCCATGTTAAAACCGGGCGGCAGAACAAAAGCATCAGAGTTGTAATTACAACGCTGAAAAATGTACACAGCCACACAGAATTTGTCACCATCTTCCGCAGCAGCGGAAAATCCTTGGCACCAAAGCTCTGTGAGATCGGAACCGAGAATCCACTGCAAAGTCCCATACAAAATCCAATGACAATAAAATTCAGACTGCCTGTCGAGCCAACGCCTGCAAATGGATCAACGCCCAGATATTTTCCTACGATCATCGTATCAACCAGACTGTAAAACTGCTGGAACAACAGTCCCAGAAACATCGGAAATGCAAATCCGAGAATCAGTTTCATCGGTGATCCTACGGTCAGATCTTTCGCCGGGCTGGATGATTTTTTCATTTCTTTTTTCTCTTCTGACATCTTCCAGATTCCTCCTAATTATATCTCTCAAATCTTGTACATACATCTGTGCACGGCAGTTTTTGCACAAAAAGAAATCGCCATAAGCAAATACAGGCATTGCTCACAGCGATTTCTATTCATTCCTCGTTATAAGAGAACGATTTTTATCCGATTAATCCAGATGCTCTTTGATTGCAGCAAGCAGCTCATCGTAAGTCTCATATGCTGCAAGCTCCGGATTATCCTTCTTGATCTGTTCTGTACTCTTAAACAGGAAGCCTGCCTTGCTAGCCTTGATCATACCAAGGTCGTTATAACTATCTCCACTGGCGATGGTCTCAAATCCGATCGACTGTAATGCCTTAACCGTTGTCAGCTTTGACTGCTCACAACGCATCTTGAAGCCTGTGATTTCTCCACTTTCTGCAACCTCCAGAGAGTTACAGAAAATCGTCGGCCAACCAAGCTTCTTCATCAGTGGTGTTGCAAACTGTGCAAAGGTATCACTGATAATGATTACCTGTGTCAAACTGCGCAACTCATCTAAGAATTCCTTTGCACCCGGAATCGGATCAATCTTCGCGATTGTCTCCTGAATCTCTTTCAAACCAAGTCCATGCTCCTTCAGGATGCCAAGTCTCCATGTCATCAGCTTATCATAATCTGGTTCATCTCTTGTTGTCTTTTTTAGTTCCGGAATTCCACTTGCCTCCGCAAATGCGATCCAGATCTCTGGTACCAATACTCCCTCTAAATCTAAACATACAATATTCATTGCCATAACTCTATCCTCCGTTTTTTATTTTTATCATCCATTTAACCTAATGTTAAATTTTCTATTGAATTACGATATACGGGTGCATATCTTTCGATAATTCTGCCAGATATGCAAGCACCATATCCTCCGTTGTTGCAATGCATCCCAGTGTCGGTTGCTGCCCCACATGGAAGAAAATCGCCGAACCACGCCCCGGTTCCACCGGATTCTGATTGTACTCCACGACAAATCCATATTTGTAAGCATCCGTGTATTCAATCATATGTTCTGCACTCTGCCAGGTCTTTTCTCCATCAAGTTCTATGCGTTGATTATATAATTCACTGTCCTCATCGTCAACCCAATATGTATTTTCTGTAATTTGAAATGTTGAAAGACCCGTTTTCGGTTTCTCTTCTATATAAAATGCTTCGCCGATTGGAAATACCCCGGCAGGTGTCATCCGGCTTCCCTCATAAGACTCCCGGCTCACACCATTTGCCCCGACATAGCCCTCGGTTGTCAGTCCGGTATCCGTCCATTTTCCGTCCGCATCACAGATATACATGGATATCGTCGCTTTGTCGTGATCTGCATCTACGACAACCAGTTGTCTGCAGGAAACCTCCGCCAGCTGTGCATAGCTGACCAGACTCCGATTCAAAATCTCTGTCAAAGCTTCCGGCTGTGCCTCATCAGAAACCGCCGCATCTGTCCCAGTCGCATCTTGGGCTGTATGCATCTGCTCCTCCATCGGCGTTGCCACATCCCCTGCCGTTGCATCTGCAGTCGCAGTCACCTCCGTGGCTGCCATCTGTGCGTGTTTCTTTTTCTGCTGATTGTGTGTGAGATTTGCGATTACAATTCCCAGAACTGAACCGATCAAAAGCCCCATCAACATACAGAACAACATCCGCAAATTCTTCATAGATACCCCCTAATTCAATGTAATCTCAATATGTGGATTCATGTTTCCATCCAACAGTTTCAACAATTCTGTCATATTTTCTGCTGAAATATCAATACAGCCTGCTGTCTCACTGACATTGCTATAATTTCCACAGATCGTAATGACTGAGCCTTTTCCCGGTGTCACGCCATCCGAAGACAAGCCATCTCCATTATGTTCGATAAAGATAATTGCATTTAATTTTCCGTTTACGATATTGCTTCCGACATGATCAACACTCACATCGCCTACCGTATTCGTATCGACAAGTGTGTTATACAGTTCGGATTCTGCATCATCTACGATTGCGGCTGAGTCACTTGCCAGTTTAAAATTCATGTTATTTTTCGGATCAACATTTGCCATCACAAAGCCAAGCTTAAACGTTCCCATCGGTGTGACACCTTTTCCTTCTCCGTAGTCAGAACCGATTCCATTTCTGCCAAGCACACATGCAACAGAATATTTGTTAACCCAGTCGCCATGTTCCCAGTTATAAACGGTCAGCGTTCCAGATGTGCTTCCCGCATGTGCGGTTACCGTAATCTTCTGGGAATATTCATATGGACATTCCGCTTCCTCTGTGGTTGCTTCAGTCGTCTCCTCTGTCGTCGTTGCTTCGGTCGTTACCTCCGTGGTTGTTGGCGCCGCGGTTGTCGTTTCTTCCTCCTGATTGACTGGATGGATCAATACAACATAGATTGCAACAGCCGCACCTATGATCAGCACAATCAGAATTGGCAGTAAAAACCGCAACATCAAGGACGCCTTCTGCGTCTCCCTTGTCACTTTTTCTTTTTTCGGTTGCAGATGCATCTCTTCCTGTGTATTATATGCATCCGCCTGCTGTACATTTCTTCGGTGATTGACCAGATCTGTTGGTTGCTGCGCCGGTGACTGTCTCCTCGGCTGCTGTACCGGCGATGGCTGCATCGGTGGTTGCTCCGGCGTCTGTACATACATTGGCTGCATCGGTGGTTGCTCCGGCATCTGCACATACATCTGCTGTCCGGCACCGATCGTCGGCTGCTCCAAAACATCGGCAAGCATCTGTAATTCCTCTGCAAATTCCAATGCCGTCGCATAACGTCTCGCCGGATCTGGTTCACACGCTTTCTGGATAATCTCGTCAAACACACCACTGATGCCCTGTTTCGGAATCAGCGATTTCATCAGCATGCCGAGTGCATACACATCCGTCCCTGCATGGTAAGCGCCACCCTGTGTCAGCTCCGGTGCAACAAATGTCGGGATTGTCCCCTCCGGATATTGCCGCACGCTCTCATACCCGATCAACTGATAATTTCCGGGTGACACAACCAAGATATTCCCCGGCTTTACATCCCCATGCACACGTCCCTGCTGGTGGATCACGGAAAGCGCTTCCGCAATCTGTGCACCCATACGTGCAAGCTCTGCTTCCTGCATCGGCATCTGTGCAATATATTGTTCCAAAGTCAATGGATAATTCATCCTATGTCTCCTTTTTATCATATTTAAACTAGGCATAGTTTACCACCATTTATCCCAGTTGACTAGCCGCTATCTTGAATTTATTTATATTTGCTTTACCGGAAAAATGTGGTATTCTATATAATGTTATTTGTTTCCTTTTTGCGTTTGTTATGATTTGAAACAAACGCATTCACAGAAGATATGAGGATTTACTATGCGAAAGATTATCATATTTTTTATTATTCTGACGATCATCGGCACGGTCAGTCTCGTCGCGATCAATCTGCGGAAGAATTCGTCCCATACAGATGATACCTCCGAGGCAGAAATCTCACAGCCGATCGACCTTTCCGGGCTGGATTCCTATCAGCCAGTTAGTGGCAGCGTTGCAACGGTAACCAATGCCGGGGCAGATGAAAAACCAGCTTCCCAATCCTTTACCATCAGCATGAATTTCGTCGGCGATATCATGCTCGCGGGTAACGACACCGCTACCAGCAGCATCGACGCCATGGCGAACAGCCAGCCGAGCACGTATTTCTTCGAAAATGTACGGGATTATTTCTTAAATGATGATATCACAATTGCGAATTGTGAAAATGTATTCTCCGACAATGACAATCTGGCGAAAACGGATAAGGGCGAAGCCGCCGCACTCGAACAATACAATAATGCGGTTGCGGAATATAACTCTGCAGTTGCACTTGCACAGCAATCCGGAACGACTGTCAGCATGGAGAAGCCGGAATATACCTTCCGTGCATTCTGGTTCCGCTCCCACGCTGCAACTGCCAAGCTCCTGCCGGAAAATGGCGTCGATATTGTCTCGATTGACAACAACCACACTTATGATTTCGGCACCGATGGCAACATGGATACGCGTGCTGCCTTAGATGTGGCAGGTGTTGACTGGGGCAAGGACGGAAAGATCGTCTACAAGGAAATCAATGGTTTCAAGATTGCATTTGTATTCGGAAGCATGTACTCCGCCGGAGCTGAACAGGCAATGTTAGTGGATCTGGAAGAGGCAAATGCAAACAGTGATTATCAGGTTGTATATTTCCACGGCGGTGAAGAGAAGGTACACGCCTACGAGGACTGGAAACAGGCGTCCTGCCATAACTTAGTCGACCACGGTGCCGACCTCGTCATCGGTTCCCACCCACATGTCTTACAGCCGATGGAGACTTACAACGGTGTGAACATCGTATATTCACTGGGGAATTTTATCTTCGGTGGAAATAATTACCCGGAGAACAGAACGTTGATCTATAACCAGACTTTGACGATCACACAGGATGCAGCGACTGGTGGTTTCACCGTAGCGAATACAGACATCACCTTGATTCCATGTTATGTCTACACCGGGGAATCCAACAACTACCAGCCTGCCGTCATTGAAAACGAGACGGACAAGCAGCTTGTAATCGACTTTATGCAAGGAAAGCGGGAACTGCCTTACTAGGCATCCCGCTTTTTTCTTCGATACTTTTTTCTTTTTTTGCGCACAGTCTTGCCGCGTTTTGCCGCCTGTGCCTTACGGAATTCCTGAATCTCCGCAAGCATCGCGGTGTAATCCCGCTCAAATAGCGCATCACTGATTTCCTTATGAACCACCTCGATCGGTAACCGGTCTACAATGATTGTACGGACAAAATCCTTGCTTTTCTGCTTGTACATCGGCAGTCCGTATTTCTCCTGAATATGGGCAAGCTCCGGGCGCCACAGCACACGGATCGTCCGAAGAAGCTGCGCATACGGATTGTCCTGCATCTCCCGCACAATATAGAAATCCACATGATCTTCTTGCTGTTCTACCGACACGATCCCCCAGTGTGCTGGCACATGCTCCGCGACGTGACTCGCATGTGAGCTCCCGACAACCACGATATTCGCATCGAAATACAGATCATAGTCTGCGACCTGCCGCTCCAACCGCGTGTATGTATCCGCGTCACTTTTTATCTCGATTCCAACGATTTTTTCAGGAATCACCATCACAACATCCGCCCGCGAACGCCCGACGGTTTTCTCCTCCAAGATGCGCACCTTGCCGTACCGCTCTTCGAGGAACTCAAATAATAGTTCCCGTATATCTTTATCCAGTAACATCGTATGTTCCATCCTGTTTTTCTAACTGTAACTATCCTACCACGAAAACCGCGGAGAAAACAATATGTTTCTTCCATCATCGGGGCTTATCCAGTTTCTCCATTATGGGGCAGCTTCCGCATTTCTTCCGAAGCGTTTCCCGCTTCGCTACTTTGTATCTCCAAATAGTATAGCAAGAAAATACCACAGCTACTATGTATTGCCAAGTAGCTGTGGTATTATAAATTTATTTATTTTCTTCCTTCTTCAACCAGACGGTTGACTTTTCCAGATCATATGCCCTCGTATAACCGTCATCATCATATAACTGATAGGTGCTATTCGCATATCCAATCAGCTGCAGGCTGTCCATATCAATCTCATCCACGCACTCTGCAGCATCCACAAGCGGAATGCACTTGCCTTGACGGATAAATAAGATAACCTCGTTCAACGGAACCTCGACAAAATGATGTCCCTTCGGCATTTCCGTCTGTTCGATTTTTCCATCCGGGCAGAAACGGACAAGCATCATCGCTTCCGGCAGGTACACATATCTGCCGATTGCATTCTGCGTATAAACAGGTGCGATCATGATTTCATTTCCGAGCATCAACTGATCTTCCACATTTACAGCCATCCGATCTTCCGGGTACTCAAATGCAAGCGGCTTAAACATCATGTCATCGGTCAGTGCAGCCTTCATATATTCACTGTAAATATACGGAATCAACCGATACCGCACACCAATTATATGCCGGAAATCCTCAATGTGTTCAAACTGATAACACTCCTGTTCTCTTGTGTTCTCGCAGGTATGATCCCGCATAAGCGGTGTAAATACACCGAGTGCCAGCCATCGGAGCAGCAGATCCCGTGTCGTGTTACAGCCAAAGCCGCCCAGATCGGCACCGGTATATAAGAACCCACACATATTCAAAGATGGCAGCATCTTCAGATTCAGCAGAATATGTGACCACCAGGATTTATTATCACCCGTCCAGATTCCACCGTAGCGATGCATTCCAATGTAGGATGAACGCGAGAACAACAGGCAACGCTTATCCGGCGAAATCTCGCGAAGTCCTTCCCCCGCTGCGCGTGTCATGTTATATCCAAACAGATTGTGCACCTGATCATGCCGCACCATCTTGCCATCTACATTATGATACATAGATGCGTAGTCTTCCGCATTGTTCGCAAGACCGGTCACCTGCGCCCTGATTGCCCATACGTCCTGCACGGTTTCCTCTTTGTCAATGAACGCTTTCATCGCTTCCTTTACATCTTTTACACCCTCCGGTGTGAAAAATATCGCAGGTTCGTTCATATCGTTCCAAAATCCCTCTATGCCGGCATCCGTCAGGCGCTTATATTTCTCTCCAAACCATTTTCTGGCATCCGGATTTAATACATCCGGAAAATGTGTATATCCGGGCCAGACAGCGGCTACAAAATCACTTCCGTCCTGTCTCTTACAGAAATAATTCTTCTCGACGCCTTCCTCGTACACATCATATCCCTCTTCGATTTTTACGCCTGCATCAATGATCGGAACAAGCCGGATATGATCCTTCTTCAGGTTCTCTACGTACTGCGGGAAATCACGGAACTCCTCATTTACCGTAAAATCTTTATAGTTATCCATATAGTCAATATCCATATAAACCATATCTATCGGAATATGATTTTCCCTGTATTTTTCTGCCACCGCGACAAAATCCTCCGGCGTTTTATATCCCCAGCGGCTCTGCCCGAAGCCAAACGCGAATTTCGGTGCAATATAGCTTCTGCCAATCATCTTCCGAAACTGCTTTGTAATATCGTATGGTTTTTCGCCTGTAATAACATACAGATCAAGATCTGCCCTTTCACAGAAGATATGAAGCTCGTCCGATCTTGTGTAACCGACATCAAAGGTGAGTGTTGACGGATAATCAAAGTAAAGTCCAAACGTCTGCTCCCCTGACACGATAATAAAATTATGCGCAGCATACAGCGAATATACATCTTCATGATGATGGGGATTATCTGAATTGTTGCTGATATACTGGTAGCCGCGTTTGTTGATGCCACGGTTTGCTTCACCGAGTCCATATACGACATCCTCATCACGAAGCTTATAAGTGAAAGAAAATCCTTCCTGTAAATGAATGTCGCCAAACTCCGGCATTCCTTCCGATGCTGCAAATGGTTCTGTCACAGATTCTGTTGAAAACGGGGTTCCATAGGTATATTTTTTAATCATTTCGCATTCTCCTTCCGATTGTTTTGTCTTACGTTTTGTTAATATCATTATATTGTCAAGCAAGCTAATATTCTTGCATTATCTTCGTTATTTTATGACACAATATTGACTTTTCTTAAAAAATAGCATATTTTAACTATAAGAACCTATGCAGGCACAGGTCCGGTGCGAGTCTAATTACAAAAAAAGGAATGATTTTACGATATGAACCAGGACATTTCTCTAAAAGAAAATATTCATTACGGAACAAAAGAACATCCTATTTCCAGATTACATTTTGATACAGGGGCCGGTACACCCTATCCGGAATATTTCTTTGTTGCGCGCCACTGGCACCACTATATGGAAATTCTCTATATTGAGAAGGGGAGCTTTGAATTTGAAATCAATCTGCAGAGCTTTACCTTATCACAAGGAGATATCTGTATCCTGAATCCCGGTGACCTGCATCAGATCAAGGGGAATTCCTCTGATACCAAGCACAACGTCATCTTATTCGACCCGTGTATTCTGGATTTTTCCTATGAAGATGAAATGCAGGAAAAATGTATCAGACCACTGATAAACCAACTGGCTCTATTGCCAAATATCTACCATTGCGGTTCATCCATCCATGCCGCCCTTTCGCCTAAGATCAAGGCACTTATGAATACTACATTACATATGGATACCGGCTGGTATATGACAAGCAAACTACTGATACTTGATATTATATCATCCATTTATACAGCCAGTCTCATGCAATCTGTCCAAAATGCACACGCACAGACAAACCAAAAGAAAATACAGAACTATAAGTCTGTCATCTCTTATATGGAGCATAATTATAACCAGCCGATCACATTGCAGGACCTGGCGGATACCATCCCATGCAACAGCCAGTACCTCTGCCGTTTTTTCAAAGATATTGCAGGTGTTTCTCCGATTCAGTATCTGCTTAATTACCGCATTCAAAAGGCATGTATTCTGCTTGAAACGACAAACAATCCAGTGCTTGATATCGCACTGGATTGCGGATTTGAAAATGTCAGTTATTTTATTCGCAAATTTAAAGAAATTATGTGTTGTACGCCCAAAGCCTATCGGAACAAACATATGCAAAGGTAATACAGGCGAATTATTCTCCGTACTGTCATCCGATCGTTTATTATTCCCAGGATGGCAGGCAATCCTGCGGCTGGATGTTCCCGCTTCCACCGTATCGTCCGGATCTTTCTGCAAAGCTCCAAGGGCACCGCTCGATATTCTTCCCAGATTTTTCACGGTCCTTCCACCTATGGACGAAGTAAACTTACAGGAAGCCGCAAAGCTTTCCGGGTGCAATCCGTAGCATTCTGTCAAAGCTGCCTGCGAAGCACCCCAGACATCCCGAGCTTCATTTATAATCATCTGTTTTTTGTCTTATCGATATACCCAAGCAATGTCGGAACCAGAAACGCCATTTTCCGCCTTATGCATAGGAGCGAACACGTACTGTGTTTATTCAGTGCAGGATTTTCGGCCATGATTTTCTGAGCGCCACATAGGAGATCAGAAAGTTTGCAAGCCAGCCGGCCGGTACGGCAAGCCAGACAAATGCGATTCCAAACCTCGGTGCACAAATCAAAGCAACCGCCAGACGAATTGCAAGATTTACCATATTGGCAACCAGAAACGGCCGCATGATTCCGAGCCCCCGAAGAACTCCATCTGTCGCCATCTTGATACCCATGAAGATAAAGAAATATCCAATCCATCTCATATAATCCCCGGATACCTGATATGCAAAAGCAGTTCCGTCTTTCCCCAGGAACAACGAGGAAATCTGCGTATGCAGTGTTTCAATGACAACAAAAGCAAGGATTGCAAAACTCGCATCTAACACCAATGCAGCATGATAGCCCTTCTTGATACGCTGTGGTTTCTTCGCACCAAGATTTTGGGAAACGTATGGCGACACCGCATTGCCAATAGATACAAATATCAGCGAAAAAACATTTTCTACCCTCATCGTTGCAGCATAACCGGCAAGTGCCTGTGTACCGAACGGATTTACAACTGCCTGTACAATCATCATACCGATTGACACGGTGGACTGCTGGAGAACCGAAGGAACGGCAATCCGAAGCATGGAATACAGCTCCTGCCGTTCAAACCAACGAAAAGGACTCTGATACTGCCGCATCCGATGAATAAAAATCAGGAAAGACAGCACTGCGGAAATTCCTTGTGCAATAAGAGTCGCAAGGGCTGCGCCGAACACGCCCAGACCCAGGCCGGCCACCATCCAGAGATCCATAAGAATATTCAATATCGACGATACGATCAGAAGCACCAACGGAATCTTCGACTCCCCGATGGAAGTAAACATAGTTGATAGAATGTTATACATAAACAGAAACGGAAATCCCATAAAATAGACCCGCAGATACAGCACCGCATCATCCAGTATATCCGCAGGTGTATGTAATAACCGCATCATCAAATCGGAAAAGCAAAATCCAAGAACACTCAGAAGTATGCTCAAGCTTAAAAAACTGATCAACGATGTTGACACTATTGTTTTCATTTTTCCATAATTTCGGGCACCAAAATAACGGCTTACAAGCACACCGGCACCCACACCGGCACCCAATGCTACACAAATAAAAACATTGGTAAGCGCTGCACAGGCACCAACAGCCGCAAGCGCGGAAGAACCAACAAACTGACCAACGATTATGGAATCAGCCATATTATATACCTGCTGGAAGAAGCTGCCGAGAATCATAGGCATCGCAAATACGGTCAACGCTTTCAGAGGCGCATCTGTAATTAAATATTCATCTTTTGACATTATTGTTTCCTCCTGAACTTTCCCGGTCTGTTCATAATGTCTTTTTTAATCTTTCCAGATCATCCGCATCCGGGTGGGATAAAGCGCGATCAAAATTCTCAATCAGCATATCAAGATTCGCCGGATGTTCCGGATTCTCTTTCATTTTAATATAACGGTCGCGCACAGACTGCGGCATCTTTCCCTGACACATATACGCTCCGATAACCTCATTGCTGGAATCAATAGATTGTCTGACCTGCTCAAGAATTTTGTTAAAATATGTGTCGCTTCCACCGAAGCCGGCTGTTCCAAACAAAAAAATCTTCTTATTTTTTAATTTCGATAACAATTCTAATGTCTTATTATCTGCGTTTCCTTTGTCCGTCCAAAAACCGATATACAGCAAATCAGATTCCGGTACCTGTAATTCATTCCCGCCAAAATAATCACACATATCCTGAGGCAGCGTTTCATGGATTGTATCTGCCAGTTTCTCTGTATTACCGGTTACGCTGCTGAAAATTATTGAATAATTATTTGTTGTCATCCTTCATTATCTCCCTTCATTTCCTGCTAACTTCTATTGGAGTAACATAATAATAGCATATCCAGCCCAAATAAGTCGTGATAATATTTTCTTGCACGCTCTATGTCTTTCACGACAATGAGTATATTTCTTAATTTCATATTTGCTTCTCCTTATAATGCAGAAACTTCTATTCCGCATTTCTCCTCAGAACAGATCCAACATATTATCCAGATAAATCGCTTCCCTCACATGAATCTGATACTCCGGCTTCGTCATATAATAAAGCAGGAATTCCAACACCAACGCACTTCCCAGTCCGCGTCCTTCAATCTTGAAATTGGAAAATCCCATCGGCAGATAGACGTCTTTTATCGCATCAACTCCAATAAATCCCGGATTCGACATTGCCTTTGAGAACCGGTATCCCTGTTCCGACTCTGGTGCCGTGCATCTATGATCCGGTGCTTTTATGCCAAGCGCTTTCCGGCTCACATCCTCATAACATACTTTCCTGTCTTTGCACCCAAACCAGCAACATTCATTGCACAAAAACTCAACCTTCGCCTTTTCTTCATCCGTCAACGTATGCAGATCTTCAAACCGTTTATTCAACCGGAAATCAGGCACTACATAACGAAAGTCGTTCCGCTTTAGTTCATCCCGGAACTGTTCAAACTCCGTCAGAACCTTCGTGGTTGATGAGACAAGATACAAATCCGGATATCGCCTCTTCAGATACTCCAATAGCAAATCCGAATGCACAATCACTCCATTTTGCACTGTTCCACCTTTTTCAAATAACGTGCAGAGTGCGTTGCATTTCTTGTCGGATAAATGCTCTTCCTGCAGTAACGAATTACTGAACGTCAACCTCGCCGAAATACCATATTTCTGCATCAGATGCAGCACTTCCTGCGCACTGCGATCTCCGTCTCCGATCCGTCCGCCGCCCCAGATACAATCTGCCGGTGCCCCATAGATGGAGCCAATCTCACACCAATCATAAAAGTATTCCCGATGCTTACGAAATAACGGCAGAAATAATTCGTATAACTCATAGAATTCAAATAACCCCGGAAGGTGGTAATATGCAGTTTTCTGTGTGGTTTGCTTCATTTATCGATTCCTATCTCTTCATACCCTAATCTCTAGTACAAATTTCTTGCTCTTGTATTTCGCACATTTGTATCCAGCTCAACTACAACAATAACTACGCAAAAATCGAAACAGCTCTACGTTTGTCTTACCATTTACACCCTCTGCCTGAAAATATTCCGGCAGGGCTATCGCTGTAGAGCATTCCCCGCAGATATCTATACCATATACGGGTGCCCACTCCAGAAAATATTGAAGCATATGTTCAAGCATCCCCAGCGTCAGTTCGCCTTGATTCCAATTTGTTTCACTGTATTGTTCAGAAAGCACATCCTTGTCGATTGAAATGTACAACGGTACACCGCCGTGAATCCGTTTTAACCGTTCCACACCTTCTCCTTTACGGATTTCCTCTGCGGAAAAAGTTATGAGTTTATCCAGATGCTTTGTACGAATTTGTTTTATATCGTCTTCCGCCGGCCCGATCAAAATAAATTGTTGCAATGCCGGATTCTGATCAAGAACCATTCCCGCCCAATCGCCACAGCTCATCATTCCTTCCATTAACGGTTGCTGCATATCTGTATGATGATCGAAAACAATCAAAGAAAACGGGCTGTGAATCTGGTCCGTAAATATCTTCGTAACATAATGATAATTGCCAGAATCCACAAAATGGATTCCATGCACTCCATACGGCTCTATTCTCCTGCAAATCTCCCGCTCTGCCTGTGGAGAACAATACAGGTTGCTTCCTTCAATATCTGAACAGTCAATCCACGAAAATTGCTCTCTGTCTGCACATATTTCATCATCATATACATGTGTAAAATCCAAAATCAAATGATATGGTTTCATCTGTAATTCACCCCTAATAATATACAAACAGAAAGTTATCTTTTAATAGTATCATTTTTTTCGTATGGTATTGGAAGATTATGTTCTTTCTGTAATTGCCCTATTTTATCACAAATAATGTCATACAAATTATTATCTGTATAAGCAATTTTATCAATATCAACCTCATTTTCTGGAATTATACCGCTGTTAAATTTTTGAGCATACATACCACACTCTTTTATATAAGACATTATTAACGTTATTTCTTCTTTTTCTATGTTCGAAAATATTGACTGTTCTAATAATTTCTTACTAATAAAATTGCAGAAATAAGAATGATCTTCATCCCAATTTATATTACCATCGTCTTGCGCTTCACAACGAAGTTCTTCTATTTCTCTTAACAACTCTCCCTGTAAATTATCTGCCTGTCCACTTTTAGGAACATAATTTTTCCATATATATTTACACTCATCAAAATACTTTTGACTATAATCTGTTGCTATAATTTTTTCAATTGTTAAACTACTGCTTTTCCTTTTTAATTTATCAAATATTCCCATTATTTATCCTCATAATCCATCAATAACCTGTTATATACGGAAAGCAGGACAGTTGACTTTCAATCATCTATCCTGCCTTTATTTACCTCATAACTATTTACACTTTTTCGTTTTCCCGTGCTTCCGGCACTTCCATAGTAATCGCATCCACATCGTATTCCGGAGCATGCTTCTTCACAATATCATAGATTGCAGACTCATAATCCTTACTTGAATACTCCTGTATCTTAAATTAAATGAATTGAACTATGTCGTCAAGCATTTTTATATTTATTGTGTTTTTCCTATCTGATCAACCGTGTACCAAACTGCAAGTCACACTTCACCTCTTAGAAATTATAAACTTTTACTCTTGCGGATATGGTTCGATTCCCAAAGAATACTTCACCTCGTCACACAATTCTTCATAGGATAAATCATATGGAAAAGGCTCTGCATCATCCATAATATTGTTCATTAGCTCATCCAAATCCCCACATTCTATTACAATAAAGGGCTTTTTACTAAAAAGGACTTCATCCACTCTGAAAAATAATCCTTTATATGTAAATACTGATCGCTCAGAACGATGCATTTCTTCAAAATCATCTGAACAGCTTGTTGTTTTAACCTCATAAGTTAAACGGATTTCGTATTTTGAAGCACCTAATTGAAGCATAATTTGCTCTATCGTATCTTTAACCGCTTCAAAATCAGCTCTGGATACATCTTCATACCACCACATCTTTGTCCCCTCTGCTATTTCCAATGTTACTCTCTAGCCTTTTATTATACGCAGTCAATATTCTTCCTGAATGATCCTCTGTATGTTCAAATAAAAGCCATTGTTCACATTCCTCTTCATAATGCGGATAAGCATTGGAAATATAGCATTCTATTCTCACGCCGTTATCCATTTCAACGAACAAATCATTGGATTTACTAATGGATATGCTTGTCACTTTTCCACCAATTATCTGATTCCGAAACTTATCTGTATTGAACCATTCATCATTATGTTTGCTCTCTTCTTGATCCCAAGAATTGTAATCCATCGTTGTTATTATCAAGTCATCATTAAGAAAAATTCTAGTCAATCCCAATCCATGCAATACGAGATTATCGCTGAAACAGAAATCCAGCATTTCACATATGCAGTTAAGCCCTTCAAGCCGTTTTCCAACCCAAAGATTAATAAAATCATTTATCGTTTTATCCATGATAATCCTTTCCTAATGAGCGGTTTCACCTAGCACCCATATATTTTTCTGTACTTTCACTGGCAATGGTTAGAATCACGAAAGTTTATATTGCATAAAATTTTTATTAGGAACAAATCCAAAGTTCGAATATAACTTAACGCCCATATCTGACGCTGTGATCTGCACTGTTCCACAGCCATATTCTTTCGCATCATGAACAACACGTGTTAAAAGTTCTTTTGCGATACCTTTTCTTCTGTAGTCCGGATCAGTAAACATGCTGGATAGTAACCCTATCTTTCCACTCGGACATCCAAAATATGGCGGTTTCTCTACAAAAGACATACCACTCGTTCCAATAATCCTATCCCCGTCAAAAGCAAGCCATGACACAAAAGTTCCATCCCCCATATGGCGTATATAATACTGCTTTAATGCAGGTACCAAATCAATATCCTCCTTAGCACCTTCTTCTCTCAGTTGCTTTATCCGCATATCAATAAACGTATTCAGTTCTTTCTCTGTCAGTCTTCTATACTCTATTTTCATGGTATCCTCCCCTTGATTTTACTTATAATTTTCTCGTAATCCTTGGCAGCTAATCCACCCCATGCTTTATCTTCGCCTCAATCTCTTTCAGCTCAGTTATTCTATCTATCCTGATAATTGTCTTTATGTTATTATCGAAGCCATTAAACAGGCAAATCAATTCATATCCAATTTCCCGAAGTTCTTTGGCAACGATATTTGCTTCCAGTATATCGTAGTTTATTTCAGATGTAATCTCTTTTCCCGACAAAGAATAATTTATAACTTCACGTCGATATTCAGAATTTACCCTCTCCGCGTTCAATTGTTTTCCTGAACCAATACTCAACAAAATTCTATTAATTCCTTTTACAAAGCTATCTATTCCGATGGTATTGTCCAATAAAAAAGCAAAACCATTTTTCTCCAATTCTCTTATCCAACAGTCATAGAAAGTATTGAAATGTTCCTCATCTTTACGGTCAAGCAGCACACGATACTCCGGCAGAGTATTTATATCATATCGCCTGTCCGTAATTATCTCATTGAATGATTCGTAAAGTTTTACATCTATAGTCCCTTCCTCAAAGACTAAATCATAACCATCATATTCACATGAAATGCTGAATAACTCCGGTTTCATTTGTTTTTTACTTTTTATAAAATCTATAAAATGTCTCACTTTTATGCCCCTAATTGAGTTTCAAACAACAAAATGCCTGTTATATATGTAAAGCAGGACAGTTGACTTTCTATCAGCTATCCTGCCTTTATTTACTAACAATTATACTTTTTCATTTTCCCGTGCTTCCAGCACTTCCGTAGTAATTGTGTCCGCATCGTATTCCGGAGCATGCTTCTTCACAATATCGTAGATGGGATGGATATCTTCGACAGATTCTTCAAGTTCATCTGCAATTTGATCAAGTGTTTTATTCTTCTGCACCTTTTTTACAACGGAAGCAACTAAATAACGGACTGTCCCTTCTGCGATTCCAGATGAATACCCTTCCGCACGGCCTTCTTCCACGCCATCGTTATACCATTCACGCTTTGCATTCTCCATCTGCTTTTCGTATGTCAGATCAAACATCATACTTTTCTGCACATCCTCTCCGCGTTCCAGCAAAAAGTTCTTCAGGATATCTTCTGCAAACATAATCTTAAACTATCTTCCTTGAATACCCCTGCATCTTAAATTAAATGAATTGAATTTAAAAGCATGAATGTTCAAGAATAAATAATTTGACTATTCGTAGAAAGTAACTGTCTAAAAGCTACTATATGAAACTTATGCTTTGGTAGTAGACTAGCATAATCGAACTGAACATGTCAAGGACTTTTTCAAGAACGTTTGACAGCGTTTTGTATTTATTTCGTGGATTAATATATTTTCCAAATATTGTTGGATACGCCAGAAATTGCCGGTTAATCACTTGGTACCTAACAATGATATCGGATGCCGGATAACCGTTTTCCATTTTTCAGGAGCAACTTTTCTTGCATCTGAAAGATAAATTTCATGATGCAATCTATCTTTTGACAGATCATTTTCATACCCATTTTCCTGCAAATATGTATCCATGATTTCAACAGTCGCCGGTTCATCATCAAATGCTCCGAAATGCATAATCTGAACGCATAAGCCTTCTTCTATCGTGATAAACTCTGCCGACGAACAATCCAGTTTCTTCTTTTTCGTAGCGGTTTCTACCGCCCAGTCAAAATCCTTCTTCGTAATAAAATCCGGAAGTCTTATCACAGAAATCCAATTAAATGCATCCTTATTCGAGTAATCAATTCCATCAACATCATCCTGCCACCAAAAGCCTTCGAGCGGAGGTACAACGTATTCGAAGAATCCTTCTATTTTGTAATCCGTCTTGTAACTCATCTTAAGTGTATACGCAACTGCATATAAAACGCCAATCGCCTGCTGATACGCGCCATCCTTTTCATTCGGATTGCCTTTTCCTCTTACTGCGATATAGTTTGCCTTTGGAACATTCACTATCTCCGGCTTGTTCTTCGGCATATAAAATTCCTTGTATTCCTTCTTAAAATCAAACGCCATTTGTTCTCCCTTTTACATTCTTTCGCTTCAACACCTCATACACGCCAAGCAATATACACCCAACGGCATAACACAGGATATCTTTCCAATCAAATACGGAACCGACCAGAATACTTAAGAATCGATTATCCTGCCAACCTAACGCTTCCACAACATGGAACATCTGCAAAACCTCTACCAGTGCCGCAAAAATAAATACATACAGCGGTAACAATTTGCATCGCTCCGGTACAAATATTCTTATAAACGTATATATCACAACCACAACCAGCACGTCACCAATATATGGTCTTACAAATGCATCATGCACATATACCGCAATCAACACTTCAATCAATAGCAAAATCACAGTTGCTATTGCATATCCGATTCGCTTCATGTTCTTCTCCATTCAACAACATGCACTATAATCTTCCTCTGTTGTCTTCTATCCATTTAACCGCATAGTCAACAATCTGTCTCTGACTCATTAATTTGACTGTTGCATTTCCAATCTGAACGGTATGTACTGTATGGAATTTCTCGAAATCTTCTCCAATCTGTGTAAAATTTTCTCCCCATATGTCTCATTATGTTTCATTTTCTGTCGAAAATACCCGACTAATTCCCTTAAAATTCATACTTTCTTAACTCACAATTCTTTATCCCAAATGCTGCAAATTCCTCATTCGTCATATCGTGGAAATATGATTCAATAATACGGGAGATTCCGTTATGCGCCACCAACAGGTACACCGTTCCTTCGCTTTCCGCTTCTTTCTTAATATCATCCAGCAGATTATAGATTCTCTGGGAAAGCTTCAGCATGGACTCTCCACCATCATAGCTGTTGACAAACTGCGCCTTGGCAACAGAAAATTCCGCACCATTTCGCGGGGTGGACTCATACCGTCCAAAATTCTGCTCTTTTAAGCGCATTTCTTCCTCTGCCGGAACGCCTGTCACTTCCGCAATATGCTTTGCGGTATCTGCCGCACGCATCAGCGGTGAATACAGAATCTTATCAATATGGATTCCTTCTGCCTTGATCCGTTCGCCCAATTCCTTTGCCTGTGTATGTCCAAGTTCTGTGAGTGCAATATCCGTCGCGCCACAGATTTTATTCTCCACATTCCAAATTGTCTGTCCATGTCTTGTAAAATAGAAGTATGCCATCGTATCTGTTCCTCCTGTATTTTCTACTAAGATACTACCATATCTAATCCTTGAATTCCACCACATGTTTCCGTTTCCAGATCGGGAAGAGATTCCGCTGGCAGATATAATTCTCACGCTCTTTGATTCCAACCGCGTGAAAAAATGTCTTCCACATATCGGTATATTCATCCTCGTACTCCTCCGTCTTCCGAAGCGTCTCAAATTCCGCATCGGTCAGATAGCGCAGGTAATTCGTCCCATCCTTCGGATGTACACACGCGGTCTTCCTTGTATCATCAATGATCATCCAATGCTCCGATGGCATACGATCTGCAAAATGTCTGCCAACCAGCATGATCACGTCGCTTTTCGGTTCCAGATGACTCACATAGACTTTCCCATTTAACGACTGAAACCGTGCAAATTCCCGGAAATGATGGCTCTCATTCCCCACCTTCCGCCGCAGCTCCAATATCCGCATCACATGCGGATTCGTATAATAATCAAGCACACGGCAGCCAACGGCGAATCCAACCCGCAGGAAATTATAGATTACCTGTAATGCATCTTCCTCTGCGGAAAGCGTCGCATAATAGACATCCAGATACGCCTCATCCGAGATATCTCTCCGAATCGAACGGATCACCTTCTCTGCCTTTTCGGCATCACCGTCCACATGGATGTACTCATCAAACATCGTCTGTTGAAATACCGGTTCTTTCTTCACTTGTATCTGATCGTGACCGATCCGTAGAGCTTCCACCCACGCATCATAGATGCAGGTCATGATATCCTCCAACCGGTCTTTACATGTATATATCTTCATAGCTACAATCTACCCAATTCCGAAATCCGCCAGAGACATCTGCGTAAACGATTCATTCGCGTGCTCCGTTTTCCATATATCCTTCTGATCGATACCGGTCAACTGCCTTGTGATATACCCTTCCTCGATCGGCGTGTGATACATCTGCCTGCCACCGCAGGTAATAAAATATTGCGCCCGCTTCAATACGACTCCCATCTTCTTCAAGGAAGCGAAATCCAGCCTGCCGTAACGTCTCGCGTATGTGATCCGTCCTGCCGATTTCGGTCCGATACCCGGCACACGGAGCAGCATGGCATAGCTTGCTGTCTGCACTTCCACTGGGAATTGATCCAGATGCCGCAGTGCCCAGTCACACTTCGGATCAACCAGTTCATTGAAATTCGGTTTCTCCTCCGATAGCAATTCTCCCGCCTGGAATCCATAGAACCGTAGCAGCCAGTCCGCCTGATACAGCCGATGCTCCCGCAGAAGCGGTGGCGGTGTTCCAATCTGCGGCAACACTTTATCTTCATTCAGCGGAATATACGCCGAATAAAAGACCCGCTTCAAGTCGAAACCCTGATACAACTGCTGTGTCGTCTGCAGCAATGTATAATCACTCTCGCCGGTTGCCCCGATAATCATCTGCGTGCTCTGCCCAGCCGGTGCAAACCGCCGCTTTAATTTCGACATATCGAGCGGCGCGAGCTGGTATGCGTTGTCCCATGTCAGAGCACTTCCATAAGCACTCGCAGACTCCCGAACTACTGCCCCATCCGCAGCGATTTTCCCTGCTTCCTTCTCCTTCATCAATCCATCCGCGAACTGCTTCTTCGACTCTGTCCCGAAGATACTCTGCTTCAGAAACTGATTGCCCTTGCTTCGCTCCATGTGTGCAGATTTCCCGATTGCCATCCGATGCGACGCGATCGTGTTCCGCACCTTTCCCATCGGATCTAAGATTGTCTGCATCGTCTTATTCGGTGCCAGTGTCCGCAATCCTTCCTCCGTCGGAAGCTCCATATTCACGCTGATGCGGTCTGCCAGATATCCTGCTGCCGCAAGCAGTTCATCCGATGCGCCGGGAATCGTCTTCACATGGATGTAGCCGTTAAAATGATATTTCGTTCGAAGCAGAAGCAATGTCTCGCACATCTTCTCCATCGTGTATGTCGGATTCTTCAGAACGCCGGAGCTTAAGAACAGGCCTTCAATATAATTCCGCTTGTAGAATTCGACCGTCAGCTCGCAGATCTCCTGTGGCGTGAAGGTCGCCCGCTTCACATCATTGCTTGCACGGTTGATGCAGTATTTGCAATCATAGACGCAGTGATTCGTCATCAAGATCTTAAGTAGGGAGATACACCTGCCATCCGAAGCAAAGCTGTGACAGATGCCGCAAGCTGCCGCATTGCCGAGTTCTCCTTTCTTCCCCCGACGGTCAGAACCGCTCGACGTACACGCCACATCGTATTTGGCAGCATCTGCAAGAATCTGCAGCTTCTCCTGTGTTGTATATTCTTCTATGTAATTGTTTGTAATCTCTGTACTCATATCCTCATTATACGAACAAACGTTCTTGGATGCAAGGATTTTTTGCGAACATCCGTTTGTTTTTTTCATAAATTTTCTAAAAACATCAAAACAGGCGAAGCAGAATTTCCACTTCACCTGTTTCAAGATTACGCCACTACCCGTTTCTTCGCCGACACGATATTCGCCACAATAATATAGAACACGCCATATAAAGCCATCACCAGCATATTGATAAATACCGGTTTCAGCCCCGAGACGCTTACCGTCTCCAGTGTCTTCAGATATTCATTCGTCTGAATATACCAGTACGCCGGGAAGATACGGCCCACGGCAAGCACACCATCCGGCAACCATTCAACCGGAATAAATGCACCACACAGAAATGCCGAGCCGAGTGCCACAACATTCACGATTCCATTGACCGCCTCCTTGTTGTTGAAGATGCTTGATATCAGGAATGCCATCGTCAATGCACACAAGGTGAATACGAACGAATTCGCCAGATACATGGCTCCCTGCGCACGAAACATTACCTTCCCGACAATTACGAAACTGATCAGACCGTAAAACAGCCATAGTGCGATTGCAAAAAGCAGATTCGATGCAAGCAGGATTGCATTATGCTTCTTATAATTCATACTGCTGATCGTGATACGCTTGCGGATCGGCAGCTCCTGGAAACTCGTAAGTACCAGACAGATCACGAAGATCGCACCGGCAAGCAGACTGTAGCTTGCAAAATTATAATAACCCGCTGCCTTCGACATGCTGTTTGTATCAAGTGTCGTCGTCACATGCACGGTTGATGTCTGTTCCAAAGTCTGCGTGATATCCTTACAGACTTCCTCCTCATTCAGAGATATGTTTTTTTCATCCGGATTCGCCTGCAGAGCGGCATCCACGTAGTTTTGCTGTATGGCAAGATAGCTTTCGACCATCATCTGCGCGAAGCTCGCATCCGCCGACTGGCAGCTCTTATATCGAAGTTCCGGGTTTTCGCCGTTCAGTACCGCCTGCCGGTAGCCCTGCGGAATATAGATTACAAATGCTACCTGCCGGTAGAAGATTGCATCGTCGATTTCCTCTTCGCTTTTCAGTTCTTTACGTTCGCTGTGTGCCGCGATATAATCTGTAAAATTCTTCGTGATTCCGACATTTTCATCCTGATTTACAATGACAATTTCCGGCTTGTCCGCAGTAAACTGGTTCGCTGTATCCCCGCTTTTCGAGTTGATACCACCGAACAATAGAAGCAGCGCCGTATACAGGATCACCATGCCTTTACATTTATTCAATACATGCAGAAATGCTTTAAATACTGTCATACTTCTGCCTCCTTAATCCCTGTGCGGACACAAGCAACATGAAGGCAGAGAAGATTCCAAGACTTGCTACATCCATCCAGAAACGCTTGTCCACACCATAATAATACAGTGCATAATATCCATCCGTGATCATCGCCGCCGGGTTAATCTTATCTAAGAACGGCACATGTTTCTCGATGAAATATTTCATGGTAATTCCCATCATGCCAGACAGGAAACAGCACGCCATCGTGATGCCGATCAGGATTCCAAGTTTTCCATTCTCGCCGGTCTTGACAACCGTCGTCACCATAATCGCAAGCGTCAGCCCCGCCAGACTACCCGCAAGTGCCAGCAGGATCACATATGGCAGATTCTCCCCGTAATCGACTTTCATCACGAAGATTGTATACACAAACAGAATCGCAAGCCCGATCAACTGCGTGCAATATGCAGCAAGCAGCGAGGAAAACATCGTCTTTGCTTTGCTGATTGGAACGATGGCTGTACGCTTTCCGAGATTCCCCATGTTCGGAAGATTCCGGCTCAGCGCCGTCATTCCGAGGATACCGCCATACAGACACGCCATCGCAATCAATGTGTAATACTCAATCATCGTATAGCTTAGGTTCTTGCGGGATGCATCGACCAGGTTCGACTCTCTGCCTGCGACCTGCTCCATTACATTTTTGTAGAGTGCCTCGATATCCGGCATCGCACCCTGCTCCATCTCATTTCGTACACGTTTTTCCATGATTGCAGAGGTATGTACGATCTCGTCTACCACATATTGAAGCACTGTCTGGTTGATACCATTTTCATGAATCCAGATCTCCGGCTCCGCGCCATTCATATACAGCACACCGTCGACATCCCCGTCTGAAAGCAGCGTATCTGCTTCATCCTTCGACACATACACCGTGTCAAACATCTGCTCATCGCTTGATTCATCGCTCAAAGTCTCAAATGTCCGGCGGAATGCTTCGTTTCCCTGAAAATCCTCGTTATCGACAATCGCAATCGGGATCACGTTCAGCTTCTCGCTGTTCTCGATATTGGAGAATGCCAGCTTGAACATCGTGCCAAGCACGAGTGGAAACACAAATGTCCAGAACAAAAGCATCCGGTTCCGCATCAGGACTTTGAATGTATACTTAAAGTTATGTCCAAACATCAGTCTCTAAGCTCCTTTCCGGTCAGCTCCAGGAACACATCGTTGAGCGTCGGACGCTCGGAGAAGATCTTGTTGCAGGTGATTCCCGCCGCACTCAGTTCCTCGATCAGCTTCGCCACGTTATTTTTGCCGCTCTTATAGGTGATTACAAGCTGATGACCGGCATATTCTGCCTTGTCAACATTCGGTGCCGCCTGCAGCTTCTCTAAGAATTCCGCTTTGAAATGCTTCGTCTCAATCGTAACCTTCTCCTCGATCTTCGCAAGTGCCTTTAACTCGTCGGACGTTCCCTGCGCAATAATTTTTCCCCTATCCAATATGATGATCCGGTCACACAGAATCTCGACTTCTTCCATATAATGTGTCGTGTAACAGATTGTCGCGCCATCATCCCGCAGCTTCCTGATACCATCCAAAATGTTGTTCCGGCTCTGCGGATCGACCGCAACCGTCGGCTCATCTAAGAAGATCAGCTTCGGCTTGTGCGCGATACCACATGCGATATTCAATCTCCGGAGTAATCCGCCCGACAACTGCTTCGGATAATATTTGCGAAATTCATCCAGTCCGACCAATGCGATTGCATCCTCGATATCCTTCTTCCGCTCCTGCTTGTCCTTCACGTACAATCCACAGAAATAATCGATATTCTCATACACCGTAAGTTCTTCAAACACCGCTACCTCCTGGAAAATGACTCCGATATCCCGCTTGATCTTATAGGCATCCGGTGTCATCTCCTCTCCGAAGATCTTGATACTTCCCGCGCTGTATTTTAACAGCGAGAGGATGCAGTTGATCGTGGTTGATTTTCCACTTCCGTTTGGACCAAGCAGGCCAAGGATCTCTCCCTGCCGGATCTCAAACGACAGGTCATCGACCGCCTTTTTCTGTTTATATTCCTTTGTCAGATTCTTTACTTCTACAACTGCGTTCATTTTTATCTTCCACGCTCCTTCTCATTTTCATTCACCTAGCTGTTGCAACATAGATTCTACATATATTTCGGGATTGATTCATACGATATACAATGTATTGAATCTATGTTGCAATTACCTACTTTCATTCAACTCTCCGTCGGCTTCTTGTCATACATGCTTCCGATCTTCATTTGTCTTACGGTGTCCGTCAGCAGTTCTTCAATCTGTTCATCCGTAAATGCGACGGTTCCCGTTGCAACCATGCTGGCGATTCCATGTGTGAAGATCCACACCTTCAGATGAAATGCCTCCTGTTCCTGCCTGTCATATCCTGTGAACTCCGCACCCTTCTCTAAAATCTGATTTCCAATATTATCCTTCTCGATAAATTCCGTCGGGGAAATCTTATAATCCCCCATAAATAATACCTTGAAGAAGTCCGGATAATCCCTCGCGAACCGGATATAGGCAAGTCCCATGCCGCGATACGCCCTTTCTTCCTTAGATCCTGCAATCATATACGACTGGTATATCTTCTGGATGTGTAAGATCGTCGCCTGCTTTAAGTCCTCCATGTTCTCAAACTGATAGAAGATCGGCTGTACCGAACATCCAAGCTCCTTTGCCACCCGCCGTGCATTGATCGCAGATAAACCTTCTTTCTTCACGACCGCACACGCTGCCTCAATAATATCTTCCTTCAAAAATTTTGTTGCCCTTGGCATATTATCCTCCATATTTATTTTATAGCATTTGTTATGTAACCTTTGTTATATTATAAGGAATAAAAAAAGAAACGTCAAGCAGATATCGATGAAATGCAGCTACATTCCTGTCACCTGCCTGACGTTTCCTTTTTATTTTTATAATACAAGATCCTTCATCGAATGCAGTCCAATTGCGAGTGTCGACGTGTTGTGCATCAACGCCGAGGTTGTCGGCTGGATCACGCCTGCCACACCAAGCACGATCAGTCCGGTATTAAATCCAACAATCGTTCTGTAATTCCGGCGGATTCTTCTTGTCAGTGCGGTACTGATCTTCCGCAATGTGATCAGTTCATTTAAGTTATCTGCACCAACGGTAATATCCGCGATCTCCCGTGCAATTTCTGCACCATCACTGATTGCAATACCGATATCTGCTGCCGAAAGTGCCGGTGAATCATTGATACCGTCACCGATCATGATCACCTTGTGTCCTTCTGCCTTCGCACGCTCCACGTAGCTTGCCTTATCCTCTGGAAGTACCTCAGAATAATACTCGTCCACGCCAACCTTCCGTGCGATCGCACAGGCTGTCCGCTCACTGTCACCGGTCATCATAACAACCTTTGCAAATCCAAGCTCTTTCAGTGTCCGGATCACATCGGCTGCCTCATCACGGATCGGATCTTCGATACAGATGACAGCCACCAGTCGTCCTTCTACTGCCATATACAGATGTGAATATTCCTCTGGCAATGCATCGAACTTCTCCTGCATACCTTCCGGAACCACACAGCCCTCATCTTCAAATACAAAATGATAGCTTCCGATAATTGTCTTTCTTCCTTCTACCGTAGTAGAAATACCATGTGCCACGATATAGGACACCTTCGAGTGAACCTCTTCATGTACCAGATTCTTTTCGCTTGCCGCATCGACAACCGCACGTGCCATCGAATGAGGGAAATGCTCCTCCAGACATGCGGCAATCCGCAGCAGTTCATCGCTGCTCTCATCACAGAACGATACAACATCTACCACACGTGGGGTTGCCTTCGTCAGCGTTCCGGTCTTATCAAATACGATCGTATCTGCTTCTGCCATCGCCTCTAAGAACTTGCCACCCTTCACCGTGATGCTTGACTTGCTCGCCTGTCGGATTGCAGACAATACGGAAATCGGCATTGCCAGCTTCAACGCACAAGAGAAATCAACCATCAGGACTGACAGTGCTTTCGTCACATTCCGCGTGAAAAGATACGTTGCGGCTGTTCCAAGTAATGTATATGGTACAAGCTTGTCTGCCAGATGTGACGCCTTGCTCTCCAGAGAAGATTTGAGCTTCTCGGATTCCTCGATCATCGTGACAACCTTCTCATACCGGCTTGAACCGCCGACCTGACGCACACGGATACAAAGCTCACCTTCCTCGAGCACGGTTCCTGCATAGACATACGAATCTGCCTGCTTATGTACCGGCAAAGGTTCGCCTGTCATAGACGCCTGATTGACCATCGCATCGCCATCGACAACCGTTCCGTCAAATGGGATCACATTTCCGACATGGATCACGATCTCATCATCCACATGGATAGACTCCGCAGATACCTGCACTTCCTGTCCGTCCTTCTTCAACCAGACTTTTCCGATGTTTAAGGACATGCTCCGTGCAAGATCTCCGACGGATTTCTTGTGTGTCCACTCCTCTAAGATCTCGCCGATTCCAAGCAGGAACATGATAGAACCTGCCGTCTGGAAGTCTCCACGGAATACGGATACACCGATTGCCGTGCCATCCAGAACCGGAACTTCGATCTTACGTTTTGCTAATGTTTTCAATCCGTTCGTAATGTATTTCACCGAACGGATGGCAGTCAGGATGTTCGCAATCGGCACCGGCAGCAACGCCCGGTTGATACACCGCAACAGAACCTTATCTACCAGTTTTTCTTTGTACTCTTCATTCACCTGTCTTCCGGAATTAGCAAGATAAGATTCCGGCACATCTGCCGTCTCATAATGGAACCGCCGGAGCGCCGTTATCATCGCTTCCCGGCTTCCCTCATAACAGACAATCGCATCGCAGGTCGAATGATTTACCTTCGCAGAACTGACATGTTTCATGCTGTCAAGATAATACTGAAGGATATCGGCTTCCCGGTACGACATGTTATTCTGTGCAACATGAAAACGAATTCTGCCTCGTATCTCATGTTTAATCACAAATTTCATTTTCTGTCGCCTGCTCCTCTGCTTCTGCTTCGTCCTCAACTACCTGTGCCTCTGCTTCGCTCTCGCGGTCTGCGTTGATCTGCTTTGCCTCTGCATAGATATCGCTTGCATTCTCCTGTACATTGGTCACGGTCTTCATGATGCAGTCCTTTGCACGAAGGACAGCGGCTGTACCATGTGAGTACACCTTCTTTGCATCACGGCTTGTCAAAAGCTTGATTCCGGCTGTTCCGAACAATACACCTGCTGCAAAAATCCCTGTTTTCTTTCCATCGATCTTTTTAAAAAAATTTGACATAATAATTACCTCCTGTTAGTCTAATCTAACTACATATATTATCATAAATTTTCTAAAAAATAAATATTTTTTTACCAATCTTTTCCAAGTTTACTGCAAGCCGATACTACACTGTCTACTCCTAATATAATCAGGTATGTACCTATCAAAAATCCGACTGAGAACAAAGCAATCTGCGGCCAGAATATCATCAGCACACCTACTACCAGACCGATCACATTGATGACCAGTGAGACATAGAAATACCTTCCTCTGTACAAACTCCGGATAAATCCAAGATGACACAGCTTCGATACGCTGTGTGCGATAAACCATAGCGGAAGCAGCAATGTTACAACCAGTTCGCCTATGTGCGGATATGCCATCAGCGCCAGACCGGTGATCACGCTGATCACCCCGGCAGCCAGAGACACGCACGGTGCAAACCCAATGTAACGTTCCGACTTGGCATAGAAGATAATATCGGTAATTCCGGTCACGATTGCCATCACACCATAGAAGATCGTAATCCAACGCAGAATCCCCCCCGGCGATGCAATCGCCAAAGCGCCAAGGATTATAAGAAGAATACCCTCGATCAGTTCCAGCCATCCATAGCCTGTGTGTCTTTTCATAGAGCGGCTCCCCCTTCCTTATTCAGAATCTCCATAAATTCATCACCGGTGATTGTCTCTTTCTCATAGAGGTGCATTGCCAGAATATCCAGCAGACGCTTGTTATCGACAAGCAGCTTCTTCGCTTTCTCATGCTGTGCGCGCACAAGCTCGACCACCTTATGGTCAATCTCTTTCTGTGTATCTGCAGAACAGCAAAGAGAGGTATCCCCACCCAGATACTGGTTTTCTACCGTCTCCATCGCAACCATATCGAACTCCTCGCTCATACCATAGCGGGTAATCATCGCACGTGCCAGCTTCGTTGCCTGCTCGATATCGTTCGAAGCGCCGGTTGTGATTTCACCACATGCCACTTCCTCTGCGGCACGTCCACCGGTGAGTGTTGCGATCTTGTTCTCGATTTCTTCCTTCGTCATCAGGTACTTATCGCCCTGCTCGACCTGCATTGTGTAACCAAGTGCACCGGATGTACGCGGAATGATCGTAATCTTCTGTACCGGTGCTGAATGGCTCTGCAACGCAGCCACCAATGCATGTCCGACCTCATGATATGCAACCGTCTTTTTCTCCTTATCCGAAAGCACGGCATTCTTCTTCTGATAACCGGCAATTACAACCTCGACACTTTCTTCCAGATCTGCCTCGGTTACAAATGTCCGGTTCGAACGGACAGCACGAAGCGCGCCCTCGTTGATGATATTCGCAAGCTCGGCTCCAGATGCACCGGATGCCATACGTGCAATCGTATGGAAATCTACATCATCGCCAACCTTGATTTTTCTTGCATGTACCTTGAGGATTGCCTCACGGCCTTTCAGGTCAGGCAGTTCCACCGGTACACGCCGGTCAAAACGTCCCGGTCTGGTCAGTGCCGGATCAAGGGATTCCGGACGGTTCGTTGCCGCCAGAATGATAACACCATTATTTCCTTCAAATCCATCCATCTCAGTTAAGAGCTGGTTCAATGTCTGCTCCCGCTCATCGTTGCCGCCGTACTTGCCGCCGTCACGCTTCTTACCGATCGCATCGATCTCATCGATAAATACGATACAAGGTGCCTTCTCCTTTGCCTGCTTGAACAGATCTCGCACCTTTGATGCGCCCATACCAACAAACATCTCGACGAACTCGGAACCGGAGATTGAGAAGAACGGTACATTTGCCTCACCGGCAACCGCCTTCGCAAGCATTGTCTTACCAGTTCCCGGAGGACCGACTAACAAAAGTCCCTTCGGCATAGACGCACCGACGTCGGTATATTTGGTCGGATTGTGCAGGTAGTCAACGATCTCGGCTAAGTTTTCCTTTGCCTCATCCTCTCCGGCGACATCTGTAAAATGAATTCCCTCAGTAGACTGCACATATACCTTCGCATTACTCTTTCCACCCATACCGAACATCATGGAATTCTTACCGCCAGCCTGTTCCATCATCTTCCTTGCGAGGAATCTTCCAAGAATCCAGAACAACAACAGTGGAAGAACAACCGACATCAAAAAGCTCATAAATGGAGATGTCCTCGTCTCGATTTCTTTCGAGAACTTCGCACCGCTGTCATAGAGCCGCTGTGTCAGGTCATCGTCCGGCATGAGTCCGGTCTTGTAGATTGCGCTCTCCGCCTTATCCGTAAATGTGATCTGTGTACTGTCGATCTGTACCTGACCGATATCTTTATCCTCGGTCATCTTCATGAATGTTCCGTAATCAACTTCCTTTACCTGCCGCTCTGCCAGCATTGGGGTGATAAATAAATTAAACACCAGCAATACTACCAGCACGATTCCGTAATAGAAGATCAACGGACGTTTTGGTGATTTTACTTCTTTCATCTCTGCATACTTCCTTTCCATACTATAATGCACAACGTATTCTACATCTATAACATGTATTTCAATATAATTCACTCCATATGCGATGTATTGAAACCAAGAAGTTCTAGATGTTCTGATCTACATATTCTTACCGTACGCAACCGCCGCCGATTCGACATCCCTGTCTCAGCGGCGGCTTGTTTGAACATCGTGTTCAAACATTGCTGATTACAGCAGAACATCAAGAACTTCTAAGTTTCAAACATATGCATATTTCGCGAAATTATATCGAAATACATGTAATCTACACGGATGAATACGTTGTGCAATTTACGCTTTCTACTCTCCGTACTTCTCCTTCAATACCTTCACGATCATCTCGTAGTTCGGCATCTCTACTCCATATTGTTGTCCAAGGCGGAGCGGTTCATACACCAATCCATCCAGCTCCGATGGTTTTCCTGCCCAGATGTCCCGCTGCATGGAGGTTGAAGCCTCCGGTACAAGTGCATCTAAGATGTCCAGATTCGTCTTCTCAACATCAACTAAAAACGGGATTCCCATCGCCGTTGCAAGTGCGTCAATTTCTTTCATACACCGGATCAAAAGCATCCGCTCTTCTCCTGCGCGCTGGAATACTTCTGCCGTCGCATCATAATACAGACCGCAGGCTGCCATCGGCGATACATACGCGTATTTCTGAAATGCATCCCGCTCGATCTGGTCAGAAAGCACCGCATCAATGCCTGCTGCCTTTAATTCCTGCTCTAAGAGGAACATCTTCCGGCAAAGCGCCTGTCCCTTCCGTGCGCCAAATACGATACGGAAGATATCGCCTTTTTGTAAGATCACGCCCGGCTCCTTGATCTCCGCCGCAATGTAGATACAGCCATCTACAACTGTTGCATCCGGCAGCGCCTGCTGCAGCTTCGCACCGGTTCCGTAGATGTTCAGGATCGGAACGATCAACGTCTCCGCATCACTATGTTCTCTCAAAAATGGAATGATATCCGGAATCGAATATCCTTTGACACACACAAACAGGACATCCGGAATCTCCGCATATCCTGCTTCATCAACTGCCTTTATATCTGTCACGGTAAATGTCTGGCTTGGTGACTCCACACATATACCATGTTCTTTGATTGCTGTAAGATGCGCGCCGCGCGCAATCAATGTCACATCCTGTCCGGCTCTCGCCAAAAATGCACCGATGCTTCCGCCGCATCCGCCGGCTCCTATAATTGCATATTTCATATACGATCTTCCACTTTCTATATGCTCAAGTGGTTTCTCCTTCCCTAGTTTTCTTCTATCTCTGATCTGTGATACATATTCTATAACAGATTTATGTTTGTTTTGTGAACAAATCCGTCATTGAAGAAAATTTAATGTAAATATCGTTATTTGTCCTGTTTTTTCACCTTCACGATCACAATTGTAAGGTAGCTTGTTGCCTGTGTCAACGCATCTATCCCATGCATCACACGTTCATCCGGCAGTCCGCAGTTCGAGACGCCATAGACCTCCAAATATTCTCCCTGCTGCCTTCTCCGCACAAGCTCTGTCCGAAGCATGCCGATCAGCCTCTCCAGCTTCTTCCCCGACTTCATATAGATCCGTGTCCCATCATAGTCCACGGTATCCTCCACCGCGTAGCTGCCCGGAATAATATGGATCTCCTCTCCCTGATCCGCAAGCGAGATTCCAAGTCTTGCCGCCACCGCACAAAAAGACGGCACACCGCTGATCATAGATGCGGACATGCCTGCTGCAAGCACACGCCGGTGAATATAATGGTACGTCGAGTATACACTTGGATCACCGATTGTAAGAAATACAAGCGTCTTCCCCTGCTGCATTCTCGCCCGCACCTCAGCAAAACAGCGTTCCTGTGCCGCCCGCAGTACATCCGCATCTTTTGTCATCGGGAACTGCATCGGGCAGACCTCCTTTTCCTCGATCTCCGGCACGACCTGCCGCACGATCTTATAAGCATAACATTCTTCTTTCTTCTCATTTGGCAGTAAGATGCAGTCACTCTCCCGGATCGCACGCACCGCTGCCAGCGTCAGAAGCTCTGGATCACCCGGACCGACTCCGACGCCAATCAATCTTCCTTCCATCTATCTGTTTCCTCCTGCAACACATACCAGCCAGATTCGCTAACTGATAGCTGTCTGTCATATTTTAATTTTCCAGGTAATTCTCCAGTGCCGTTTTTCCACGATACGTGCTCACATTAAAGGTCCGGATACCCCGTCGGCTCGTACATAGATTACTATGATAGGTAAGCAGACTCTGCGCCTCATCATCGTTCTCATCGGTCCAGATTCCACGTGCCTGTGCCCACTCCAAAAACTCAAACACCGCAGGCGTCCGATCCGCCGAGCCAGCCTGCAGATCATATTGCATCAGGTCGATCAGCCGGATCTCCATATCGTCCGTATCGACATCCTCCGCCATCCATGTCTGCACATCCGCACGTGCACACGCAAGATTATAACGCGCGATATACGTATCCGGATGTGACAACGCAAACGCGATATACAAACCGCCACATGCAACGATCATATATTTCATCAGTGGAAATGTATTCTTATACAGATAGATGATCGTGCCAGTGAAAAGCACAACCAATACCAGCAGTCCAAACAGCACCAGCACACGCAGATACGTCAGATGATATGCCCGAATGTACATCAGCATCCGCACTGCCGAAGAGCCGATCATCACATAGGTACAGCCACACATGATCGTAAGAATCGTCCGAAGCACCCGGCTTTCCGCAAATGCGCGGTTGCAGACCAGAACAATTACCAAATTTACAGCCGCAACAAAAAGCAACTGGAAGAATCCCTGTCTCGCATATTCCGAATACGAATACCCGGCTGGCAGCATCTGCTTTCCAAGAAATGGCGACAGGATCTGAATGATCGCAAACACTGCATATAATGCAGTCAGCAGACCACAGAACGTAATACCGATCATCGGCTCCACCATCCGCTTTTCTTCACAGTCGATCTTCGGCGGCTGTATCACCATCTTGCAGAAGATTCCATATACGATGACAAATACCGCAACGAGCATCATCACGAAGCCTGCCAGATTCCCGGATAACTGCAGATTTCCAATACTCCGGTCGACAATGTATTTGAAGATGGCATCAGCCTCGGACAGCACGATCAACATTAAAACCAGAAATGGCAGTGCAATCAGCACACCAACCAGCACATAGATTGCCTTGGATTTTTTCTTTTCCCGCTGTCTCACATACACATAGCAGTCACTGAATCCACGGAACAGATACCCAAGCGGCGAGAACACTGCACCGAGCACGGCACGGATGTATTTCCCGACGCCCCATTTGTCCGCATCGCAAAAGCAGGTAAAAAACACGGTCATCGAAAGCAGGTAAATTCCTATGTAATTACATGTAATCAGAAATCGGTCTGCAGTCAGGAACGTTGACACGCCAAGCAGCAAAATTCCTATATAGTAGATCATCGTATGCGGATTCGACGTCTTATCCTCGCGGTTATCGTACGCCTTGCTCTGTGGTGCATGTGAGCAGACATAATATAAGAACCCAATCGTTGCAGCCGCAAATAAAACCGTCATAATACCATATGCATTTTTATACAGGCAGATGGTTGTCACAACCGCGTATATGATTGCCGCAAATCCACCCGTTCCAAACCGGGTTGCCCGTTCCTTCATATCCTGATTATCTACATATGGCATCATCTGTTTTGGCTCTTGTTCCTGTATATTCTGATTGTTCAAATTTTCTTGTTTTTGTTCATTTCCCATATTGAAAACGCTCCTTTCCAGATACGTTCTATCTTATTCGTCGTTATCCTCTTCATCCTCATAGATCAATATATCTCCCGGCTGGCAGTCGAGTGCCTTACAGATCGATTCCAATGTGGAAAACCGCACCGCCTTCGCCTTGTTATTCTTCAAAATCGACAGATTCGCAAGCGTAATATCAACTTCCTTCGCAAGCTCTGTCAGCCCCTTTTTCTTCTGTGCCATAAGCACATCCAGATTCACCTTTATCGCCATATCACCACCGCCTTTTCTTATATGGTAACGCCCCTAAATCGTAAAATCATTTTCTTCCTTGTACTGCACCGCTTTGTCAAACACGATGGCAAGCACGCGGGAGAAAAGACCTGCGATCAAAAATACTACAACAATGATAAATACAGCTGGCGTGAAGTAAAGTGGAATCCTGCAAAGCATCACCGCCATGATTGCGAAGCTGTATATGCCCATCCGGTTCAGGCTCTTCACATTTTCCTTCACGAAGCAGTCATCCGCAAGCACCGTCCGAAACATCTTCCGAAGCTCTCTTAGAATCAGCACTGCGAACACACCTGCCGTCATGAAAATCAGCACCATCCAGATATAATATTCTCCGAAAAATGGATTGATCACAGTTCCATACCATTTGAATGACACCGGTAAAGTCAGCGTCACAACCATTCCAACAAAATACATGATATCCAGCAGGACCTTCGTCGCGCCGGCAATTTTATTTTCTTTCATACCTATATGTCCTCCCACATCTTTTCTAAACTGCGCGTTTTATTTCTTAACCTTTCTACACTTTACACGATTCATTATTGAATGTCAATATATTTTTATTGTTTTTCGATAACTTTTTATTGTTTATCAACCACATGAGGAATTGTGCATAAAAAAGAGACATTATGATCACTCATAATGTCTCTTCCAATCTTCTGTTATGTATTCCAATTAATGCACATATGCTGCTGCACCTGGTGCTGCCGGCAATGGGTTTGGAGCATCCTCACCCTTTGGAATAATCACGATCTGAATTGCTTCCAGTCTCTTTGCTAAACCGGATGTACCTGCGATTGAGCCATTCTTTGCCCAACCGAGCCAGCCATAAGTCTGTGCATGTACACGATAGTATACATCATAGTACTGTGCCAGCTGGCCTGTTAACTGAATACGGATTGCCTCCAGACGCTTTCCTTCCCCTCTTGTTCCAGATGCTGCTCCATTATACTTCCAGCCCTGTGACCAGCCATAAGTCTGTACATGTGTTGCATATGCAATACCACCGCTGATATTATTCAACTGTGCATTGTTTACCTTGATCGAGATTGCTTCGAGTCTCTTTCCCTCTCCGCTTGTTCCGGAGATAGAACCATCACTTACCCATTTCTGGTTACCATATGACTGTACATGTGTCATGTAAGAAACTGCACCTGAACCATTGGTTGTCGGGTTCTTACCCATATCTACGAATCCACCACCGATCGTTCCATCAAAGCCCTCGTAATCCGTTGGATAATCTGTCTTTGGCATAATGATAATCTGGATTGCTTCCAGTCTCTTTGCCTGTCCTGCAGTTCCTGCATAAGCACCATTCTTTACCCAGCCAAGCCAGCCATAAGTCTGTGCCTGTACACGATAATAAATGTCATACTTGTTCTTGTTTGTACCAGTCAGGCGGATCTGAATTGCCTCCAGACGTTTTGCCTCTCCACTTGTACCAGATGTTTCACCATCTTTTTTCCATGTTTTCTCCCAGCCCTTTGACTGAATATGTGTACGGTACTCAACGCCAACACCATACCCTGGCTCTACAATGATCTGGATTGCTTCCAGACGTTTTCCTGCTCCGACTGTTCCGGATGTTCTTCCGTTCAAAGTCAATTTTCTCTCCCAGCCTTTTGACTGTACATGGGTTCTATACCCAACATTCGGATAACGCTCACCCTCGCTGTTATACCAGTATGCTTCCGATGTAATGCCATTTGTCATTACTAGTCCGACCAGCATCATGAATGCCATCAGGACGGCTGTCACCCTTTTCCAACATTTTTTGCCTCTCATCCCTTTAAATCCTCCTTTTTATCCTACGTTTCCATGGTTATTAAAACTATATATCCAGAAACTATATTTAGTATAACACATGATAATAAATTTGCAATAACTTTGTTTTTTTTACATTCTATTTACAAAACAAAAGAAGGAGCACAAGCAATACCTGTGCTCCTTACCGTCAAAAACAACGTTCTTTATTTCACTGTTAAATTTGGATATCCATCTTTAATCATCGCTTTCAACATTGATTTCATATTATCCTTCGACTCGTTGTATCCATTCTCATATCCATCAATAAGCGTATACAGATATCCCTCAAATACCGAATCGTACTGTGTTGCCTTTGATCCATCAACCTTGACTGATACATTATACCATGTCTGCAATGGATTTGCACCTCCCAAAATCGGAGTTGCACCCTTTCCATTCGCAATCATCTTCTGAACGGCCGCCTTGTTGTTTACAAAATCCAAGGTCTCGTCCTGAATCTTATACATCACATCGGTATCACAGCAAAGTGTCTTTAATACAAGCGCTGCAAGCTCTTTGTTTGGACACTTATCCGTTACAGAAAGATATGTACCACCCCAATTATAAGCGGAAGGGCCTGCACAGATATTTCTCTTTCCTGCTGTAGCGGAACCACTTTCCTCATCGTTGATTGACCAGTATACAAACCAAGGGCATCCGAAATAGCCAAATACATCCCCTGTGAAATCACGCTGCCAGCCATCAGTCCAAGGATCATTCTTGTTTGTATAACCATTGTCGATCAATTGCATTGCCAGCTCTAAATATTTGTCAACAGCCGGATCAATCGTAACAGTACCATCATTTACCCATGCACTCTTGCGATCTGCCAATGCCGCATTCTGGATTTCCTTTGGTCCGGATACCATCTTATAGCCTGCCTGCTTCATCTTTTCTGCAGTCTGCATAAAGGTATCCCAATCCTTTACATATGTCTGTACCTTTGCCGGATCAGAAGTTCCAAGCACCTTCTGTGCAATATCTGTACGATAGACAAAACATCCCGGTGTTGCCTGCCAGCAAAGTCCTTTTAACTTGCCATTTACGGTTGCATGATCAATTGTGTACTGGAATGCATTGCTATAATCCTTCTTTGTAATACCAATGCTGTCCATACTCACAAACATGTCCGAAGACATAAAATATTTTGAAACATCCTCATCCATCGCTACAATCGAAGGAACCTTCTGACCGCCCTTCTGATATGCAGCTTCGATTTCTTTCTTGTATTCATCGCTTGTTCCGCCAAGTCCCAGATTTTCAAATTTTACTTTGTCTGCATACTGTGGATATTTATCTTTAAAATACTCCAGACGTTCTCCAAGCTCTGTGTTCCATGAATATACATAAATGATACTATTATCTACTGACTCCGGTGTTCCCTGATAAGCCTTGGCATTGGAAGCTGCCGGCAATGCATTTGGAGCATCGCTGCCCTTTTCTACCAGACAGATCTGGATTGCTTCTAATCGTTTTCCAAGTCCTGCTGTACCTGCAGTCTCTCCGTTCTTTGCCCAGCCCATCCAGCCGTATGACTGCGCGTGGACACGATAATATACATCATAATAAGAAGAAATCGTGCCGGTCAGCTCAATTCGAATGGCTTCCAGACGTTTTGCCTTTCCACTCGTTCCAGACATCTGACCATCCTTTTTCCATTCTTTCTCCCAGCCAAATGACTGTACATGTGTCTTATAACGGATACCTCCGGTATAGCCAAGCTTCGATGCATTTAACTTGATATAGATGGCTTCCAGACGCTTCGCCTCTCCGCTTGTTCCGGCAATACTGCCATCGCTTACCCAGTTCTGGTTTCCATAACTCTGCACATGCGTTTTGTATGTTACCACACCATTTGCATCGGATGTATTTGTCTTTGCTGTTCCGACAAATCCACAGCTTTCAGAGCCCTTTAATGACTCTCCGCTTGCATTGTACATGTAGACTGGAGATTCCCATTTCTGAACTATAATAATCTGGATTGCCTCCAGACGCTTCGCCTGTCCTGCTGTACCTGCTGGCTCTCCATTTTTTACCCAGCCCATCCAGCCATAGGTCTGTGCATGTACACGATAATATACATCATATAAATCTGCATTATTACCAGTCAGACGAATCTGAATTGCCTCCAGACGTTTTGACTGTCCACTTGTGCCGGATAACTGTCCATCATGCTTCCAGCCCTGCCAGCCAATGCTCTGCACGTGCGTACGGTATTCAATTCCAATACCATAACCACCGTCTACATGAATCTGAATGGCTTCCAGACGTTTTGCCTTTCCAAACGTACCGGAAGATTGTCCGTCCTTCTTCCAGCTTTTCTCCCATCCAAATGACTGCACATGTGTCTTGTACATAACACTTGGAACAGTTACTTCGATTTCCCCGTCTTCTGTCCATGCAGTTTCTTTCCTCGCTGCTTCGGAGGTGATTCCATTTGTCAGAACCAATCCAAGCACCATGACGAATGACAACAAAAATGCAGTCAGCCGTTTCCAACATTTCATTGCTCTCATATAAAGCCCCCTTTGTTATTTTTTATTGACAAAGCAAAAAAGTCTGCAATTACGCAGACTTTTCCGATATGTGCAAGGAGTTTATATAATCATTGTCACAAACACGTATTACATTCTCCCCTTTTCTCCGTCTACCTTGCCAATACAGTTCCAATTATAAGAAAAAAATATGCATTTTCAATATGTGACAAAAAATGTGACGGTTTTTGTAATTTTTAGCGATAGCATTTTATATAGTTGTGTTTTAAAATATACATAGCATTAAAGTATAGTGAGGAAAATTATGGATACAATACAGGCTTTGATCAAGCACTACATCGAATCAAACGGATATACGGTATATTCTATCTCTCAGCAAAGCGGCCTCAATCGTACAACACTTCAGAAAATCTTATCCGGGCAAAGAAAAATCACAAAAGAAATCTACGAAAAGCTTCTTCCTTTTTTCGCACTTTCGCCGATTGACAAGGAAGAATTAGAACAGGCTTTTTTGATCAATCAGATTGGACCCGAGCGTTTCCAGACACATATGGAAATCAAGCGTATTTTGGAAATGTCCACATCGACGCTCTACCAGACAGACGATTCCCCTTATGATTTGATTGTATCAAATGTCGATACCTGGTCGAACTGTATGTTGATTCAAGGCACCTATCAGATTGTAAACGCAATCTATTCTGTCGCCCTGAAAAATGTGACAACCGAAGATCATCCATTTATATATACATTTGCTGATATGAGTCACCCATACGCGTCTATCTTCTTCAAACCACTGTATCACCCAACCTTTCAGCCGTTGCATGTGAAGCACTTAATCGAATATCAGAAAACGCAGATGGACGGCGAAAACTATGATAATATACACAACATTCAGATTTTGAAGAATCTGCTGCCATCATTTGCCGCATTTCCTGGCACATTTGAAGTGCACTATTATTACTCTGCGCGAAATCGTTTTAAACAACAGGCAACCGCGTTCCCATATTATGTCATCACGAATACACACGTCATCCTGCTGTCCCCAACCTATGAGACAGCCTTGATATTGAGCGACAAAGCAATTCACGAGTATTATCTGCACAACTACGAGCAGCTTCTTGCCCGGTCAAATATCCTGACCTCTGGTGCGCAGACACCACTTGACCTGTTAAATGTATTAAATGGAGTAGATCCGGCATTAAACTATCCAATCTGCCTGAATATCCAGCCCACCATCGAGAAATATCTCACGCCGGAAATGATTGACAAATATATGCTGGAATCCCCTTACAAGGAAGCCATCCGTACCAAATTATTAGAGCGGATCGGTCAGCTTACGAAGGAAAGCCATACAATTCTCTTTACGCTGGAGGGATTAAAATTATTTACCGATGAAGGAAAAAATATAAATTTCCCGGATACGCTCGCTGCCCGCTTTGATATCGAAGACCGTATTTATATTCTCCGCAAATTTATAGAGGCAAACCAAAATGATACAGACTATCATTTTCTGCTATTAGATCCTTCCAAAATACATACGTCTCTGAATATTTCCATCGCGTTTACACCGCCATCCATGACGTTCCTGATGCTGGTACGAAACGATGGGAATTCCATGATTCTTCCACTGGAAGAGCACACACTTTGCAGCAGTATCATGGACTTCATCCAGACGCTGCCAGAATACGGATATGTGTGCAGCGTAGAACAGACGAACCGATTTCTTCAGGAAGAAATCGAGCAATTAAAAAAGCAGCTATAAGCGGCTGCAAGTCAGATATCAAAAAAGAGGGTAAGCTGCCCTCTTTTTTCATCTACCACAAATCTTCCCGATTTCGAATGGAATCTGCCTCCGTGATCTGCCGGATTACCTTACACGGATTTCCAACCGCCAGGGAATGTGGCGGAATATCCTTTGTCACCACACTGCCTGCACCGATCACACAGCCTTCGCCGATCGTCACACCACCGGTCACAACGACATTGCTTGCAAGCCAGCAGTTATCTCCGATCGTAATTGGCTTTGCGTACTCATCATCGTATGCCGTGCCATCCTGCCTGAACTTGATGTTACGCTCCTGATAGCGAAACGGATGCATCGGTGTCACAAGCGATACATTCGGTCCGATGAAGACGTTATTGCCGATATGCACCGGACAGGTATCTAACACCGTGAAATTAAAGTTCGCAAATGTATTTTCGCCGATCGTCGTAAATGCACCATAATCAAAATAGATCGGTCCCTGCAGATACACGCCCTTCGCGCATTCAGGGATCAGGTCACGCATCATCTGCTCGCGTGCTTCCTCCTCGGTGTCTGCAGTCTGGTTATAAGTCTGACACAGCTTATGTGCCTTCGTACGGATGGCAAGTAACGTCTCGTCCGATGAATCGTAGATCTTGCCTGCCAGCATCTTTTCCTGTTCTGTCATAATAGTTTCCTCCTGTAGTTGATAGCTGCCGGTCATTGCCTGTATGCAATTTCCCGGTTATGGTTCTGGCTCTTAATCATTTATAGCATAGTAATACACACCCCCTCAAAAAAGCAACTACATATCATGCGTTTTTTAACATTTATTTTACTTTTTCTGCGTTATAGGGTATAGTAGGTTTTGGTTTTAAAAAATGAGAAGAGAGAGAATATTTATGAACAAACGAGAGTCTTTTACAAACCGTCTTGGATTTATCCTTGCCTGCATCGGTTCTGCCGTCGGCATGGGCAATATCTGGATGTTCCCGACACGTGTATCCCTCTATGGTGGCGGATCGTATCTGATCCCATACTTTATCTTTGTCGTTTTGATTGCATCGACCGGTGTCATCGGGGAAATGAGCTTCGGACGAGGCACACGATCCGGTCCGATCGATGCCTTTGGTGCCGCCTGTGAATCCCGCGACAGACGTAAGGTCGGCGAAACACTTGGTTTTATCCCGGTGCTTGGTTCTCTTGCGATGGCGATTGGGTATACCGTTGTCATGGGATGGATTCTGAAATACATGATCGGAACATTTACCGGAAGCACACTTGCCCCGAATAGTATCGATTCCTTCGCCGCATCGTTTGGTGGAATGGCTTCTGCCTTCGGCAACAATCTGTGGCAGATCATCGCACTTGTAGTTGCTGTTATAATCCTGATGTTCGGTGTCGGAAATGGTATCGAGAAGGCAAATAAGATCATGATGCCGGTGTTCTTCCTGTTGTTTTTGATCCTTGCAATCTACACCGCATGCCAGCCGGGCGCCATCGACGGCTATAAGTATATCTTCCGCGTCGAGCCTTCTGCTCTGGCAAAGCCGGAGACATGGATCTTCGCTTTGGGGCAGGCATTTTTCTCCCTGTCTGTTGCCGGAAACGGAACGTTAATCTATGGTTCGTATCTGCCGGACAACGAGGATATTCCTGCTTCCGCTGGTCGTGTTGCCTTATTCGATACCATCGCCGCGATGCTTGCAGCACTTGTTATTATCCCGGCGATGGCGACAACCGGTGCACAGCTTGACCAGGGAGGTCCCGGACTGATGTTTATCTTCCTTCCTAGCTTATTTAAGTCTATGCCAGGCGGACACATCGTGGCGATCATCTTCTTCGTGGCAGTCTTCTTCGCAGGACTTTCGTCTCTGCTTAACTTATACGAAGCACCAATCGCAACGGTGCAGGAAAAGCTTCACTTAAACCGCAAGCTCTCCTGTCTTCTCATCGGTGTCATCGGCGTGATTGTGTCCATCTGTATTCAGGGAATCGTATCCGACTGGATGGATATCCTGTCCATCTACATCTGCCCGCTTGGTGCAGGTCTCGCCGGTATCATGTTCTTCTGGGTATACGGTAAGAACTATGTCGAGGAGCAGGTCAACCTTGGACGTAACAAAAAATTTACAGACAAGTATGTACCTGTCTGTAAATATCTGTACTGTCCAATCTGTATCCTTGTGCTGATCCTTGGTATCGCACTGGGTGGGATTGGGTAATGATTCGTAGATTCACTATTCTGCTTCCATCGCAAGCTCGGTCTGTCGTGTGAGTTCTGCATCACTGATAATTGTAATTCGTCCCTCGTCGTACTGCTCCTGTACCCAGTCGTACACACGACGCACCAGGGGCGATTTCTTATCAACCGGTTCAAGCCCCTTCTTCTTGCGATACTGGTTGATCCAGTAGCCGACACCTGCGATGCCGGATGTGCTGTTGACTGAAACCTTTGGCGGGCGGTCAAGCAGTGTGTCAGTGTCGAAGATATTGTAAATCTCATGATTTTTGAGCATGCCATCGGCATGGATGCCGGCTCTTGTCAGGTTGAAGTTTTCGCCGACAAACGGTGTCATCGGCGGAATCTCATAGCCGGTTTCTTTGCTGATATATTCCGCAATCTCTGTGATCACTTTCGTATTCATCCCATTTAAGTGTCCGCGCAGGGATGCATATTCAAATACCATCGCTTCAAGCGGTACATTTCCGGTACGTTCCCCGATGCCAAGCAGCGAACAGTTGACGGCACTTGCACCATACATCCAGGCAGTTGTCGCATTTACGACGCCCTTATAGAAATCGTTGTGGCCATGCCACTCCAGCATCTCGGATGGCACACCGGAATAATGCTGCAATCCATAGATGATACCGGATACGCTTCGAGGCAGCGATGCGCCCGGATACGGCACGCCAAATCCCATCGTGTCACAGGCGCGGATCTTGATCGGCACGCCGCTTTGCTCGGACATTTCCATCAGACGGTTTGCAAATGGAACGACAAATCCATAGAAATCCGCGCGTGTGATATCCTCGAAATGACACCTTGGGCGAAGTCCTGCTTCGATACAGTCTGACACGATCCCAAGGTATTTGTCTAATGCCTGCTTCCTTGTCAGTCCCATCTTGTGGAAGATATGATAATCCGAACAGCTCACAAGCACGCCCGTCTCCTTGACTCCGATGGATTTTACCATCTCGAAATCTTTCTTATTCGCACGAATCCATGTTGTAATCTCCGGGAACTCATAGCCTAACTCCATACATTTCTCAAGTGCCTTGCGGTCCTTTTCCGAATACACAAAGAACTCGGTCTGGCGGATCATGCCGTTCGGTCCGCCAAGCTCATGCAGGAGCTTATAGATATGCACCATCTGCTCCATCGTGTACGGCGCGCGCGACTGCTGTCCGTCACGAAATGTCGTATCCGTGATGAAGATATCCTCCGGCATATTCTCAGGCACCCGGCGATAGTTAAACGCAATCTTCGGTGTCTCCGTATACGGGAACATCTCTCGGAAAAGCTCCGGGGATTCCACGTCCTGTAACTGATAGCTGTATGGATCCAGTTCCAATTTGTTCGTCTTGTTGCTTAGTCTGATTTCCTGCATATGCCGTCCTCCATCCTTCGGATGTTTCATCCATTTTTGTTGCACTCATTATAAACACATGCTATATTATATGTAAAATAGATAATTTTGATAGTAATAATCAAATTTATGAATAATGGGAGATTTTTATGGATATCGAAGCATTGAATACATTTCTGACACTTGCCAATACGAAAAACTACACACGCACCGCCGCGCAGCTTTTTGTCGCCCAGTCTACCGTGACAAACCGCATTCACGAATTGGAAAAAGAGCTGAATATCGCGCTTTTCACGCGCAACAACCGCAGCGTGGAGCTGACCGTGGAAGGCGAGCAGTTCAAGGACTATGCGGAGAAAGTCATCACACTGACGAATGCATCACTCTCCGAAATCAGTTCCTTACACAAATACGAAAACCATCTGCGCATCGGCTGCTCCGATTCGATCTACGAAGGACATCTGGCGCCGATCATCTTAGAGCATCAAAGACAGTTTCCAAACGACGCCCTGAAGATCACGATTGGTCTTTCCAACCTACTGATGGAACAACTGCAGAACGATATCTTCGATGTGATCTTCACCTATCTTCCTATGAAAAAATCATCCTATCACTGCGAGGTCTACAAGCAGGATAAGATGATTTTAGTGACTGATTATTATAATACGATGTATGCACGCGGTATCACGAAGCAGGCGTTGATTGCCGAGAATTATCTGATGTGCAATTTCGCCCTGCAGGATGTCGGACAGTTCATCCGAAACTTATTTCCGCGCTACCATCAGTTTTCACTGGAAATCGATGACTGTTCCAAGATCATTCCTTTTTTGCTCGGCTCGGAAAGCTATACGTTCCTGCCCGCGGATACAGCTCGTCCATTCTTAGAAGCGGGCAAGCTCCGCGTCATTCCATTACTGGACTTGGAAACACCGGTCATCAACAGTTACATGATCTGCAAGAACAGTAAGCGGGAATTGTGCCAGTCGATTTTTATGTAATTTCATGTCACCACGCGGCAGCGTGCCTCATTTATTGGAGAGTTTTCCCCTTTCCGCTACTTTCTCCCCAACCTGCTTGCTTCTCAAAAGCTTCCGGTTGGGGAGTTTTGCGCCATTTCACATTTTCTCCCCAACCCGCATTGATTGATTGCAAGCTTTTATGGTAGAATAGATAAACTACAAACTAAATTAGACAGGTATGGTACATTTATGAAAAAAGAACAAACTAGAACATCGTTCAAAAGCCGCTGGGGATTTATTCTTGCATCGGTCGGTTCCGCAGTCGGCATGGCAAATGTCTGGGGATTTCCAAATAAAATGGGAAGTAACGGCGGTGGTGCCTTTCTTCTCATCTATTTATTATTTATATTTTTGTTCAGCTACGTCGGACTTCCAGCCGAGTTCGCGATCGGACGTTGGTCGCGCACCGGAACGCTCGGTTCCTATGAAAATGCATGGCGTTCACGAAATGAAAAAATCGCGCCTATCGGGCGTGCACTTGGCTGGCTGCCACTCGCAGGTTCCCTTTGCATCGCGATTGGCTACTCCATCATCGTCGCCTATGTATTAAAAGCATTTGTTGACTCTGCTTCCGGACTTTTGATGCAGGTCAATACTTCGGAATGGTTCGAATCGTTCTCCATGACGGATTTCTCGGTTGTACCATTCCATATTATTGTTATCATTGGTACCCTGCTTACGCTATTGCTCGGTGCCAGCAGCATCGAGAAGAGCAACAAAGTAATGATGCCGCTTTTCTTCCTGATCTTCGTCGTAATTGCTGTGCGCGTGGCTCTGCTGCCCGGTTCTGCAAGCGGATATGAATTTATGTTTATTCCAAGATGGGAAGCCTTGAAAGATCCGACTGTCTGGATCACTGCGATGGGACAGGCGTTCTTCTCCCTGTCTGTAACTGGAAGTGGTATGATCGCATATGGATCCTACTTAGACCGAAAAGAAGACGTCATCGCAGTGTCGAGACATACCGCGATTTTCGATACGATCGCTGCCTTGGTTGCCGCGCTTGTGATCATCCCGGCATGCTTCTCCTACAATGTCAGTGTGGACGCAGGGCCAAGCCTGCTCTTTATCACATTGCCATCGATCCTGCAGGATATTCCGCTTGGACAGGTCTTTGCGATCATCCTGTATGCAGCAATGATCTTTGCCGGTGTGAGTTCCCTGCAGAACATGTTCGAAGCCGTTGCTGAATCCCTTCTGCACCGCTTTCCAAAGCTGCGTCGTACCGTCGCACTCGGCATTATCTGCGTGATCTGCCTTGGTGCCGGAATCGGCATGGAAGCCATCACACGCTGGGGTACATGGATGGATCTCGTCTCCATCTACATCATCCCAATCGGTGCAACGCTTGGTGCAATCTCCTGGTTCTGGATTATGAAGAAAAAAGATTTATTTGCAGCGATCAATGAAGGCGGCAGGAAACCACGCGGGAAGCTGTGGTATTTCCTTGGGCGGTACCTGTATGTGCCAATCGCAATTATTCTATGTGTAATTGCACTTGCAATGAAAGTCGCGTTTTAGGTGAATCTGGTAGGCATAATTTCTGCATAAACCCTTATTGCATAAAAAACGGATGATTGCACAATGTCAACCATCCGTTTTCTGTTTTATAATAGCTTACGCCATGCCATTTGCAGTTTTATATTTGTAGATCATTTCCGCATGGTTCTGCTCTTCGATCTGGATATCGGCCAACAGTTTCCGAAGTGCGGTATTCGCAAATGCAAATACATCGGTATTATATTCGCCGGACACCAGCTTCTCTGTTCCGATACAATCCGTTGCCAGAAATGCATCATGCTTTTTATCCTCAGAATTATCCAATGTACCATACGTTACCTTCGGCTCGTAGTCTTTTCCCTGCGTATCGTTGCAATCGCATGCCGGAACAGAACCATCTAACACTTGCTGTAATGTATCGTAATGTTTCTGCTCTTCCTTCTGAATTGTCTCAAACAGACTTTTCAACTCCTGATCTTTCGCCTGCGCTGCGTATTTTCCATACTTTTCCACACAGCTCTGCTCCTGCGTCTGCAAATCCTGAATCAGGGTACGTTCTTTCTCTTTTAATTCCATTGCTTTGACTCCTTTGATTTTGTCATATTTTTATCGCAATGGTATTATTGACAGATCTGTTTGGTTTTATGCCTTTGTCTGCATCAGACTACAAAACAAGTTGAAACCCATAGCAATTTTTTGCAAATCCATAATGTTCGTAAAAGCCATGTGCCTCCACACGTGGCAGCCCGGAATCCAATATCAATGCTTTACAATCTTTCTCTTTTGATTTTTCTTTTACATAATCCAACAAAAACTTTCCATACCCTTTTCCACGATCTTCTTTGTTCGTGATCAGACTTGCCACATAACAGGTACACCCCGTCATCCAAAAAGTTTCAAAATAGCTTCCATGACACAATCCATGATAATTTCCTGCGTCATCTAATGCAAAAAACACAAAACTATTTGCATCTGCAAGCACTTTCTCATAGACCTTTTTCGTTTCTTCATAGTCATATGTGTTAAATGTCCAAAGCTTCTCAAAATAAGAAAATGCAATATCATAATCTTCCATTGTTGCAGCTTTTATCCGCATAAGCAATCACACTCCTCTTTCACTGATATTTTCCCTAACTTATATCATCTTCCAAGGATATGCAACAGACATTCTACAGAATCTTTCAAATAAAAATATAAAGGCACTTTCGTTTTTATATTTAACCAAAAGCGCCTTTATTCGTTCTATTGTAATTAGAAATTGCCGCCGTTCCAGCCCCAGTTTGCAACCGCCTGATACTTCACATACACATGATCCGGTGCAATTCCGAGCACATCTTCAAATATCCGGCATATCTCGCCGGTCAGCTTAGAAAATGCGGACGGATTCTCGCTTCCGTATACACTTACCTCCACCATCGCCATCGGCTGATCCTTTGATCCCCGGAAGTAAAGCTTATACTCCGGCTCAAAGCCAACCATAAGCCAGCTCTCCGACTTCCCTGGAATCGCTGTAATCGCCTGTCCCAGTCTTGACTTGATTTCCTGCTCCTGATCCTCACTCAGTGCTACACTGATTTTTGAATTGATAAATGGCATTTGTTTGTCCTCCTCTTATTCGTCCTCATCCGGTATACCCGTATGAAGAAATTCGTTCCACTTCTTATTGATTTCTTCCAGTTCCTTCTTCTCCATGATTCGGTTCCGATCATCCAGAATCGCCAGCATCTCATCCGCCACGTCCTCCAGTCTTGGATTCGAATACCGATACAGATATCCCATCATCCGTGTCGCCGTAAAATCCGTATTCAGATTCTTCGTCACAATGTCTGCAAATTCCTCTGGGTATCCAAGACGAAGCATGATGTTATAAAGTTGTATGCTTTGTGGAGATTTTGGTTTCATTGTATGTTATAGTCCTTTCTTAACTTTGGATACCTGTTTGATTATTTTCTTTTGGATATATATAACCATACATAAATTTTATTGTATAAAGTATACCTTATCCTTGGTTTTTCCAGATGAATTTATAAGATTTAATTCTTCCGCTTTTTTTAATAATCTACTGGCTGTTTTTGTCTGAACATCTAATAATTCCGCTGCTCTGGCACTATTAATTTCATTGTATTTCACTAAATAGGCAAGAATTCGTCGCATTCTTTCTTGCTCCAATTCAGACATTGATTTGTTATTTAATTCAATCACCAATTCGGACATTGATTCGGACATTGATTCGGACATTGATTCGGACATTTCAAATCCGTCCCTAATACGAATAATCGTATTCAAATATGTCCTATCATCATCCATATCAAATTCTGGTACCGGTGAACCATTTTTCTTAAGTTCCCGTAATATTTTGGGAATACCTGTACCTTTTTTCTCAGATAAATCTATTTCCTTGAATAATTCTCCAATTCTTCGATTACGATATTTTCTGCCTCTAATTTTTCCCTCTTTAAAATAATCAAAATTAATCCATTTGGCAAGTCCTGGATAGTTTAAAATCTGAATACTATCCACATAAATACGGATTTCGACTGGTTCAGCCTCACGATATGACTTATGAAATACTGCATTTACCAAAGCTTCCTCTAATGCATTATATGGATAATTATAAAATCTTACGGCTTCTGCTTGCCCTTGTATCTTTTCAACTTTTTGTTCAATGACTGTATTCTTGATATAATCCAATGCATCCATAACCTGCTTCCAGATCGGTCCTGTAAACGTTTTTTCAATAAAATCATCGGAAGCTTCAGCATCTTTGGTATTGAATCTTATCAATTCGATGTAAGCTCCTGGAATCAGTTTTTCCGGATGTTCTGTAAACATCAAAACACCAATATTTCTAATATCTAATTCTGTGTCCGTTTCATCTGCTACTTCCTGTGCAATGAGCAAATCTTCTAAAGTGCAATTATTCAGTTCATTTATCAAACTGCTATTGCTCTTCCTGATAAAATCTTCAATATACCCTCTTCTAATATCATCAATCCTAGCTTTTCGGTTTATTCTATCATCAAAAGGGACGGAATTAAATTTATCATATAATTCTGATATCTCATCCTGCTTTGCATCCGTTGTGAGTGATGCTGGGCGTATCCAGTATTTCAAACTTTTATCAATTTTCCCGCCTTTAACACTATACACCGATTGTGGTGCCTGATATGGTCCACTATCACCTGCCGGACACCATAAGTATATAAGATATGTTTCAGAGTTCTTATAATTAACAATCTCCATTCTTGGAATGTATCTTGGCACAATCATATTGCAGTACTGAAATATCTCCTGCTGAATTGAATCTAATTCTTCCTTTTGCACACCTGCAAGCGGAAATACCGGCATTCCATTTTCCTCTTTTACCCCAATTACTATATATCCACCATTTGAATTATCATAATCGTTCGCAAAAGCACAAATAGAATGAATAATATCATTCGGATTCCAACCAGTTTTATATTCAACTCGATCGTGTTCCACAACGCGACCTTCTAATAGTGTTTCTATTTTCAATGGTATCATCAATGTTTCCTCCTTCCCTCAAGTTCTTATATCACTTCGTTTAATTATAACATATGGACACGGAAGAACCAACAAGCAACTAATTTAACAAAGCGGCGTCATACCGCCGCCCATTTTTAGATTACGATTAAACGTAACGCTCCTATCTGTTATTACATTTATTTCTTTCTTTTTTCTTCTTTAAAGATTCTTTTAATTTCTTTACCTGCTCTCTAGATAATTGTATCGTTTTCTCATGTTTCAGTTCCATATTACATATTTCTTCATAAGGATATAACTTATATTTCGTTGCTTTTGAAATATCTGAAGCATCTCCACATTGCATCATTCCATCCTTTTGTTTTTTATATATATAATATTTACTATCTCCTATCTCAAAATAAACCGTCGACCTTGAATTGATGAAATTAGGTATCATCAAATTAACAACAAGTATCTCTATTAGCCCTGCTATAGCAGCACAATATCCCCGTGCCAATGATGGGTATGTCAATTGTATTATTACCGAAACTATAGGCATAATTAACATTATATACATTAACATTAATTCTTGTACTTTTCTTTCATAATAATAGGATAATTCTTCGTTTTCTTGTTGCTTTTGTTTTTTCTCATAAACAATAATAGCTATACTTAATACTAACACTCCTATAATCACGACCGCGATAATAAATCTCTCCAGCATTGCAAAAAAATTTACAAAAGTGAACAACATTGCAAAAAGTGCCATCCTCTCCACTTCTAATTCCTTTTTTTCTTTTTTATCTAAAAGAATTGCTTCCAAACATGTACAATTTGCAGCAGATGCAATCTTGTATATTACAAATAACGAAACAACTAAACCTGCTATAATAATTCCATTGTTTCCTCCTATATCAATGATTTCGTTTAGAATTAATTGTATCGTTTCCATATGTATTTCCTCCAATTTTTTATCCTCATTTTTTTAACAAAACTTCAACATCATTAATAAAAAAAGATAGCATAGACCCCTGCGCCAATTTCTTTCTCTGTCCCACATCTTTTCTCATCTCATATATAATATCCTCCAATAGCAATAAAATTTCTGGATTTGCCTGTCCCATTGAAGCTTTCTTATATTTCAGCCATTTTTTCACCACCCTATTCGATCCCCATAAAGTTAAGCCTCTCGAAAATTCAGATACTAACTTTCCTATTTCTTGTTCGGACATATGTTTATCTTCCTGCTTTATATCCTCTATTATTTGATATACCATATCTATAAACTGCTCATATGGTTTTTCCCTCTTATCATATAAATATTTCTTAACATTATAACGATAATCTATAATTTTTGCTATTACAGAAGAAATAACAACACCGATTATTGATACAGCCCCCGTTATCATTGCAACAATAATTACTTTATCCGTGGTACTTACAAAATTTTTCAAAAAATTTATAATTTGTTCAATTCCCTGTCCAATTTGCAAAATTATTATCCGTATTAGCACAAATGCTAAAAATATACCTGCTAATAAGATACACAATCCTATAATTGCATTTATTCTTGGATGCCTTTCTGCAAAGGTTTCTTTGTTCTCAAAATTCTTTTTCTTCCCCATTCAGCTTTTCTCCTTCTTTTACTATACATTCATCAAGCATTTTCTTTAATGCCACAAGATTCATCAGCTCCTGCTTCATCGGCTCCGTATGTTTTCGCATCGTTGTATTTGCTATTGCAATATCTGGACTATCAGATAATATTTCCCGATATACATCATTTGAAAATTTATCCATTTCTTGTATTTGCTTGATTGTTATTTTCTCATTATTCAATTAAGATATATATAAATCACATTTTTTATTTTTTCTCTATATTACAGTATCTTTTGTTTTGAAATTGTTTGGATACAAAAATCATATTGCATATTTTAATTCCTCCTTCTTTTCACACATTATCCAACAAATTTTACTATTTCTCAACAATATTTGCCCGACAAACTTCAACATATTTCGACAATTGAATATAAAAAACTCCCCGCAACAACATCATTGTCGTTGCGAGGAGTCCTCATCTATACCTATATCAACTTTTCCTTCCACTCTGTTTCCTTAAAGCCAACAAGCACCTTATCTTCATCCACAACCAAAGGACGTTTCACTAACATGCCATTCGTCGCAAGGAGCTTAATCTGTTCTTCCTCACTCATTTCTGAAAGCTTGTCCTTTAACTTCATTTCCTTGTAGAGCATGCCGCTCGTATTGAAGAACTTCTTAAGCGGAAGTCCACTTCTTTTATACCACATCTTTAACTCTTCCGCCGATGGATTCGCCTCTACGATATGACGCTCGGTATACACGATCTTATTTTCATCCAACCACTTCTTTGCCTTCTGACAAGTAGAACATTTAGGGTAACATATAAATTCCATTGTGCATCTCCTTATATCTTAACTTTATTTCACAAACCGCAGCTTTCCTTTACTTTCCCAGATAACCTCATTCACCTGGTATGGCGTCTCACCATCCATATGTATCCACTGCGGTGTCTCCGTCACCAGACGCATCTTCTTACACCTGTGATTCGTAATGTTCTTAAACAACAAATGCTTTTTGAAATAAACAAGCACAACTGCAAGAAGAAGCTTCAGCCTTGACATGCCTTTTACAAGGCAGACATCCAATCTTCCATCTGTCGGATCTGCGTTTGGGCAAAACGGGATTCCACCGCCTTCATACATATGGTTCATCCCGACGACGAAGAACAACTTCGGAAGCTTCATCACCGGCGCATCGTCCAGGTATAATTTTGCGCGTACCGTTTTCTTTGCAAATATCTGCTTAACGCCGATCATCACATACACCAATTTACCAAGATGAATCTTATTTAACACCGTTTTCAGTCGGCTCCGGCTGACCTCTTCGCAGATATTTGCATCATAGCCAACCCCAGAACTAATTAAAAATCGTTTTACACTGCTTCCCTGATGATTCGTTGTCACTTCTCCATAATCAAGCGCAATTTCCTCCGGATTTTCAAGCAGATGCGTAATTGCACGTTCCACATTCTTTTCCAAATGCATATTTCTAGCGAAATCATTTCCGGATCCTGTCTGAATACACGATAACGTCGTATGATCAAATTTCTGAATCCCATTTAGGACTTCATTTAATGTTCCGTCGCCACCAATCACTAAAATATTGATATCTTCCTCATTTTCCCGAACCACTTCCTTGCTTTGATCCATAACAGCCGTTTCGTTTAAAGCCATGTTCCTTCCTACTGTAAGTTTCCCTGCAACCATCGTTGCTTCTCCCGGCTTCCGCAGTACATACACCTTATACGCCACGTTTTTTCGGTCTAATATGTCTTTTATCTCCCTCCATGCATCCATTCCTTTTCCAGAAGATGAGGTCGGATTTACGATTATATGGTACATTCTTGTTATCCTTTCCACACGCCGCTATCTCTCGATAGCAGGCGTATCTTCATACAGCTGATACTGCAGCTTCGTGCGTGCTCCACGGTAGTCGTTTTGCACAACCAATGTGTAACGGGCTCCCTGGAAGGCAACATAGTTCCTGCCGTTCCTCGCAAAGAACGATACCAGCACCCGCTCCTGCCAGATCTCCTCTGGCAGTTGCTTCTGCAAAACCCGCTCCACAAAACGGATTGCAATATCCTCAAAGCTGTACTGGCGCTCCCGCTTATTCTCCACATAGTAGAGATACAGCTTCTGGACATAACACTCGGACACAGCTTCCATCTGCTTGAAGTAGCTGCCGAGCATCATATAAACTGCATAATTAAATGCATTCTGGTTATTTGTTGCCTTATCGATTGTAGTTGTTGTATTCATCATACATACCTCCTTGAATAAAAACAATAGATTTTTTGATAAAAATAGGCAGACTTGTAGAACTGTCTATCTTCGTCCACAATCTGCCTTCTTCGTTCTATTTAGTTTCATTCAAGAAAATACTCTGATTTTCCGAAGCTGTTGTCAGTATAACGCATTCCGTTTAGATATACAAGACTTATTTCACCATTACAGTTAAACTCATAGTTCAATTACCTATACCTAATAGGTTTTATTTGCGCCAACCAACGTCATGATACCATTTATTACCAACAGCACGCCGGTTACGATAAATACCCACGCAATCGTTCCGCTCTGGTTGAAAAGCAGACATGCACCCGCAGCCACCATCAGCCCCGGTCTGAAATACTCCTGAAACCGCTCTCCAGCTGTCAGATTTACAGGCATCGTTTTCTTGATTGACGATATCTGTAACAGTCCCATCAGAATGATTCCTGCTGCCAGAATATAGAATGCAAGACTTGCAAATACCCAGCCAAATACCAAAATACAGATTCCGACAACCAGCTTCACAATTCCATAATTTACGAGCCCTGCCACAAAATCCATAATGGCTCCAACAATTACAAATACCGCCAGAATCGTAATGGCTGCGGTAATAATTTTTCCTTTCATAACAATCAGCAAAATTCCAAGCAATATGGATTCCAAAGCTGACGCTACATTTCCTTTCTGGTTCATATGTTGTTCCTCCTTGTCAATTATCTCCTATAATAACTCATCCAACAGCTTACTTCATGTCTGCCTCAAATGCAACGGACAATTATGAATCTCTGTATGATATAAGCCATTCAACCAGATCTTCATACCCGATTGCCCGGCTGTAATAAGTGCCCTGAAATACATCACACCCCAATGCTTTCAGCTTCTCTAACTGTTCTTTTGACTCCACCCATTCTGCAATCGTTGTAAAATGAATCGACTCCCCAAGCTTGGTGATCGAACCGATAATTTCCGCATTGGTTTCGTTTTCAAGCACATTCCGCGTCAAAGATCCATCCAGTTTCACGACTGCAAAAAATCCCGTCTGCAAGTAGAGCAGGGAGGTATGCCCCATCCCAAAATCATCAATCAAAAACCGGTGTCCGTGCGCTTTCAATTCTTCAATTTTATGTACCACATCCTCTGTCGAAGATATCGCGTCCTGCTCAGTGATTTCAAGACACAACTGGCTACAGGAAATTCCATGTGTCTTCACACTGTTTTCCACCGCTTCCACCAATCCATCCCACTGCAGAGACGCATTGGTCAGATTGACTGAAATATCAAAGCTTTCGTCTACATAATCAGTCAGTCTGGCTCTCGCCGCTGCCGCTTCATCTAAGATTGCCGCATCAAGCGCATGCATAATTCCAAGTTCTTTTGCAAGCTGAATGATAAGTGGTGGGTAAATATTTCCAAACACGGGATGATTCCACCGAACCAAAGCCTCCGCGCCAGTACAATGCCCATTCTTGTCCACCTGTGGCTGATACATCAGAAACAGACTGTGATTTTCAATTGCCTCCTTCAATTCGCCAGCCAGCAGCCGTGCCGTATTTCCACATATATCTTCCCGTTTTGTAAATGCGAACAGTACACCACTTTCTTCCTGCTTTTTGTATTCTTCTACCAATTGGTTCACATTCTGTATCTTCTGCTGCCGGCGCTGCATTTCAAACATCCGGATAAACGGACGATATACAAACACACCGGTCACAATGCATATAAGCTGAAGCACTACTCCTTTCCACGAACCAGTTGCCTGATATCCACTCAGAAGAACTGGCGTTGTCCACTCCACCGATGCTACCACATGTGGAACAATGCCAAAATACATTGCCGCATATGTAATCAGGAAATTCAGAATCGGAACTACCAAAAATGGTACAATAAAGATCGGATTCAAAATGACCGGAACTCCAAACAACGCAATCTCACTGATATTGAACAAAACTGCCGGTGCCGCCATACCCGCAACATTCCGCAGACTCCTCGTCTTCGCAAACAGCAAAACCGCGATTACAAGACAGATCATCACGCCGGTTCCTCCCATGATTACGAACACATCCTGAAAAGACTTGCTGAATATACCAACAGATACATCCGAGAAATTCTGTTTGATCACAACATCCAATACATTGTTTCCATGCACCCCAAAAAACCAAAGTACATGTGTCTCCACAATGATTAAGATTCCAGACCAGAAATTATTGTCAATCGAACCAAGCAGATGATTTACTCCAAGCTCAAACAATTCCTGTACTCCATTTACCCCGCTCGTCACATATAGTACCTGATGAAACAGGTTAAACACGAATAATATCCCCAAAGTACAGCCAATTCCATTGATTGCATGCATATAACCACTGTCAGTATCTATTTCCTTGTTTCTCACTGACATAAAATTTATATCCTTTAATTTGAAATACAAAAATCCTGCACCAAGGGATACAAACAGTGCAGTGAATGTATTCATATTGCTAAATGCCTTTATCGAAAAACTCCCATATTGGATTCCGGCACATCCGGCAAAACTGGCAAGCGTGACAACCGCCAGTACAATCGCATCCCCCGTCTCCACAAATCCACTTTTCTTTCTGGATTTGATCAGCGCATAGCTGACACTCGTCGTCACTGCAAGCAAAACCGCAAAAATATCATTTACACCATGATATATAAATTGCAGCATATCCATAACATGACCTGACCAGATATGTGCAATAAAATCCTGATAGCCTGCTATCGGCAGACTCATGATCATCAATGCGCCATAGCCAACAACAAGCAGGGGAATAAGCATAATCATCCCCTGGCGGATCGCACCAAAGGCACAGCTTTTTTCTATCTTATTCGTTGCTTTTAATACTCTGTTTTCCATTTTTTTCATTCGTATATTTCCTCAATTCATAATATTTTATTATAACATGGATACAGCACAAGCTCAACCACATCTGAACTTTCCTATTTACCAATTCTTTCACGTTCACCCCAGAAGGAAATACATTTTCTGTAATTACATTTATAACAATACTATGCTATAATAAAGTTTACGACAGACGTATTTACAGACACCTTAGAAAAACGAATGAAACTGATGAGCAACAGATTGCCACGGATATATATTCCACGAAGGAGAAAAATTATGAATTACGACGAATCTGTTTTTAAGGAAAAGGCGAACCGGAGAGCCAGACGGATCTGGATCATCTTCGCCGCATTGCTTTCTGCAAACTATGGTGCCGATGTGGCGAACCATCTACGTAGCACTACCTATTATATTTTCTTTTTAGCGCTCTGCTGGCTGCCAGTCATCACCGGGGAGATTCTGCTTCGTGTGAAGGGCTTCGATACTGACCAATACAAATTCAACCTCGTGATCGGCTATGGCATTTTCTATACATTTGTATTATGCACAACAGAATCACCGATTGCATTCACGTATATCCTGCCCGTGACCAGTCTTCTGGTTCTCTATAAAAGTATCCGATTCATGGTGAGCTGCGGAATCGCAAACTCCCTGATTATCGTCGGAGGTGCTGCCTATCGTATCTCAAAGGGATTCAACTCCGCCTCCGATATGAAGAATTATCAGCTCGAGCTCGCCTGTATCATACTCTGCTATATCTGCTATGTCATGTCCATCAAGCACCTGATTGAGTCTGACGGTGCCATGACAGACAGCATCAAGGCAGACCTTCATCGTGTTGTCACGACTGTGGAACAGGTAAAGCAGGCATGTAACACGATCACAAACGGCATTACCGTTGTCCGTGAGCTTGCATCCGAGAACACACACGGTGCCACGATTGTTGTAGACAGCCTGAACCGGCTCAGCGATCATAACTCTGACTTGCAGAGCAGTACAACCTCGTCAAACGAAATGACATCCGACATACACGCACAGGTCAACCATGTGGCAGAGATGATTGAGCAAATGGTCTCACTTACGAGCACTTCGGTGCAGCACGCGAAGGTAAGCTCCGAGGATCTGGCAGATCTTGTAACTACGACGAACACGATGGCTTCGCTCTCCGGGGAGATTGAGCAGACATTGCAGAATTTCAAGTCTGAATTCGCCATGGTGAAGAACGAAACCGGTGTCATTGAGAATATCACATCCCAGACGAATCTTCTTGCATTAAATGCATCGATTGAAGCTGCCCGCGTCGGCGAATCCGGAAAGGGATTTGCAGTCGTAGCCGAGCAGATCCGTACATTAAGCGAGGAGACCAAGTCCTCTTCCAATCAGATTCGGCAGGCTCTCGAGCATCTCGAAGAGACTTCTGAGCGGATGACCGCTTCGATGGAAGAAACCCTGAAGCTGATCCAGCTCACGTTGACGAAGGTCACGCAGACCGGTAAGAGTATGACGGAAATCGCTTCCGATACGAATAAGATCGGTGAGAATATTCAGGTCATCGACCACGCCATGAAGGAAGTCGAGGCTTCCAACATCCATCTTGTGGACAATCTGAATCAGGTAACGGATATCGTGGGCGACATGACAACCTGCATCAGCGACTCCAACGAGATCAACAACCGCATGCTCAGCAAATACGATGAATCAGCCAACAACATCAACTCCATTGAGACCGTCATCGAATCCCTCATGTGCGAGCTTGGAATCGGTGGTTTCATGGGAACCGAAGATGTGCAGCCTGGCATGAAACTGAGTGTGACACTGAAGGATGGAAAGAACTATTACGGCGAGGTACTGACACGTGAGAATAATACGTTATCAATCTTCCTTGCAAATGCACCGAAGCTTACGGAAGTGACAGAATGTAAGCTGCAGGTAACCGTCGGCAACGTGCTTTACTGTTGGGATCCGGCTAAGATTGTGCATACCGAGCAAGAAGAGGATTCCCACTTTACAATCCAGATTGAGTCGCGTCCAAAGATCAACAACCGGCGAAAATACCCTCGTCTGGACATCTCCAATGCCTGCACGATCACACTTGCCGATGGAACGACAACCATGGAAGGCAAGCTGGATAACTTGAGTGCAAACGGCTTTGCGTTCCTGACACATGACCGGTATTTCGCAACACACAAAGACGTAGATATCCGCGTGAAGATTCATAACTTCGATCTGCCACAGCACGACGTATTGGAAGGACGTGTTATCCGCTGCTCTGATAATGAGGGGCTTTACATCGTCGGCTGCCAAATGCCGGGAGATGATTTCTTTATTCGGGATTATGTGAAGAGTCGGTTGTAATTGGAAAACCTGCATACATTACATGAATGCGATGAATATTGTTGTATTGTTGCAAAGCAGGGTGCTAAACAAGCTGTAAAAAATGGTCATAAAAAACGCATGTCAAGTTGATTGACATGCGTTTTTCGTTCGTATTCTGTTGAGTTAAGTCTACAAAAATCAAGCTACCAAAGGACATCAGCAATGCTAATATCCCAATGAAAATCGAAATGATCTCATAAGCCGTCATCGGCGCCACGTCTACACTCCGTTTCGGTCGGCGCTAAACAAGCGTCCCCCCCGGACGCTTAACGCCCTGTCATGGGTACTTTCCTTAGATAGTATCCTAACATAAGAACTAATGCTTCTGCAAGGATAAATAAAAAATATTGATTATCCCTCTACGTCGCAAAATACTATTTAGCATCGGTTACAATCGGAAAGTTCATTTCAACAATAAACTCTTTTTTTTCTATTTTTGCTTCAATCTCCCCATCCATCCGACTAACCAACTCCTTTGCAATAGATAGTCCCAATCCAGTAGATGTTTTACTTCTGGCAACATCTGCTTTATAAAATCGCTCAAATACCTGATCTATATTAATCTGTTCTGGATGTGTAACCTGATTGCTGATTCTAAGCACCGCCTGATTTTGATCACGTTCCAACACAATGCTAATCTTCTTTTCTCCATGATCCAGCCCATTTTTTATCACATTCTGGATAACACGGCGGAGTCCCTGCCTGTTTCCATGTATATACAACTGTTCTTCCGTAATCTGAATATCCGGCTGAATTTCCATTCTTACCCATTCATCATAGTATGAAAAAACTGTTTCTTTCAAAATCCGGTTCATACAGCACAATGTCAATTCCAAACTGTAAGATTCGTTTTTTAACTTTGTAAACATAAAAAGTTCTTCCAACATTTCATTCAGACTATGAATTCTTTCGTGGATAATGCTTAAATAACGTTTCTGATCCTCTATATTTTCACATTCTTCCATTAGCTGAAAATATCCGTCCAAAGATGTCAGTGGTGTGCGGATATCATGAGAAAGATTTGTATAAGTGTCCGTAATCAGAGCTTCTTTCTCCTGATAATGCTGCTTCTCTTTTCTTCGCAGTTCCAGAAGCTCATTCAACTTGTCAGAAAGCTTTCCTATTCCACCCACATCAAATTCATGGTTAATCAACATGTTACTGTCATGTTTCATCATAAACGCCAATTGGCGGCAGATGTCTTTCACCTGCCGCTGGTATTTCCACATAATAATAAATTGTAAGATAATAATTCCTGCTAATATCCCAATTACGATATACATCCGTTAAATATCCCTCTTTTGAAAAACAACGCTGCTTACTGATATCATCATAACGATGAACACTATTGCCACACCAAATGCCGCCAAACACTCATTTCCACTCGGATTCATAGGAAGCAGTGATAATTTTCCTGTTATCGTATACTTATAAATCTGGAAATTCTGAATTCCTATTTTTTGAATAGCACTATTGATCACCCCATACACAATGGTCATTACATTCATGCTAAGACAGACAGCAATGACCATGCTGATTACATTATTTTTCAAAACAATTGCAATCGCCATACAAATCAACACAAGTGCATAATGAAGAGCCAGTTCAGTCACAAAATAAGATAAAATTGCCTTTGTATTTCCCCATTCCAATTCCCCGAAAACAATACCATTCGCCGCTGCCTGAAATAAGAATGCACCTGCCATTGTCAGTACCGTAAAGACAGCCAAGGCAATTGCCCTGGAAAAAATCAGAGTTCCTCTATTTCTAACCTGACCTCCTATATTCTTAATATATCCGCTACTGATATCCGCTGTTGAAAACAGAACAGTAAAAATCACCAAAAGCAGTGCATACAATTTTCCTTGGGAATTGGCAAAAAAGATATCATATACCGTCACCTTTTCTCCTGGCTCCGTAGGCAGCGTTACCATCATTCCCACATTAATATTATCCACAGCAGGTTCAGTAACCTGCTCCTGTTTCATGGCATCCTTTTCAGTCAAAAGCTCATAATCTGTCTTGCATAAAGATGTTGTAATCAATAATATTGCCGCCAGTACGATCCAGATTACATACATACTTTTGGTTTTAAGCATCCGGTATAAATCCATTTTTATTATATTAAGCATGATCCGCACCTCCCGTCAGATTCAGAAAATAAGTTTCCAGTTCTTCACTGGTTATGGAAATCCCTTTTACCGGAATTCCTGACTTTGCAAGTTCCATATTCAACGCTGCACTTTCATTCAATCGTTCAAAAATATGAATATGCTCTTTATCTGTTACCTGATAGTTGGTAAATCCCATAGAATCCATCACCGGAATCGCCTGTTTCGGATGATCCAATGTCAACTCTATCCGTTCACTGCATCTTCTTATTAATTCTTCTCTTGTAATTTCCTGTAATAAACTTCCATTATGAATAATTCCATAATCAGTAGCAATCTTCGATAATTCCTCAAGAATATGACTGGAAATGCATATTGTCATATTCTTCTCTTTCTGAAGTCTCTGAATCGTATCCCGGATCTCTGCAATACCCTGTGGATCCAATCCATTGATTGGCTCATCAAGAACTAATAAATCTGGTTCTCCAACCAAAGCAAGACCAATTCCCAAACGCTGTTTCATTCCAAGTGAAAAATGTTTTGTTTTTTTCTTTCCCACATCCTCCAGACCGATAATTCTCAATATTTCTTCAATATAACTTTTTTTCTTTATTCCAAACAGCTTGCATTTGATATTCAGATTTTCATATGCAGTCATATTTCCATAAAGTCCCGGTGCCTCAATCAGACATCCTATCCGTGATCGAACTTTTTTCAAATCCTTTCCCTTGTATCCGAACATCTCGATTTCTCCACAAGTTGGCTTGGAAAGTCCACTGATCATCTTCAGACAAGTTGTCTTCCCCGCTCCATTCCGACCGATAAAACCATAAATAGCACCTTTTTTAATATGCATATTGACACTGTCCACAGCTTTATGGTGTCCATATTGCTTAGTCAAATTTCTTGTTTCCAATAATATTTCGCTCAAGTTTTTCATCTCCTTTTTCTTATCTGCATTTATCATAAAGGAATAATCCTAATCAAACGCAAATAAATAGTAAAAAAAGAGTAAAGATTATAGATGAAGACGATAACCGATTCCCCAGACTGTTTCAATATATTCCTCAGTTGTAACTGTTTTTATCTTTTTACGAATATTGCTTATATGTACATCCAGAGTTTTTGTTTCACCCATATATGGTTCGTCCCACGCATATTCAAAAATGTCCTCTTTACTGAAAACCTGCTTCGGATTTCTGAGCAGTAATTCTAAAATCGCAAACTCCTGTCTTGTTATCTTAGGAAGTATTTTTCCACCAATGCTGACCTGAAAAGTAGCTTTGTTCAATACCATCTCTCTGAACGAAAGGTTAGATTCTTTTATTTCCTTTTCTTCTGTATGACGAAGCTGTACCTGAATTCTTGCCAGTACCTCTCTGATTTCAAAAGGTTTCGTTATATAATCATCAGCCCCACTAGTTAAAACCTTTACCTTTTCATCCAAGCTATCTTTCGCCGTCAAAACAATAACCGGAAGATTTCCCTTTTTCCGTATTTCCTCCAGAACTGCTTCTCCTGTAATTCCCGGCAACATCAAATCCAGCAACACCAGTGCATAGCTATGCTCCTGCATATTCAAAAGCAGCTTTGCCTCAGTTCCGGAAAACGCCTGCTCACAGGAATAGCCTGCTTTGGATAATGCTTCCTGAAGCAGATTATTGATATTTGTATCATCTTCTACAATCAGTATTTTCTGCATGATAGTTCTCTCCTCTATTTTACACTGTGAAAACATTATTTTCTTGCATTATACGCTTTTCCCTTTTTTCCCGCAATTACTCCCCACAGATCCCCGGAATTTTCCAGTACATAACATACTTTTGTTCCAGCTGAACTTATAATTTTCAGTATTCCTGTGCTTCCAAGATGCATATATCACTTTTTCCTTACCATTATGCCTTTATTTCTCCATCAGTGCTTTCGCAACCCTTATCCCGCCCACAAATAGAGCCAAACTAGAGCCATTTGATAAAACAAATGCCGGAAACCCGCATAAATACAGGCTTTCGGCATTTTAATCCGTTATTCAAACTCTTTTTCTGGTTTACTTTTTCATGTTACTTTATTGTTATTGTGTTTCAAAACCGCATCATTTTGATACGGTTTTGTATCTTATTAATGTGGTTACAAAGCTGCTGTATCCAAATTGTACCCAGAATAGCATATAAGCCGAAGCTCGTTTTCACGTTGCTAAACAATACCCCAGCTTATTCGTTCCGCCAAAGATTTTGTCCACATGCTATTCAATTCTGAAGGTGCGCCAATCTTAGAATACCCTGGATATGCTATTATGATTGGCAACTCATAATAATCAACGGCCTTTTCAATTTCCCAATTAAGAATTCCTCTGTCATAATTTGTCTTATCCGATATAATCAGAAGAAAATTCTTACTCGCTGATAATCTAGTTTCTAATCTGTTAAAAAGCGTTGCTTTTGATGAGCTATCACGTACCTGATAAGTTTTTTCATGTGAATTAGTAAACCTAAAATCTATACTTCCAGATTTATTCCATGCCTTCAGCAAGTTAAAATAATGAATATCGCTTTCTGTAGGATCTGTCGATCCCTGCCCGTCAAAGGCAACATATGTACCTGTTCTGTTCACGTGTGGTTCCTCCCTATAACATTTTCAGGTTCATCAAACCTAATTTTTCTTCTTTATCACTTACAACAATATGTATATCGCAATCTATTTCATCCTTAAAAAGCTCAATTGTTTTAACAATATAGACAACTAAGTCATTTACACAGCCTGCATCAGCCCCTCCCGTCCCAATTACAGGCATATATGTAGAAAACCCTTGAGAGCGTTCTGAAATATACTTTACTAAAGAAGCTATAGCTTTTATATAGTCTATCTTTTCGACATGGGCTCTTAATTCATTGTCAAAATATGTTAGCCCCAAGATAAAATACTGTTCATTGTTGAGACCATTTATTTCAGCAACCGATCCGACATCATATCGACGCAAGTTTCCACTTCGTTTTTCTTTTTGTTTGAGATCTGTATACTTATATCCATGCAATGACAAATTGTTTTGTATCTCATTCGAGACTGTATCTGAATCCCTATTGCCTTGCTCATATATTCGTTTAAGTGCCATACCGTGAATTTTTTTGACCCTATTAAATCATCATCCACAATCGTGTCGAAACATCGATTCCCAGCAAAAGCAATGTTCTTCTCTTCATTTGGATCTCCGCTATTAAATAAATCCCCATATTCCACAAACAACGAATGATTTGAGTGAAGATCAAAAATTTTCACTTGTTTTCTTTGCTTCGTATAAATCGTGCCCCCTATTACTATAGCAAAATAGATTACCATCAAAATAAGCACGGCTACAATTATTCGCAGAACTACATTATCAATACAATTTAACATAATATCTGTAGGTGTAACTAATGTAACAAACCCCCAAACAGAAAATAGGGCTACTGCGATTTTGTTACTTTTAGAAAATATGTAACGCCAGTTATATTTCATTGTACGAAATAATATTTTCATCGTATCTCTCCTAGAACTACTTCTCTCATTGGACTAAATGTATCTAAGATATCGTTTCGAGGTTCTGTTTTATCATAAAAACTTGTGTAATATTTTTCTTCTTTATGCTTTGTGTAGAAATTTCCGATTTCCCAAGCACACCATTGGCGAATGCTGTTATTATTACCTCGAATTCGTAACTCACTATTCGTCGTTCTCAGGAACAAAAACTGATTGCTATCTTTTAAAGCATCTTCCAATTTCTCCTTGGTGGCGGAACTGTGATTATTTGCTCCATCCCACATCCAATTAACATATAAAAAGCCAGAGCGAAGCCAAAAATAGTAAAACAAAGCTTGAGTTAACCCCTTGTCGTAATATGCGTATGACAAAAAGGTTTGCTTTCTCGCGGTACGAATGATCTCATTGTCCGAAAGCCCAATAAAATTGGTTTCTATAACTTCTTCTTGATAATCTGCAATAGCCTTTAACAAGTATCTAAAGTATGTTTTAAATGAGTTGGAAGAAGACTGTTCTTTTTCCATTTTTTTACTCATTTGTTGCTGTATTTGATTTGTTATTCTCTGCACGAACAATAAATCTTGGACTTCGTTTGCATTACGATCAAAGATTCCTTGATATTCTTCCATTTGAGGCATTCTTTCCTCATTATTAATAATGTCTTCAAAGCCCCGTATGAGTCTTGCAGAATCATAATACATATTCTTAACTGATAAGTAATCCCTAAAGCGTACTATTCCATCATCACTTTCTATTGAATCTCCGCTTTCCATAAAAAGATTATATCTTGTCAAAGAACTTAATCCCATACTGTATCCCTCTCATCTTTATCATGTGATTACATGGCAATTAGCTATGCCGCTATTACTATCAACTATATCTGACTTCTTGTCGTAATCTGGATAAATTACAATTACCGGTAAACCTTTTGTACCTATTCCGTAATTCATTTCCTCCCTCAATGCACGACTATTGGCAGTAATGGAACTTAAAAATAAAATAATGTTCTTAGAATTGTCAAGTCTTGTATGAAGTCTAGGCTTAAGAGTCTTTTCCCAATCACTACCATCTCGCACATTATATGTCTTATCATGTGCATCATTAAAGGGAAAACTATTATCCTCTCCACAATCTTAGCATATTGTAGTAAACAAAATCATGTGTTGAATTTGCCCCTAAATTACTTTCACTAAATGGTTCCGAAACATAAAACGCACTATAATTTGCATTTCGATATGACATATTAAATTCCTCCTTTACTATATGTCTAATGTTACTTTATCTTTATCTCCTTTATATATAACAACATCAACTTCTCCATGTATTTTATCTCCATACAATTGAAATAACGATGTTATTACTCTCAGTGAATCATTATGTGACAATCCTGCTCTCGAAAGGTTTGTTCCCATCAATGGAATTACCAATCTATGCCCTTGACCATGTTGATCGTAAAAATTAAGAAGTGATTTTATGCACATTTCTAAATCATCGACAGAAGTATGAGCGATATTATCTTTATCGTATTCCGAAATTGCAAGTAACAAAAAGGTACTATTGTTATTTCCCCTAATCATCGCCACTGTACCTAACTCATATACTTCTCTTTTCCCACGTTCCTTATCTTCGTCAGCAATAATACTTTTGGGCACTAAATTTTGCATTTCCAAGCAATTATGTATCTTGTTGTCTATTTCTTCTATAGTAAATCCCTTATTAACCATTGTTTTTATCCATCTTCCATGTAGCGAATTAGGTGATACCAATGGCTTTGAACATGTTGATATATCTTCATCTACAATAGTGTCAAAACATGAATTAACCGGAATTACAAATAACTTTTCTTCCTTGTTCTTTTTGTCAAACCCATCTTTCATAATATCAGAATAACATACTTTTATTTTCCCAGATGGACTTTCCCAAATTGTCTTTGTTCTCTTAAAAATACACGTCCATAGAATTGCAAGTATGAGCGCAAGCACACATAATAATATTATTATCACACATTTATATTGTGTTGACGTAATTCGTATATCATCCCAAGTCCAAAACAAAAAGAAAAGCGATAATATACTTGCAAATGTACCAATACACTTAATCCACGTTTTACCTATGAACTCCAAATTTTGTTTTATCACGTTTACTTTGTTCATAATATAACTTTTGTACTCTCCTTATACTACTCTATTTGTTCATTAATCTTCTCAATCCACCCACTATCATCACTCTCAAACAGCTTTATGAACTTTCCAAAATTACTGCTACCAGTAACAGAATCATCCGAATCCAAATCTTTCACTCGTTAATTCTCCACCCCTGTATATTCCTTTATCAAGGGAACATTCACCGGTTTTGCTGGAGATTTCAGATTTTCATTGGTCCAATGTTTAGATATAATTTGCATCGTACATGGATTACCAAATATAATCACTTCATCTGCTGCATTATCCACACCATGAAACTCATTAATCTTACGTTTAATATCTTCATACTGCTCATGTGGTTTCTTTTCCGTATCACAGAACACAAGCACAAGTTCATCTGCCCCATTTTGATATCGGTCCTGATACCTCGCCGGGATATTTCCATTTCCACCAGCATTGACCAATGAAATATCATATTGCTCGTTCCATACTTTTAAATTTTTTAATCGATTTAGATACTCATATTCCTCATTACCTTCACAGATAATACAGATTTTATGGTTATCCAAAAACTTAGGGAGCTTATTTGGTTCTGGATCAGGTAAAGCGCCAAGCGCACCTTTTCTATATTTTTCCATAACATCTGTCGTATCTCGCACCCCCTGCTGTGCTGTAAAATCTGCAAGTGAATACACATATACGCCTTCTTCATCCTTATGAACAAACCAAATCTGCTCCTTCCGGAACATTCTCTTGCAATCCATAAGATTTATATCATGTACTGTAAATATCATCTGTGCACTTGTATTCAATTCATTATTAAACATGGCAACAATCGCTCTGGTGAGCTTAAAATGAATACTGCTGTCCAGCTCATCCACGACTAAAATTCTGCCCTGTTCAAGTGCTTCGATTACATAGCTGGCAATAGCAGCAATCTTCTTTGTTCCTGTAGAATCAAACATCATACTTGGTACATGGACTCCTTTATAAGTGGATACCAATCTGATTTGATCCATAATGTTCTCCGGAATATCAAGCACTTTCTCATCTGGCTTTTCATCACCTTCACCAGTTTTCAGCTGTATCTTATCCATATCCACATATTCAAAATTATCCATATATAAATCAGCATTTTTTATGAACTCAACAACCTTCTGCTGCAACTGATTCTTATTCTTCATGAGTTCAATCGTGTGCTGCATAGGTATGTTATTCATATTGATGATATCAATTTTTTCTGCAAATCCGACAAGAATCTGCTTCATCTCGTTGATATATTCGAATTTACTTGTATCTACCACATAGCATAACAAATTATTCTTCGATACAACAGAAATCATAGTCTGAACAGATTCATCAATACACTCATATACTTCACTAACGGTATCCTTTTTCAACCAACAAACTTCCTTTTCGTTGTTGTACTGATCTTTAAATATCTCCGAAAATGACTCATATATATATTCTTCTTTTTCTGCGTCGTACTTAAAATCATAAGAAAACTTTCTTCCAGATGCCATAAATGTAACACCTAACTCGCACACATCACTATCAGTAAAAATATTCGGCATCAATCCATTCTTCTTATTTAAAAGTACATTTCTTATTGCTCTAATGCACTTGATTAGACATGTTTTACCGGCATTGTTTGGTCCATATATTCCTACCGTTTTAAGGACATTAAAATTATTCTCTTTGTGAACATTTGCTCCAAATTTTTTATTTCGCATATCTGCTTTCATTGAAAATGTAATATCATCCTCAAATGCGTAACAGTTTTTTGCTCTTACCTCTATAATCATGGCTCATTCCTCCAAGTCACTTTTCTTCTCTACTTATCATTATTATATCACCAAATATTTTTTATGCAACTTTTTTTCACGAAATATATTGTCGATCAACATGCAAAAGGAAGATAACCCTTAGCCCCCCTCTTGTTATTGACCTGAGGGCAGCCATGCCCCTCATCTTACCTCCTGCGCTATACCTATTTTTCTCCCTCCTCAGCTCGATTCCGCTTCGCTTCATCTCGCTGTATGTTGTCGCCAAGTACATAAATTCAAATACAGCATTCGGCCTATCAGCCGAATGTCTCTATACAACAAAAGAGAGGATACTCACATGCAAGCATGTGTATCCTCTCTTTGTTGTATGACATCTGCTTCGCAGATGCTGTATTTGATTTTATGTGCTTGGCTCGTTATCACTCAAACTCGGGTGCGGATGGGATAATCCAGGTACTTTTCAGTACACATTTGTGTCGTTTTGTATTCATATTCTCCGAAAATTATTTCGCATTTTTTCTCATACCAAATTATTAGAGCCAAAATAGAGCCATCAAAAATTACTTTTTCTGCTTCAATTTCTCCAATATTGATAACACATCCGGTTGGGTAGGCATGAACTTCACACCACGCTTTAACATTCCTAACACTTTTCTTGCCTTTTGTTCGATTACCTTTGCCGTATGTTCACTGGTCAGCATTAAATGATTTCCGGCAATCGTATACTCACGTTCTATGTATTCCTCTGTAATCGGAAACATATCTTGTATTAAAAATACACTTTCTCTGCTATCATCCAGCTTCACAATATACAGAATATCGCAATGCTTCCCTAATTGTTCTTTCTTCTCTATTATTTTCCGAAACTTATCTATTCTGCTAGAAAGCGGTATCATCCAATAAATTCCCGTAGCAGTATCTTCAAAACAATAATAATGGGGTCTATTACCTGCCTTATTCCCCTTGAGATATGGATCCGGCATATCTTCAAAAAACTTGTCCTTTATGATATAAAACCCTGTTTTCTTCATTTGTTCCATCCTTTCTATAGAAATATGGAAAAAGTCCCTCGCCTTTCGGCGAAGGACTAAACTTACAACCCAACCATTTATATACCGCATATTGGTCAGCGGTAAACTTACAACCCGACCATTTATATACCACATATCGGTCAGTGGTAAACTTTCTTTGTACTGATATACTAACAAGTACAGAGCGGAAAGTCAATAGAACTATCTATTAAAATTATATGCTGTTTTTAATAAATCATTCGAACTCCACCTTTTCTTAGGTGACATCAAACATTTTTATTTAAGTTTTGTGTGCTTTTAACGTCTTTTTTATTTTAATTGCATAGCTTGTTTTGCCGTATCGATTTTACGTTGCCAAATCGTTGCCATTATACTACCATTAATTTATTGTATTGGTAAATTTAAAATTTCCTTTACAATTTTAAATAACGGCAAAAAACTACTGAAGTCAAACTTATCAAATGGTGCTTTCTGTTCAAAAATTTTAGTTGCAAATTCCATTTTTGACAGTGCCAAATTAGGTCCTGATGAATCTGATAACTGTACAACTCTCTCTCCACTACTTCCTTCAATAATATTTATTTTTTCTGGTCCACAGACATTTCTCTTTTCACAAAAAATATCTTTGCTATAATTAATACCTTTTTCGTCAAACTCATTTCCCATATACAGTCTTCTTTCAATCCCATCAATATCAATAGTGGTTTTTATTTCTTCATCTTTATAATAGTGTTCAATGCATATCTCAGGTGTCGACTCTCTATGTTTAGGCAATGGAAGAATCAAAGAATATACGTTGTTTCCCCAATTTTTAAATTTCAAATCACCATCTTGAAACTTCTTATTGGTATTTTTATCATCTCTATCTGCTATAAAAATCAGTTTTCTAGATTGTTTCAATTTAGCATAATTCTCACACATTGTACATAATTGCGAACATCCCATTTCTAATTTCAGTGCATTTTTATCTTTACTATTTTTTGGCTCATATTCCAAAAATTCCAATTCCATGTTCTCAAAAATTTCTGAATATTCTTCTATTGCACTAAGCATTCGATATGCCGATAACATATGTTTCCAATCAGTAGATCCTTCTGTAATAAGCAATGCCTTAGAACAATTGTTATCTATAGCATCTCTTACTTCTTGTTGATATGTCTGTGTTTCTGTAAAATATTTATATGCCTTACGAAATTCAACAAAAGATTCAACATTTATTTTAGTTGCTGTTGGCATTTGATATATTTCGTAATTATCTGTTCCAAACAAATCTTCCATTCCTAATAAAAATAGTGGAGCATGAGTCGTAATAATAAACTGCACTTTAGGGAAAAGTTTTATTAACTCCGGAACAACCTCTCTTTGCAAAGATGTATGCAAATGTAATTCTATTTCATCTACAACAACAATCCCTGTTATATTTTCTAACCGAATACTCTTGTTCAAATCATTTCTATCAGCATATCTTACAATCGTCGAAAACATATTAAAAAGAGCGATTTGACCTGTGGACAACGAATCTAATGTTGGTACAATTATGGAATTATCAGCTTTTAATCTTATATTAAATCTAGAAGATCCTTGACTTCTTAAATTAAGCCCAAAATATACTTCTTTTCCTAAGATTTTACTCATTATAGTTTCTAGATTTTTTCTTGCAGTACTTAATAACAATAAATCATTAACCGTTATATGTGCTATTTGCAAATTACCTATATTACCTTCTATATCCGCTCGTGAATCTGCAATCACATCCATTAGCCATTGCAAATTCGTAGCTGTAACATTTTTAACAACGATTGGATTTTGCAATTGTCTGGACCATTTTTCATGTATAGAAAGATGTTCATATTCAGATGATATATAATATTTTTCTCCCATCCAATTGGGCTTTTCATATCGATCAGGACCAAAAAAACATATTACATCTTTATTGTAAATATTTTCACTTTTCTTTTCTTCAATATCTACATTTTTGTAATTTTCATTTTCCTCCCACGAAATACCACTATTTGCTGCATATCCACTTAATACAGTAAAATTATCTGTAGACAATTTACCAGATTTCAAAACATAATTTATCGTTTTTTCATCATCAAAAGAAATATATGAATACATATACTCATTTCCAACAGTAATTTGGGAAGTACTAATTGCTTTGTAATATTGATGCCCTCCATTTTCAGTTGTCTCCCAAGCATTGTCAAAAGCTTTACCAGCTATTTCATAAAAGGCATCCACAATATTTGATAAGAGAGTTGATTTCCCGCTTCCATTTTCTCCTACAAGCACTATCGGTTTAGGCGTTCCATCACTATTAAATGCAAAAGAAATGTTTATATTTTTTATAGGTCCAATGTTTTCATCAACAATTTTTCTTATGTACATATATCTCTTCCTTCCCCGTTCCTACTAGAACAATATTTTTACGTTGGATAAAAGTCATCAGAATTTTTACTGTTACAATCTAAAAAACATATAATTAAAATACATCAGGCAATCCTATAGACCACCTGCCATATAAAATAAGTTGTGTACTCTCGTACTATTCGAATTCACAAAATCAAATTGAGTTCTATACAGTTTTGTATAGGAGATTTGGTTCTATTTGATTTTATTTGTTTCCAACTCATCTATAAGCTGAGGGGTTCTCATATTTTGAATTTGTTGCCATGATACAATTTCTTCTAAAGGACGTCTTTCTATTTCTTGTTTACGATCATTATACCAATAATATGGGATCATTTCACAAGAAAACACCCGACTTTCTTTGCACTTAGGACAATAAATATCTTTTTTCACATGTCCTCCTACTAAATCAGTTAATTCAAAAATGTTGCTTTTGGTAATTTCTATTTCATCGTATAAACCTTTATTTGCAAGAAAATCTCCACATTATCTATACTTTTTATTTCTCTTTGTGATTGTCCATAAAACACATTGCTCACCAAAGGCATTGCTGTTCTCTTTTTTTCATTTCCCATCAAATCTTTTGAAAATACTTAAATTATCATATACAGTTTTCTCAAAGTTTATCAACTAAACGAATCCTCGTTTGTATCTTTATCCATAATTATACACAAACTAATATCTTTGTAAAGAAAAAGCAAGCCCCATTTAAGAACTTGCCCTCCCATTTCTAAGCATATATAATCTCTTTATCCACAATCTCCCTTACACACGCTTGTATATTGTTCATTCTCCCTGCCCATTCCATCTGATTTTCTGCTTTTAACTGCTCTGCAATGCCTTGTTCCTGTTTCATTTGCTCTACAAGCCTTTCAAAGCGTTCCTGTGCCTGTTCTTCTATATCTGCAAAATAACCATTCATCCTACCACTTGTAAACAGAGTAATATAAACGGCTTTCTTATGTTCTTTCAAATAGCGTTTACATCTCTGCAATTTCTAAACACTCTGCATTGTTGCGTTCTTATCTACGGTTTTACAATTTCATCAAGCCTCCAATACCACGCCTCTCCAATACGTTTTCCTTTAATGCCCAACTCTTTTTTTGCGTTTTCCAACGTTCGTTTTGAGATTCCATTTTCTTCAGCAAGAGTGACAATATCTTCGCTTTTTACCATACTGCTTGTTTCCGCCAGTTCATAAATAAGCCTTTTTGCTCGTTCCCTTTTATTCGCTTTCGGAGTTACTCCTCCCAACAATTCGTCTGCTGTAATTTCATAATCTCCCAGCCATTGAAATCCGTCTTCTGTCAGTTCAAACGCTTTTGAATGTCCGAATGCAGCAAGGTTATTTTTTATTTGTACAACTGCACGTGTATTTTCCTGTCCCTCTATTCTGCCGACTAAAAGAACGCTTCTTGCTACTGCAAAAAAGTCAATCGAACCCATACCTCTATATGCCGCCTTGTTTCCGGCAGCCTTATTCATGTGACCGATTAGGATAATTGCACACTTATACTTTTCCGCTAAAAGTCCTAATTTCTTAGTCATATCTCTTGCTTCATTTGCCCGGTTCATATCCATTCCGCCGCCCAGATAGGCTTGTATCGGATCTAAAATAAGTAAGCGGGCATTGGTTTGAATAATCGCCTGTTCCAAACGTTCGTCTACCATAGAAAGAGATTTTTCGCTTTCGTCAATGACCATAATTTTCTCGCAATCAGCATCTGCCGCTTCAAGTCTCGGCTTTACTGTATCTGCTAATCCATCCTCGGCAGTCCGATAAATAATATTCATAGGCTCTGATATCGGCATATCTTCATCAAGTCCGACACCTTTTGATAATTTGGCTGCAAGATTCAATACAAGCGTTGTCTTTCCATCTCCGGGATCGCCTTGAATAATCGTCAATTTCCCATAAGGGATCAACGGATACCATAACCATTCAATTTCCTGCGATTGAATGTCTGCCATATTGATAATTTTTAATTCAATTTTCTGTTCTTCCATAAAGTCCTCCATTCAAAAATTCTGTTGTTTCTGCGGAGAACCTCTGTTATACTGATTTTGTAAATATCTTGATAAC